>ERZ791607.1792-NODE-1792-length-13772-cov-2.464314_pt1 | contig 13772 bp, 11 predicted proteins | sample MGYA00509964_ERZ791607 | MGnify/ENA primary metagenome ERZ791607 (study PRJEB30046, sample SAMN00791907) | human gut metagenome | study: EMG produced TPA metagenomics assembly of the A metagenome-wide association study of gut microbiota in type 2...
ATGATCGCCCCTCCGCAAAATAAAACATCATTCCACAAATTTAAAATTAATAACATCGAAAAGTCCCGAATCGGTAATACGAACTTCGGGGATTACAGGTAGCGGCAAAAATGCAAGTGACAAAAACGGATCGATTTTATCTGTTATATTAAGCACTTTTGCGGCACTGTAAAGGTTATCGTGTTCTCTTGTAACTTCATCGGCTGATTTTACGGACATAAGTCCCGCAATATCAAGAGTCATTGACGCGATAACTTTACCCTCTGAACAAACTGCAATACCGCCGCTTGTACCGAGAGTATTTACGGCAAGTGCCATATCGCTGTCGTTATCGCCGATAACGATTACGTTATGACTGTCGTGACCGATAGAAGTGGCGATAGCACCGTTTGTAATTCCGTAATTGGTTACAAATCCGATACCCTTTGTACCTAAATTATGATGACGTTCGATAACGCATACTTTAGAAAGGCTGTCGGAATACGATACAGTAACCTTTTTTGTGATAATACTTTTGGGTATAAGTTCAATAGCGTCAAATTTGTCTTTAACATCAGTCTTGAAGAAGTCGTCTGATATTTTCGGCAGATGAACGGTATTTGTAACTTTTGAATTGTCAACTGTTTCGCATTCAAACAATGCTTTACCGTTTTCGCATACAAGTTTGCCGTTTTTATAGACTTGTGATATTGAACTTAAATTCAAATCATCGGCAACGACAATATCGGCAACGTATGACGGAGCGATTGCCCCTTTATTCTTCATACCGTAGATTTCACAAGCGTTAAGCGTTGCCATAATGATTGCGTCAATATTGTTAAGACCGAGTGAAACGGCTTTTCTGATACAGTGGTCAATACTGCCGTCACGAATAATTTCGCCGACAAATCTGTCATCGGTACAAAACGCACAACGTCTTAACGTGTAAGGGGTTACGCCCTTGATAAGCTTGGCAACGTCAAGCGAAAGGGTACCCTCACGAAGAAGAATATACATACCTTTGCTTATCTTTTCGGTCATTTCTTCAATGACACTGCATTCATGGTCGGTTTTTATACCGGCACTTGCATATGCGTCAAGCTCATGACCTGAAAGCAAAGGTGCGTGACCGTCAACGATGTCAAGACATAGCTTACCGAGCGTTTCATCATCACCTGAAACAATACCGGGATAGTTCATCATTTCACCGATACCGAAGAATTTAGGCGCAAGTTTTTGAGTGGTTTTTGCGTCAAGATTAGCACCTGTATGTTCAAAAGGTGTTGCAGGTACACATGACGGCAACATAAGATTTACGTCAAGCGGAATATTTTTCGCAGACTTTAACATAAATTCAAGACCGTCTTCACCGCATACGTTTGTTATTTCGTGAGGATCGGCAATAACGGTTGTAATACCGTGAGGCATAACTGCCTTTGCATATTCGGACGGCTGCGTCATAGATGATTCGATATGAACGTGCGAATCAATAAAACCCGGCATAATATATTTGCCGGAAACGTCTTGTTCGTTTTCACCGCTGTATGAACCGACACCGCAGATAATACCGTCTTTTATTATAACATCAGCTTTAATAACTCTGCCGGAAAAAACATCGACAACGTTTCCGCCTTTAAGTATTAAATCAGGTGCGATACGTTCCATAGCCGTATCAATATATGTTTTTTTCACTTAATATCACCTCGTACAATTATGATATAGTTATTATATACTAAAAGTTAATAATATTCAAATGAAATGTGAATAAAGTGTAAATTCATATTGTATCAAAAGTGTAAATATTGACTTAGAATAATTGTGGTGGTAAAATGGTTAAGTAAATTAACAAAATTTAATATTACGGTGTGTGGGGGGATACACGGTGAAAGAAGAAATGTTTCTTCAATGTTGGGAAATCGTAAGCAGGATGGAGCTGTGGTTTCTTTCAAATTGTCCTTTTGAGGAAATGTCAAGGGGCGATTATATGACGTTGAATTTACTTACTCAGTCCGCAAATGACGGAAAAATGATGACGGTCACTATGATGAGTGACAGTTTAAAAGTCAGTAAGGCGGCCATTTCTCAAAGCATAAAGGCTCTGAAGAAAAAAGAATGGGTTAAAAGTATATCGGATACAACCGATAAGCGTAAGAGTTATATAGTTCTTACTGACGAGGGCAGAAAAGCATATGAAAAGCAAAGGAAAGTTATAATCAGAAACTTACAGGAATGTTTCAGTGATGTAGATGAAGCAGACCTTAAAATGTTTTGCGATAAATTAACTAAAGTCGCAGAGCAGATAAGTTTAAAAATATAAAGGTGCAGGAGGCAAGAAATATGGGAGATTTTACTTCTGAAAAGGAGCAAAAGCTTTTGGAAAGCGAAGCAGAAGTATCTGACACAGAAGATACAAATGCAGACGAACTCACTTTTGAAGAAACATCCGGATTTTCAGATGATGACGATGACAGTGAGGAAGAAGAAAAGAAACCGAAAAAGAAATTCATTGGATATGACAAGCAAAACAAGAAGTTCTTTATCGGTAAGTTTAAGATAGGCAAGAAATTGCTTATAATTATTCTTGTAATAGCAATACTTGCAGGCATATGTTCGGGACTTATTATAAAGTCCAAAAACAACAGTGCCGTAAAAGTTATGTATACCGATTCGCCGGTTGAACGCCGAACAATCACTAATACAATCATCATCTATCGAACCGAACGATTCGTATAACGTAACGACAATCAAGTCGGGCGATATAACAAGTGATACATTCAAAGAGGGTGACGTTGTTAAGAAAGGTGATAAGCTTTATCAATTTGAGGACAGCGACGCTCAAAATTCTTTGAGTACGGCAAAAAATGCACTTGCAAAAGCACAACAGGCATATGTTGACGCGGTAAAGCAAAAGGCACAGACTGTTTCTTCAAACAATATCGGTACAAAGTCTGCACAAAATGCAGTGACAAAGGCATTAAATTCTCTTAACGATACTAAAAACAATCAGTACATACAGTCAAATTCGGCGGGTAAAGTTAAAGAATTATCCGTAAAAGAAGGTGATCATATCAATGCCGGTGCAGCGGTTGCAACATTGTATGACGATTCTTATATGAAACTTAGAATACCGTTTAATGAAGTTGATGCCGAAAGTATTCAGACAGGCGCAGCCGCAACAGTATCTGTTATAGGTTCGGGCGATACGATTTACGGAACTGTTAAAGAAAAATCATCGTCAGCCGTATCAACAGACGCACACGCAAAAGTTGTGTATGTAACGGTTGAAGTCACAAATCCTGGTGCACTTACAACAAATGATTACGGCAGTGCGGAAATAAACGGAGTTGCTTGTGCAAATACGGCACAATTTGAATATGTAAGCGAGGGAACAATAACATCAACGGCATCAGGCACACTTGAAAATCTTAATATTGCGGTAGGAGATTCTGTTTACAGCGGTCAAAAAGTCGGATATGTTAAGTATGATAATCAAAACTCGACAATGAGCAATGCACAGCTTTCATATAATGATGCGGTTTTGGCACTTGAAAAGCAAGTATTGCAAAACGATACTTTCTCACAGGATTCAAGCATAAAGAACGCACAGCTTGCACTTGACGATGCCGAACTTGGTATAGAAAAAGCACAGGACGCAGTTGACGATTATGTTGTAGAAGCTCCGATTGAGGGTACAGTCGTTAAGAAAAACTCAAAAGCAGGCGATACGATAGATTCTTCAAATGCAACAGATCCGCTTTGTGTAATTTATGATTTGTCAAGCGTTAAATTCTCTATTGACGTTGACGAAACGGAAATAGCACTTGTTAAGACAGGTCAAAAAGCTACTGTAACGGCAGACGCGGTAGAGGGTGAATTTGAAGGTGTGGTTACAAAAGTTCCTGTAGACGGTGTAAACGAAAACGGTGTAACAACATACACTATCGAAATTCAAATAGAAAATTACGGTGATTTGTTGCCTGGTATGAATGTTGACGCTGAAATTGTTGTTGAAGAGGCTGACAATGTAATTGCAGTACCTGTAAACAGTGTAAACAGAGGCAATATTGTATTTGTAAAGGACGACGGAACAACTCACGAAAATGATGTTACGGATATTATAAAGGGTAATAAAGATAAATCGGGTAAAACGGACGATAAGAAGAAAGCCGATGATAAGGACGATAAGCCACAGTCAAGCGGTATGCCGGTTGTAAGCGGCGATACACCGAACGGTGATAAATCGGATGAAATTTCGGTGACTAAAGAAAGTGTACCTACTAATATAGATGTACCGGACGGTTACCGTGCAATTCAGGTTGAAACAGGAATTAACGATACAGACTATATCGAAATCAAGTCGGGTTTAACAGAAAAAGACCGGGTAAGAACGCTTGACACAGAATCGTCAAGTGCGAATGCGTCATTCGGTGTTCAAAATGCTCAAGATATGTATGTAGTTCCTAATGGCAATATGGGCGGAATGCCCGGCGGAGGAATGTCAGGCGGCGGAATGTCAGGCGGCGGAATGTCCGGTGGCGGCGGAATGCCAGGCGGCGGAGGTATGTCCGGCGGCGGTGGCGGAATGCCGGGCGGAAGATAAAGCGGAGGTGAAGTAAAATGCCTCCATTGGTAGAAATGAAAGATGTTTATAAGATTTATCATATGGGTGATACGGAAGTTCACGCACTTGACGGAATATCTCTTACCATAAACAAAGGCGAATTTGTTGCGATAGTAGGTCAGTCGGGTAGTGGTAAATCTACTTGTATGAATATTATAGGTTGCCTTGACGTGGCAACAAAGGGTGTTTACAGATTAAACGGACGAGAAATTAATAATTACAGTCAAGATGAATTGGCTGATGTAAGAAATAAAATGCTTGGATTTATATTTCAGCAATATAACTTACTGCCGAAATTAACAGTATTGGAAAACGTTGAACTGCCGCTTTTGTATGCGGGACTTAGCGACGCGGAACAAGAGAAAAGAGCACTTGCTTCACTTGACAGAGTAGGACTTAAATCAAAAGCGAAAAACCACCCGACACAGCTTTCGGGTGGTCAGCAACAGAGAGTGTCAATAGCAAGAGCTTTAGCAGGCGATCCGTCGGTAATACTTGCCGATGAGCCGACAGGTGCACTTGACTCGCGTACAGGTCGTGAAGTAATGCTGTTTTTGCAGAAACTTAATGCGGAGGGTAATACGATTATTCTTATCACTCACGATAACTCGATAGCGGCAAAAGCAAAACGTATCATTCGTATAACAGACGGACGTATCGTTTATGACGGTCCGGCAGAGGGTGACGTAACAGTAATGAATCAGCACGGTGCGGGCGAAGATGCTCCCGAAGATGAAAGAGCAAAGGGGGCGACTTGATTATGAGTATTTGGAAATGTTTTCAGATGGCAATGTCAAGTATTGTCGGCAACAAAATGCGTTCAATACTTACAATGCTCGGTATTATAATCGGTATTACGGCGGTTATTGCGCTTGTAAGTCTTATGTCGGGAATGACATCGGAAATAACGGACGCATTTGAAGAAATGGGTATTGAATCAATCAATGTTTCAATTCAAGACCGTTCCGCGACAAAGGAAGTAAAGCCTGAAGAAATGGAACAGCTTGCGGAAGAACATTCCGATATTATTGCAGGTCAGTCACCGACAGTTTCAATGCCTGCATTTATAAAAAACGGCAGTGATACAATTTCAACACAGGCAACAGGTGTAAACGAATACTATCTCGGAATGAAAAAGTATAATATTACATACGGACGTGAGCTTACATATGTTGACGTTGAGAGAAAGCAGAAAGTCTGCGTTATCGGTACTTATATAGCAAAAGAAGTTTTCGGCGGTGACGCACTCGGTAAGTCTATTCAAATAACGGGTACGCCGTATGAAGTTGTCGGAATACTTGAAGAACAGGACGACTCGACAGAAAATTCTTCGGATAACTGTGTGTATATACCGTACACTTTGGCGTCATACACAAACCGTACATCAACCGTAAGCAGCTATGTTGTCTATGCGGTTGACCAGGAAAAGGTTGAGGAAGCGGTTTTGCTTTTAGAAGCACTTTGTGATAAAGATATAGGCGACAGTGATTACTATACTGTAACGTCAATGAAGTCTATGGCAGACAGTGTAACCGATATTCTTGATAAAATGGAACTTATGCTTATCGCAATCGCGGCTATATCGCTTGTTGTTGCCGGTATCGGTATTATGAATATTATGCTTGTGTCGGTTACGGAACGTACAAGGGAAATAGGTATCAGAAAATCGCTTGGTGCAAAGCAGAAAGATATACTTTCTCAATTCGTTATTGAGGCGGGTATGCTTAGTTGTTTGGGCGGTGTAATCGGTATTATTGTAGGCTCGCTTTTGGCAATACTGGCAGGTAAACTTTTGGGGATGGATATATTACCGACCCCGACATCTATTATAGTATCGTTTACGGTTTCGGCGATGATAGGTGTGTTCTTCGGCTATATGCCTGCTAAAAAAGCAGCCAAATTAAATCCGATAGATGCGTTACGTTATGATTGATAACTCAGCGATACGAATGATTTTCTCTCGGACTGAGATTTTCTCGGATTTATAACATATACGGAAAGGAAGTAAGTTATGAAGAAAATAATTTCTTTTGTTTTGGCGGCGGCTATGTCATTATCGACTTTGCCTGCATTGGCAGACTGGAACAATGACGAAGATATTATGTCGCTTTTGTCGGAACTTAATATAATGGTCGGCGATGATGACGGCAATTTAAGACTTGATGACAATGTATCAAGAGCGGAATTTGCGAAAATTGCAGTAGCGTCATCAAGCTACAAAGATACAGTAGCAACAGGTTTAAAAGTATCACCTTTTAAAGATGTTACATATACTCACTGGTCAGCACCTTACATAAAGGCCGCTGTATCAGCCGGAATTGCGGAGGGATATGTTGATTCAACATTCAGACCTGACAATACGGTATCATATGAAGAGGCACTTACAATGGTATTAAAGGTGCTTGGATACACAACACAGGACTTCGGTGATTCATGGCCTTACGGTCAAATGGGACTTGCAAACAGTCTTGAAATTACAAAGAACGTAAATGCCGAGCAAGGCGAGGCACTTACAAGACGTCAGGTTGCAAGACTTATTTACAATACACTTGACACAAAAATCAAAGATAATCAAAGCAAACTTATAACTTCAGTGTTTGACAGTAAAGTTATTGAGGGTGTTACGATTATTGCGTCACACAACGAGGACAGCTCACTTGGTACTGACAAAATCTATACAACAGCCGGAACATTTGAATTTGACGGTAATTTTAACAGCGATTATGTCGGCAGAAAAGGCGATATTGTCGTAAAGAACGATGAAGATTTTGTGTCATTTACACCGCGTGACCAGCAAGTTGAAGAATACACCGTTTCAAACGTAATCGGTTCAGATATAATTCTTGACGGCGATATGTATAACATCAATTCAAACACAACTACATATTACAAGTCACAGGCACTTACATACGAAAATGCCGCAATGCAAGCCGAAAAAGGCGATACATTCAAGCTGTTTAAAAATTCAAACGGTTCTGTTGACTATGCAATGCTTGTTGCAAAAGACAGCGAAACAGGTACGGACAGCTTTGATAAATATGTAATCTATTCACTTCTTTCAGATGCAGTTATATGTTATAAAAACGGCAGTTTTGAACAGATTGATATAACAGACGGCACAACTTGTTACAAAGATAAGAATAAGAGTACATACGGTGCTGTAAAGAATGAAATGGCAATGGGCGACATTCTTTATGTAAAGATGGACGGAAGTAATGTTGATTACGTAAGCTATGAAAAGGGTAATATGGAAGGACCGGTCAAGGTTACAAATTCAAATTGGATCGCGAATTTCGATACAAACGGTTCGACAACGGTAATGAGAAGCGGTAATAAGGTTGACGCATCGGAAATTCAGCTTAACGATATTATTTACTATTGTAAAGATTTGAATATGGTGCTTGCTTATACGGATAAGGTTACAGGCGTGTACGAAAAGGCGTCACCGACAAAGGATTCGCCGACAAGCGTTACAATTTCGGGTAAAGAGTATTCTGTTGAAAGCGTAGACGCATTTAATGCACTTTCATCAAGCGGAACATTTAAGTACGGTGATACCGTAACACTTCTTCTTGGCAGAAACGGCGAGGTAGCCGGAGTTGTCGGCGGAAGTGAAAGCACATCTTCACACACAACAGTAGGATTTGTTACGGAAACAGGCAAAAAAGATTTCACAAAGCCTGATAATACAGTATATTCAAGTTACTATGCAAAGGTTGTTACACCTGACGGAACAGTAAATGAATATGCGACTTCATCAGATTGCAGTTCGCTTAAATGTGCTGTAGTAAATGTATCATTTACAAACGGTAAAGCAAGTCTTTCAAGAGCAAAGGGGTATGACAACGTAAGCGGTAAGTTTAATTCCGAAAAGAATAAATTTGGCGATTATACCCTTGCAGACGATGTGAAGATTCTTGACACTGCCGGAACTGCAAGCGACGACTTAGCAATGTACACAAGAATTTATCCGCAGCGTCTTGACGGTGTTACGATAAAATCTTCAAGCGTATTGTATTATTCAAAGAATAAAGCCGGTGAGATTGACGAGCTTATATTGAAAGATATAACGGGTGACGCTTATAAGTACGGTGTAATCACTGCTGCTGATTCGACAACTCATACATATACTATTGATATAGACGGTACGCAAAACACATATGCGACTGCATTCTCAACAAATGTAAGAGGTCCGCACAGATTCAGTATGAATCAGACAGGTATTGAAAGTATGCGTCAGCTTTCATCGTATCCAAGCAATATAACTTCGCTTACACGTACAGAGGCAAAAATCAATAATCAAACATATTTGCTTAGTGATAAGGTGATTGTATATCATAAGACAGATGTTAATAAATATCTGAAGATAACGCTTGATGATGCTATAAACGGAAATTATAAGCTTACTGCTTATTACGATAAGGCACAGACTTTGGGTGGCAGAATTCGTATAATAATAGCTCAATAAGATGAAAAACAAGCGATGAAAATCGCTTGTTTTTTGCGTAATATTAAAATTTTATAAATTTGACGGCAGATATATTGACATATTAAATGTCAGTGATTATAATAATAGGTAAAGAAGGCTATGTGTAAATTAAAAAAGGCGGTAGAATAAATGAATTCAGTTTTGTATTGTTTGCATAATTTGTCACAAAAATCGCATTTAAGACGTATGGAAAAGTTTACTCAGCACGGTGACACTTCGTGCCTTTTGCATACGATTGCGGTTGCGTATTACAGTATTAAAATTGCCGAGTTTTTCGGTATAAAGTACAAAAAGCGTGACCTTATAAGAGGAGCATTGCTGCACGATTATTTCTTATATGATTGGCATGACGGCGAAAAGGAGAGAAGAATACACGGTTTTACTCATCCTATGACGGCTCTTAGAAATGCTGACAGAGATTTTGATTTGACCGATACAGAACGCGATATTATAAAAAAGCATATGTTCCCGCTTACTGTAATTCCGCCGACCTGCCGAGAAGGCTGGATAGTATGTTTGGCGGATAAATATTGTTCTCTTTATGAAACATTTAAAAAAGAAGCGTACAGAAAGATAAATACAAAGATTACGGGGGACTATGCTGAATTGTATAAGGAAATACAAATGATTTAAATAAGGGGGGGTAAATGATGAGTTTTTGCCAATATTTCTTGTGCTTTGCGGTATTTAGCTTTATTGGCTGGGCTTATGAAACGGTATATTACAGCATACAACAAAGAAAATTTGTAAACAGCGGCTTTTTAAGCACTTGCTTTTGCCCTATATACGGTATGGGAGCAATGCTTGATTTGATATTGCTTGGATGGATTGAAAATCCTTTGATACTGTTTTTTGCGGGAATGGTGGTTACCTGCTCGCTTGAATATTTTGTATCGTGGCTTTTGGAAACGCTGTTTCATAAAAGATGGTGGGATTATACAGGTTGGCCCGGTAATATAAACGGACGTGTTTGCCTTATAGGCGGAATTGCGTTCGGTACATTTACCGTTGCACTTATTAAGCTTATTGCACCGGTGACGATTGATATGATTGACAGCGTGAGTTTGCCGGCGTTACATATTATGACGTGCGTAATTGCATTTGTGATGATTGCGGATACGGTTAAGACGGTTAAGTGTATGGATTCGTCAAAACTTTGGTATGTGGAAAAACAAGCCGAATTTATGGACGAGCTGCGTAACGGCAGATGTGTGGGATTGGTAAAAAAAATAAAAGATACATTTAGAAGATAAACGGAGCATTTTTGCTCCGTTTTTTGTGTGCAAAAAAGAACCTTTGGCGCGGGCAGACGGTGATATTTCACCGTCAAAGTCCGTATATGCCTCCGGTTCTGTTGGTATTATATAATATAAAAATAATGCTGTCAATAAAAAGAAGATGTAGATTGTTGAGAAGGGACTGCTACAAACAGTGTAACCACGCCTGACACGTCCAAAACGTCCCACCCACTACATCTTCTATCGGCAGCAAATATTGTATTGATTGTTAACAGTGGATGTAGGGGCGATATATTGGACTATTTCGTTACCGTTTTTGAGTCAGTGATTGGAACAAGATTGCTTAGAGAATTCCACCACATAACTTTTACAGTATTGGTTGCAGAAAGCAGCGGAACACTTATATTTTCCTGTGGTGAATGGGTAGTACAACGTAATAATCTGCCGTCCGAATGAAATTCAGAAATTAAGATAATTCCGCCTGAAGTGCTGTTTGTGAGTTTAACAGATATATTGTTGCCTTCAATGTTGCAGTTAATATCATGTGTAGGACTTGCTGTAGGACACGTTGTAGCAGTTGGGCTTGTTGCAGGAGTTATTGTCGGATTTGTAGTCGCAGTCGGACGTGGTGTAGGTTTTGGGCTAGAAGTCGGAATTAGTGTCGGACTCGCTGTCGGAGTTGCAGTAGGATTTAATGTAGGTTTTGGAGTTGCAGTAGGCGTTGCTGTCGGAGTTATTGTCGGGGTCGGATGTGGAGTAGCTGTCGGACTCGTGGTCGGAGTTATTGTCAGAGTTGCTGTCGGACTCGTTGTATGAGTAGGACGTGGAGTCGCAGTAGGAGTATGACTCGGAATAGGACTCGGACTCACGGTTGGAGTGGGATTTATAGTAGGAGTCGGAGTAGGAGTCGGAGTCGGAGTGGGACTCGGAGTAGGACTCGGAGTCAAAGTCGGAGTAGGGGTTGTTTCTGCAATTCCGCTAATTTCAAACTCTAATTTATCTGCTGACATATTTGTTACATAAACAAATATGTCGTTACCAATATAAAGTTCTTCGCCGTCACCGACTGCACAATCTGACATAGTTGAGTATTGACCGTTAGAAACGACCTGCATATTCCAGTTAGCGCCTGTAGTGTTTATATTTGAGGGAAAACGTACACCTGTGTTAGCAAGATAGCAAATCAGTCCGCTCTTAAGTGTTACACCTTTTATCAAGTCACCGGTATTGCACGAATAGAGTTTCTTGTTTTTTGTATCATATTTGTTACCATTGTCATCGAATTGACGATATTCCAAATAAAGAGTTTTTCCGTTCGGCAAATCTCGTTTATATGCAACAATTTCATTTTGAGCTGAGGCAGGGTAGAGTGTGTATGTACCGTTTTTATCAATGGTTTTAATTTGATTATTGTCAAGCCAACCGAGCGATTCGCGTTCTTTGACGGAAATATACTGTCCGATAGGGGTTAGATGTTTTGCCATCAGTGACATATAATACACAGCACTTGTTTGGTTGGAGCGGTACAAGTCTTTCAAGCCAAGTGCGTGCATGGTTTCGTGACATATTTTACCTGTCGGTAAAATAGGCAGATTATCCTCCCCGCGATAAAGCACAAGTCCGTTTACGTTTTCGTAGTTGCACGTTAGCTGTAAATATTCTCCACTCTGATAAGTATTAACTCCTTCTTGCACTGAAATCATATTTGAATATGAGTGATAGTCCCAAAGAGGTGAATTCCAACCAACCGAAATATTTTGCGTTGTATTTTTGTAAATCACAGTAATTAAATCAATTTTTCCGTCACGGTTTCGGTCAAGATCGGCAAAATTATATTGATTTTCTTCTATATCTTTTGGTTTGTTTCCGTTCGTGATTGCGTTTGAAATTGTATTCGCCCAATCAGTCTGTAGTTCATACATTCTGGAATTTTCTTCTCCACTCTCGTAACCGTAAGGGTTTTGGTCATCTTTTTCGGCATAATAACCGCGTGGCTTTGAAAGTGTGAGCGAATTGTTGTTGTCAAAAAGATAAAGCGTTTGCATATTCATTTTCCCGCCGCTTACTGTTTTGAAATAGTCAGCGACATTGTATACACTTTTATTATATGTATTGTCTAAAATGTTGCGGACAGTTGTGTCGGCATAAGTGTTGTTGATAAATTCGTCCTCGTCAGAAAATTTCATAAATACAACAAGATTTGTGAAAGTTGGTGCGTTTGATTCGTCCGATAAAACTGCACCACAGGGGATAGTCCCGAAAATTAATATTAACGTGGTTATAATACATATTGCTGTTTTAAATAGTTTTGTTTTATTTTGCATTGTTTTCTCCTAATAGTCAGAGGAATAATCTCAGCTGACAAAGTAATTTAGATATTGTTCAACGTCAATCGGTTATAGCGTCAACAACATCATTAGAGTTTTTCCTTAATAGCTATATTTTTGCAGTTAGGCGGGCATACCTTTCAAATTAAACTTACATTTCTCTAATCAACAATTTAGGAACACCCATTATTCGGCAGTGTTTTAATTCTTCACCCTCAATTAATATTGGCGGAACATTCGGATTGATAGGAACTAATCTTAGCCAATCTTCACCTTCTACAAACTCGACTTTTTTTAATGTTGATATTTCGTCATTGTATATCACTGCTCCGACATCACCACTGTAATTAACGGTGCTTTGACGTAAGATTAATACTTTATCGCCGTCTTGATATTGAGGATACATACTGTCACCCTTAACGCACAGTACAAAGAAATCTTTCGGGATATATCCTTTTAAATATGAATTAGGAATATCGACTTTATCTCCGTCCCATGATTCAATAGCGATATGATTATATCCTTTCGCTATGTCACCTATAACGGGGAATGTTGTGTAGTCCTCTGTTATATTCGGATTTGGAAATTTATCATCTGTATATATTTCCGTTTCGTGTTCGTCCAGTCCCATTAAGTAGCTTGGAGTTGTTTGAAGTGCATTGGCAAAAGCTATGATTTTTGATTGAGTTATATCATTTTTGCCCATTTCAATTTTATTTATAGTTGAACGGGATTTATACCCTAACTTAGTTGCAAGTTCTTCTTGTGACATTCCGAGTTTTTCTCTGCGTATTTTTATTCTCTTATATAATTCCATAAAATATCACTTCCTGTCTAAACATTTATTGTCATTATTAATATATCATAATGTAGACTGTTTGTCAACTTTGCTTTAGAATTATAAAAAAGTTGATGAATAATCTACAAAATAAGGACATTCCTGTTAAGTAACAAAAACGAGGTGAAATTCACAGCAAGATAGAGAAAGATTGCGAAAGTGACGAAAAGGGAACAATCGCAAGGAAAAATTGTTGTGAAACTCATTGACAAAGGATATATAAACAAAACTATATAGCATATTTGCATAAAAAATGTAAAAAGAAACTTGACAGAGAAAT
>ERZ791607.1795-NODE-1795-length-13747-cov-3.035422_pt1 | contig 13747 bp, 10 predicted proteins | sample MGYA00509964_ERZ791607 | MGnify/ENA primary metagenome ERZ791607 (study PRJEB30046, sample SAMN00791907) | human gut metagenome | study: EMG produced TPA metagenomics assembly of the A metagenome-wide association study of gut microbiota in type 2...
TTACTGTTTTCGAGTTTTGCCTCAGCTTATGGGCAGGAACGAATGATTACCCTTAATCTATCGAAGGTACCTCTAAATACTGCATTGAAAGAGATAGAGAAACAAACTTCAATGTCAGTAGTATACAACACAAATGACGTCGATATTAATCGTGTCATATCTATTAAAGTTTCTAAAGAGTCGCTGACTAACGTTATGGGTCAGCTGTTTAAAGGAACAAATATCAGTTATTCAATAGTCGATAAGCATATTGTACTTTCTACTAAGAAAGAAGTAGAACAACAGAAAAAAACACCAATCGTTGCAACGGGAACAGTAACAGATGCACAAGGTGAACCTTTAATTGGAGTTAGCATTCTGGTGAAAGGAACAGCTACTGGTGCGATTACTGATATGGATGGAAATTTCAAAATACAAGCTGCCAAAGGTGATGTGTTAGAAATCTCCTATATCGGTTATGCCTCCCAATCAATCACGCTTGCCAACGCCCAACCCCTAAAAGTCACAATGGGTGAAGACACGCAAACCTTGGACGAAGTAGTAGTTACTGCGTTGGGTATCAAACGTGAACAAAAAGCGTTGAGTTATAATGTACAGCAAGTAAAGGGAGATGAATTGACTAATATAAAGGATGCTAACTTTATTAATGCTTTATCAGGAAAAGTAGCTGGCGTAACAATAAATGCTTCTTCAGCCGGTGCTGGGGCTGCGGCTCGTGTAGTTATGCGTGGTACAAAGTCTTTGGAGAAAAATGATAATGAAATGAATAATGAGACAAATGTTTCATCTTATCAGAATGAGAATTATGGGCAGCAGGAACAGCAAAATGTTGGAAATACAAATCCGTATGGCAATACGGAAAATTCATGGAACAATGCAGGATACCAGGATGTAAACGGACAGGGAGCAAGCCAAAGTACATTTAGTCCGTCAGGGTTTGCGATAGCATCTCTTGTACTTGGAATTTTGTCACTTGTATGCTGCTGTTTCTGGTATGTTTCAGGTATATTTGCGGTAATTGGACTTGCATTTTCGATAATCGTTCTTGTGAAACATAAACCCGGCAGAGGTATGGCAATAGCGGGGCTTATCTGTTCGGCAATAGGACTTATCATAGCGGTGATTATGGGAATTATGGTTATCTATATCGGAATGAATATGTCTGCTGATGATTATAAGAAGATAATCGACCAGATAAATAGTATGGAGTAGGGGAAGTAAAATAAATTCTAGAAATTTATGGAGTTGGAGGTGAGTTATATAATGACTAAAAATAATCTGGGTATGCGGGAAATAACAGTGGCTGAAGCGGAGAAACTTGGCATAGATTTGTCTATGGCTAAAATCTGTAGGATATTACGAAAACTTGCAAAACTTGACAGACTGAAACTTGATGAAACGGAGCACAGGAGCGGTTTGAATAAACATTTATTTCATTATATTGAATATTGTGGGGAAACTGTGCTTGAGTATGTGAAAAATTATCTCTCAAATTTGCAGCCATATATGATAGAAAGAAGAAAAGACCAGGAAAAGAAGAAATCTTATATCTGTGTTATAGACAATATGTATCGTATTTCGGTATATATTAATGTTGACAAAAGTTTTGGAGAGGAAATGATAGTTTCGTTTCACGAAGATAATATAAGAGGTGTGGCAAAGACAAATGCTCTTATTAAAAATAAGAGAAACAGGCTGGTGTCGGTTTTTGCAGACAGCTATGGCAGTATTGATATGCAAAATGGGAATGTATCTGTAAAAGTGCTTGCGCAGAGAGGCATGAAAGTTTTACCGTTAGATATTATTGGCTTTAAATGCAAAGATATGTTTATTGTGAGGGAAGCTGATATTAATAATCAGTTTTTAAATTATTGTAATGAGTATATAAGAGATTTATATACAAGCAATTTAAACCTGGATTTTGACAAGATTGAAGTGTTTTCAATGTTACAGCAGATTAGTTTTACATCATATGGAAGAGATACATTTTCTTCGGTATCATTGCTGATTGATTCTATGGTTTCACAGCCTGATGCAATAAGCAGGCAGGCTGCGGATTTTGCACTTATAACTTTTGTCCAGTCATTACAGTTGACAGATGAGCAGAAAAAGGAACTTGTTGAGTTGTTGAATGAAAAGTATATGGTGACAAGTATAAGAGGGATAGACGATATTTTGTATCGTGTAAAAACAGCTCTTGGAAATGATGACATTTTTCCTGAACTTGATATTTTAGAATAATTTATAATATTTTGATGCAAGATAATAAGTTGACGCAAGAAAGCAAATAGAATAGATTTCATTGATATTAAAAACATAGTATAAGCAACTACAAGCATTGTTCAAAAAATAATGGTCATAGAACATCACTATTTTATCGTGTTTTTTGCGGCTATTTTAAATATAATTATAAAAAAGAATTTAATAGTATTTACTCAGGGATTTTGCGAATGTAATTATAGTGAACCGGAGTGGAGTTTAATTTCGTTAAGGGAAAAAATTTAGGTGATTTATTTATAAAATTGAAACATTACAGGAGGTAAATGTGATTGACTGGTATAATGTGGATGTTATTACCTGTGCTGCACCTAATTTGAGAGAAAAGCCGGGAAATATACATAATCCGGGTGATGATGATAAATGTGTAAAAATAAGTGATAAAAAACTTTTGGAAATTCAAGAGAAACGCTTAAGAAGAATTTTGGATGTAGCTGTGGCTGAGGGAGAAGAAGCTGTGATTTTAGGAGCATTTGGCTGTGGAGTTTTTATGAATAAACCGGAAGTTGTTGTTTTGGCGGCAAGAAATGCAATAAAAGATTATTTGAATGCTTTTAAAGTAATTGAGTTCGCTGTTTATTGCAGTCCCAGAGATGACAGAAATTATAAAACCTTTGACAGGGTGCTTAAATCTATGGCACGATAAAATAACTTGACGAACATACATTCATGTGATAACATACTTATAAAAGTGGCGAAAGGAGCCAAACTTAATGGGACGATTTGTAAATCCGGATAACAGTGCGTTTCAGGTTGCATTAAATTCAAAAATATATGTAGATAAGACAGGTTTGCTTGAATATACAAACAGTGTTCTTGGGACAACTGAGGCATATATATGCAACAGTCGTCCGAGACGGTTTGGCAAATCATACGCTGCCAATATGCTTGCGGCATATTATAGTAAAGGCTGCGACTCTAGGGAGATGTTTTCAGGGTTTGCAATCGGCAAAAAAGAAGATTTTACAACACATCTGAACAAATATGATGTAATTCATATTGATATTCAATGGTTTCTTACAAATTGTGACGATATAGATAATTTTGTGGCATTTCTTACAAAGAGTATATTAAATGAACTTAAAGTTATTTATCCGATGGTGATTACATCAGATATAACAACTATTCCGCAGGCACTTTCCAATATTAGGGAAAAAACAGGTAATAAGTTCATAGTTATCATAGATGAATGGGATGTTATCATCAGGGATGAAGCAGCCGAAGAGAAGGTTCAGGAGGATTACATCAATTTTTTAAGAGGTATGTTTAAAGGTGTTGAGCCGACAAAATATATACAGCTTGCTTATATTACCGGAATTTTACCGATTAAGAAAGAAAAGACACAGTCAGCATTAAATAATTTCGATGAATTTACCATGCTTAGTGCAGGTGCGTTTGCATCTTATATAGGTTGTACAGATGATGAGGTGAAAGCACTTTGCAAAAACTATAATAAAGACTTTGAAAAAGTAAAAAGATGGTATGATGGATATATTTTGGAAGAATATCAGGTTTACAATCCAAAAGCGGTTGTCAGCGTGTTACTCAAGGGCAGTTTTAAGAGTTATTGGTCGGAAACAGCATCGTACGATGCGATAGTACCTCTTATAAATATGAATTATGATGGTCTTAAGACTTCAATTATAGAAATGCTTTCAGGGGATACTATAAAGGTCAATACAACTACATTCAGAAATGATACTGTGAATTTTAAAAGCAAAGATGATGTACTTACTTATCTTATTCATTTAGGTTATATAGGTTATGATGAGGTGAAAAAATCCGCATTTATCCCAAATGAAGAGATAAGACAAGAGTTAAAAAATGCGGTTGAGAGTAAAAGATGGAATGAATTCGATTCATTTCAACAGGAATCTGAAAATCTGCTTGATGCGACTATAGATATGGATAGCCGGAAAGTGGCAGAACAGATTGAAAAAATACATTTACAGTATGTATCTGTTATTCAATATAATAATGAAAATTCTCTCAGCAGTGTGCTTACGATTGCCTATTTAAGCTCGATGCAGTATTATTATAAACCGATAAGAGAAATGCCGTCGGGTCGTGGGTTTGCAGATTTTGTTTATCTTCCAAAACCCGAATATACAGATGAATATCCTGCACTTGTTGTTGAACTTAAATGGAATAAAAATGCCAAAACTGCGATGCAGCAGATTAAGGATAAGAAATATACAGAGTCATTATCAGACTACACGGGAAATATTTTAATGGTTGGTCTCAATTATGATAGGTCCGGTAAAAAACATGAGTGCATTATCGAAAAGTACAGTAAAAACAAATAGTTAAAAATTAAGATGAGCAAAATTTATTTTTTGCTCATTTTTTTATTCATCAGCTCATATATATAATTAGATAATGTGACTATGGGTAATAGTTAAACCTGCATAACAGTCATAAAAAATATATATGGGAGCGGTATGTATGGAAGAATATAGTGTATATAATGATATTTCAAAGCGTACGAACGGCGAGTTTTATCTTGGAGTCTGCGGTCCGGTCAGAACAGGAAAGTCAACATTTATAAAGAAATTTATGGAAATGTTTGTACTTCCGGGCATCAGGGATGAAAATGACAGAAAGCGTGCAATGGATGAACTCCCTCAGTCGGCGGAGGGAAAGACCATAATGACTACTGAGCCGAAATTTATTCCTAAAGAAGCGGTAAAGATAAACCTTTTTGATGGCAATGATATAAAAGTCAGGATGGTTGACTGCGTCGGCTATATCGTGGAAGATGCAGGAGGACTTATGGAGGGCGAGCGTGAGCGTATGGTTATGACTCCGTGGTCGGAGGAGCCGATGCCTTTTGCAAAGGCAGCTGAGTATGGAACGAAAAAAGTGATACATGACCATTCAACGATAGGAATAGTTATAACAACCGATGGTAGTTTTGGAGATATTTCAAGACAAAGCTATAAAGCCGCAGAAGATAAAACTATTTCTGAATTAAAAAGCATAGGAAAACCATTTATAGTAATAGTAAATTCGGCAAATCCTTTTGGCGAAAAGGCGAAAGATGTGATAAATGAGATAAAAGAAAGAACCGGAGTAACTCCTGTAGCACTTAACTGTATGCAGCTTAGCCGTGAGGATGTAAGCAGGATAATGAAAAAAATTCTTGACTCATTTCCTGTAAGTCAGGTTTCGTTTTATCTGCCAAAATGGGTTGAGATGCTTAAAACAAGTCATTGGCTTAAACAAGAGCTTGTATCAAAAGTCAGGGATATTCTTGCAAAAGTAAGCTGCATAGGTGACATAAATAAGGAAAATATGTTATCAGACAGCGAATATATCAGACAATTTGATATAAACAGTGTTGATATGACAAACGGAAATGTAAGCATCTCGGTTAAATTTGATGAAGAAAAATATTATCAGATATTAAGTGAACTTGTTGGTATGGATATTAAGGGAGAGTATGAACTTATACATATATTAAAAGAATTTGCCAAAAAAGGGCAGGAGATAGAAAAGATAAGCGATTCGCTTGCCGAGGTAAAAAGGAAAGGCTACGGAGTAATAACTCCATCAGTAGAAGATATAAAGATAGATGAACCGGAACTTATACATCATGGCAATAAATTTGGTGTAAAATTAAGAGCAACAAGTCCGTCAATCCACCTGATACAGGCTGACATTGAAACGGAGATAGCTCCGATAGTCGGAACAAAGGAGCAGGCAGAGGATCTTGTCAGATATATCGCAGGCGGAGAGGATATAGTTTCGGAGGATGGACAGTCGGGCATATGGGACACAAACATATTTGGAAAGACGGTACGACAGCTTGTTGAGGAGGGAATAGAATCGAAAGTAAATAAGCTGACTGACGAAAGTCAGGTAAAACTTCAGGACACGATACAAAAAGTAATAAATGACAGCAACGGCGGACTTGTATGCATTATCATATGACATAACAACGAATGCAATTTTCCAAAGAAAAGCAGTGCCTGCTTGCAGGAAAATGATTTTCTGGAAAATTATATGAGTGAAACGACCAGCGAGAAAACGAAGTTTTCGAGCTGAGCATTCGTTGTTATGTAAAAGTAACAGTTCAGCCTTTTATTTCCTCAATTCATAAACCTGCCAGCAAGCTGTCAGTCGCTGCTTAGCAGCTTTGGTTTATTTCATTTCAGAAATGAAAGGCTATTCTACCATAAAAAGATAATCAACAATACAATGAGCAAGCTCAAGTATTGTCAATTATTTTTTATGGCTGAACTGTTACATATAAAAATGTAATTTTCCAAAAACAGGTTGACAAATGTGCCAACCTGTTTTAATATATTAACTGTATTAAGGATATTAATACAGTTAATAATGATAATACGGTTGTGGGAGACTTTGTTATCAGGAAGGATTGGGGATATGGCTGCAGGCAAATGTTTTGCGGGATGAACATAGGCTGCAAATAAGCGTTAGAAGCGTATATGACGGGAGGTGAGAGAAAGTGATTCAGATAAATTACCGTGATTCAAGACCAATTTATGAACAGATTAAAGATGGGATAAGAAAACTTATCGTGCAAGGGATTATGCAGAATAATGAAAAGCTGCCATCAGTCAGGGAACTGGCAACATCGCTTACTATCAATCCAAACACGATACAGAGAGCGTATAGGGAGCTGGAAGCAGAAGGTTATGTATATACAGTGAAAGGAAAGGGTTGCTTTGTAGCGGGTGTTCCGGAAGAAAACACGGCGAGGAAAAAGGAGCTTTTAAAAGAAATCGCAGATGCTTCGGAGGAGCTTAAATTTATGGGGATACAAAAAGATGAAGTGATTGCTGTTATAGATAAAGCATGGAAGATTTAAAAATCATTAGATTTATCTATAAGTTATTTTGCGATGTTAATATTAACAGATAGAGTGCAACAGGATTAAAAAATGATCTGATAGTTCTGTTTGTCACTTGGTGATGATAGTTAAGATGCAACAGGCGGGATGTATGGCAGCAAAATTGCATAACAGAAATGTGTGCATAATATGTAGTGCAAAAAACAGCACGGAAATGAGGTAAATATGATAGTTGGAAAAGATGTATGTAAAAGTTTTGAGGGGTTTAAAGCTCTGGATAATGCGTCGTTTCATGTCAGAAAAGGTTCGGTATATGGGCTTGTAGGACCAAACGGTGCCGGAAAATCTACACTTATCAGACACATAACGGGAGTGTTTGAACCTGACAGCGGAAGTATAAATGTGGCAGGTGAAAATGTTTTTGAAAATTCTGTTATAAAAGAGAAAATAGCATATATTCCTGATGATATATTTTATTTTAAACAGGCGAGCCTTGATGACATGATGAAATATTATGCGGGAATTTATAAAAATTTTGACAGGGATTTATATGAAAAACTTTGTGGAGGATTTCCGGCACTTAACAGAAAGATGCGTGTCAGGAGAATGTCAAAAGGTATGCAGAAACAGTCGGCATTTTTACTTGCGGTCAGCATGAGACCGGAAATACTTGTGCTTGATGAGCCGGTTGACGGACTTGACCCGGTTATGAGAAAACAGATATGGAACATTCTCTTAAATGAAGTGACTAAGTATGGCGTGACGGTGCTTGTGTCTTCACATAACCTCAGGGAACTTGAAGATGTGTGCGATTATGTAGGGATTATGAACAAGGGAAAAGTTATAATAGAGCGTTCACTCGCTGAGCTTCAGGGAAGTGTATCAAAGATTCAGATAGCGTTTGCAAATGAAGTTCCTGATTTTGAAAAATATGTAAATGTAGTAAATCATTCAGTTATGGGTAAGGTTCATACACTTATTGTAAAAGGGGACTCCGAAACAGTGGAAGATAAGCTTATGGGTTTAAATCCAATACTTATGGATCTTTTGCCGCTTACGCTTGAGGAAATATTTATTTATGAGTTGGGAGGAGAAAATTATGAAGTCAAAGATATCTTATTTTAATAAGGCTGTGTTTAAAAAAGATATGACACAATTCTGGTCATTGTGGGCGGTTGAGATAGTTATATCTCTGCTAATCTTTATAATGCCTCTTATGAGCAGTGTAAATGGAATAATACGGGAATATACGGGCAATACATTAAATGCAAGAAGTGATATAAAAGAATCTCTGATATCATTTACCGCAGTATTGGCAAATCCGGTATTTATATTTGTAATGGCAATAGTAGTAGCAGTAGTAGTATTTCAATATACTTTCAATTCAAGAGAAATGTATATGATACATTCATTGCCGGTCAAAAGGGAAACATTATTTATATCACATTATATTGCAGGTGTTGTTATGCTGCTGATACCGTATGTGATAGGATTTGCCGGATATATTATAGTTGGAAAGATGTATTGTGCCGGACTTACGATAAGTATGCTGCTTTTGGCATTTGAAGTGTTTGCAATGATACTGCTGTTTTATGGCATTGCTTGTATGGTAGTGATGGTAAGTGGAAATAGTATGATGTCAATTTCTATTTATTGTGTATTAAATGTACTTTATATAGGATTTTATATGATGTTCATGTCGGTAAACCAGATGTTTTCATATGCAGGTAGAACTGTTGATATGGAAAACATCCTGGCTGGAAGATATGCATGGCTTAGTCCAATAGTTTTTTTATATAGAAAAACAGGTTTTAAATGGACTGGTGTGAAAAGATGGTCAGACAGCACTTCTTTAAAATCGGAGATAATAAGATGGTCAGAAATATTGCCGTTTGTATGTGCATTTGCAGCAGCTATAATCATTTTTATTGTCGCTCTTTTGTTATATAAATATCGCAAATCTGAAACAGTAGGTGATATGATAGCATTTAGTTGGGGAAAACCGGTTTACAGGACGGTATTTGCGATAGCAGGAGGAATGTTTTTTGCACTTATAAGCTGGACCGTATATTTTCAGCAGGGTGTTGCGGATACAATGAACGGAGAGGGCGCATATGATATTGAAAGACTTATGGATATTGTTATGCTGCTGATGATATGTGTAATAATATGTTATTTTGTCAGTGAGATGATGTTAAAAAGGACATTTTTTATCTGGAAAAGTTTCAGCAGAAAAAATTTCCTGATTGTTGTCGGTGGGATGTTAATGTTTCTGGTTTTGGAAGTGACGGGTGTTATTGGCATAAAAATTCCAAAATTAAATAATATCAGTGAGCTTGAAATTACATCAGAAAATAATATTTTATATACGGATAAAGATGATATAAGTAAGTTTGTTAAATTGAATAAAGAGATAGAAGAAAAACGATTAAAGTCAGATGGAGATTCAACCTGCGGTGTCAGCTTTTGCTACAGATTAAAAAATGGAACTAAGAGAGAATTTTCGTATGAACTTCCGACAGGTCAGGGGACAATATCTGATAAGATAGTCCGGTGTGCAAACAGAAGCAAGCAAAAATATGAGGCGATTTTTTCAAAGGCGTATAAAGATGGAGGCTATAAATTACAAAATGTAGAGGTACAGGATTGTGATGGAAATTCTGAAAGTACAACATATGCTTCAACAGAAGAAGCAAGAGAGAAAATATATGAAGCCGTCTTAAAAGACATTGAAGAAGGAAATATAAATATATTAGATTTGTCATATCAGGGGGAGTCTGATGACAAGAGGCTGAACTTTAGGACATATGTAAATGAGAAGATGGCAGACAAATATAAAATGGGGGCTTATGAAAGAAAAAGTTTTTATGTAAATAATAAAAATCAATTTACGGAAAAAAAGATGTTAAATATAAGTTTTAAAGCAAAACACACACGGAGAGTAATAGAAGAACTGACGAATGACGGCAAGCTTAAGTTATTAGACTCAAAAGAACAATATTATGAATAAAATTATTAGCCTTTTCATTGCTGTATTTTTTAATGTATATACTTCTGCTCAGATAAATGCAGGAAGTACCAAAGAATCTTTAATGACTCTTGACGAGATGCCATCATGGATTTTAAGTAATATTCAATTTCCTCAAGAAGCGTACAAATATGGAATAGCTGGCATTGAACAAGTTTGTATTAGTGCATCTTGGGATGGAAAAGTTTTCATAACAAGCATACTGAATACATTAAATCCTGCTTTTGAGAAAGAAATTATGGATGTCATAAGTAAAGCTCCTCGATGTCGATATAATGGAAGTCAACCTAAAGATATATATAAATATATGCTAATTGATTTTCATCAATATATTCCTGAAGATAAACGGGAACAAATACAACAAGTAACTATGCATATTCCACCGCGTTTATCGAATATTCCTACGAGTCCTTTTAATAGCAGGGACAAGTTTGTTCAATGGATACACAACAATATTCAAATACCATCAACACTGAAATGTTATTCAGATACATTACTTTTTCAGTATACAATAACTAAAAAAGGAAAGGTAAATAATATATCTATATTACAGTGTAAGAATGATATTGTAAAATGTGCGATAGAGGATTTATTAAAAAAATCTCCTAAATGGGAACCGGCCATTGCTGATAGAACAACTCCAATTGATGTTACTATATGTGATAAGATTATTATAAAAACCGATAATGATGGAATGCTTTTGCCATTAATAGTGTATCGTGATGATGTTTTTTGTAATACAAGAAGCAAACCAACTGATCCGGATATGATCGTTTTTAATCCAGAAATAAAGGCAAAATACAATGAAGAGGGTAATTTCTTGAAAAATATTATGTGTGATGTTATAGTTGATAAAAAAATGGTTCTGAATGGCTCGTTTGTTATAGAAAAGGATGGTACGACTAGTCATATAGAAATTTCAAACAGTCCGGACGCGGAAACTGATAGTATTGTAACAGAAGCTATCGCTCGAACAAAATGGATCGCTGCGATGCAAGGAGAAAGCGCAGTACGAACGATTTATTCATTTGGGGTAAATAAGCAACCGCGAAAACAAAATCAATCCAGTAAGTATTCTTATTATGATATTTTCGGTAAATATTTTATAGCCCTCCAAGCTAATCCGATGCGTACGTCATATAGATTCATTCAGGGGGATGGAACGATACAGAACTATCCATTTAATAATCAAGGACTGTTTGACTATAAGGCTTATTACCAAGGAATGTTATATTACTACAAAAATATGGCCGGAAAGAATAGTAATATTTCAAGAGATTATTTTGATAAACTCTATAAAATGTATGCGGGATATTAAAAGAAAAGATTTGTGCAAAAAGACAATTTCAAGGAAAAAAATTTAGTCCCCAATATTAGATATTGCGGTCTCTATCAAGGAAGCCAAAGTCTGCTTATAGACTTTCTTCAGTAATCTAATGGGTTACAGATGGCAGATGTGTGATAGCTGACTTGTACTGTGGTAGATACTTATTGTGTTTTCTTTATATTCTTTTCTTTATGAAGAAACTCTAAAATTTCAGCTTCCATTCGTAAAGCTTTTGTTCCTTTTTTCTTTATCGGTTGTTTTAAAAGATAATTTCCCATGTCGATGGCTGCATTTATATTTCCTTTGTCTATATAAAGCTGGAATAATTTGTACGAAGGAGTGATATGATGTGGAATCATGGCAGCAGCCGTTTGATAGCATGCTTCAGCTTGAGCGTAATCTCTTTTTTGTTTCCAAAAATCTCCCATCTTGATATATAGTTCACTATTAGGAGCAATTCGGGCAGCTGTTTGTAATATTTGTGGTTTTGTATTTAAAGGATAATCTTCCAAACTACTTTTTGAGTAGATGTACATTAACTGTGGATTATAACAAAATAATGGGTATAATGTGGATAGTTGAGAATGGGCTTCTTCGGATATTTTATTTTTATCCACTATCCTGATAATTGTGGTAAAAGTTTTATGGTAAATATGATAGGACCAGATTGATATACATATAATAGAGATGGAGGCTATACTTCTAACGATGTATTTTGCTAAAATAGATATTGTAAACACTTTTATGGTTTTGCTTTTCATCATTCCTATTATGCTGATGAATAATATTTCTAATGGAAAAACCTGGCCAGGATAAGAAAAAAAAGAGAAGACTAGGAAAGTGGTTAAGGCGGATTTCAGACAATGGTCAGTATTATTCTTTTCTTTATAACTAAATAATGCATAAAACAACCATGAAACAACAACTAATCCAACTATTCCCTGTTCTGCTGTTATATATAAAAATTCGTTGTATGTATAAAAAATGTTGTCAGCTAATAATGTGTATGGAGAATTTGTAGCTTGTAAGAAATATTCAGCTTGGTAAAGCATGTAATTAGCTTGCCATCCTCCGGTCCCAATACCGAATAGAGGATAATCTTCTATCATCTTTATTGTGTTATACCATATTAGCAATCGGCCATCTGCCGAATCTCTTCTTATAAAGTAGATTGATATGATAAAAACGGTGATGATAAGCAGAAAACCTGATTTCAAAAGAGTTGGTTTGACTTTGATTGTATGTTTTCTTTTTAACCATTGCCATAGGAATATCATGCTTCCTACCAATGCAGCTGTCCACCCGGCGCGTGAACCAGATAATAGTAAACCATATAAAATAAAACAGGCTATCATGCAAAATGATGATGTTAATATACGATGCTTGTTTTGTATGTTTTCATAAATGAAAAAAATAGATACTATCCAGCATACTGCTAATAATCCGCCTAATGGTCCTGGATTTCCAAACGTTCCTGTGATTCCGAAATCATGATGATTGCTCTCTAAATAATTCACTTTTTGAAGTGTTGAAATGATTACTTCGGTAATTCCCCAAATACAGACTATGTATAATAGGCAATAGCACTGTCGTTTTGGCATAATGCGTATACACGTATATATAAGGCATAATACAGTCACTCGCCAAATTGATGAGTAGTCAATAGGTACAGCTCTATTTAAGAACAGTAATATGCAAATTGATATAAGTAATATATCTTGTATTCTGATGTTTTCAATAGAATAGCTTTTCATACTGTTTATAAGGTACATTTAATTTAAGTGGAAATATATTTATATATGATTTATCCTAAAGATGAGCAATGTGTAATCTAAATTTTCCAGCACTCTTGGTTTTGTTTTACACAAAGAATGCTGGAAAATAATAATTTTCATAATCGATCGGCACTAATTTTTACAGAACTGTACCGTATAATAATAAAACTTCTTAATCTATATATAAATTCTTCTCATATCTTTTAGAAGTTAGTTTTCCTGTTTTTTCATCATTAGAATATGTTGAAAGAAACAAATGTGCCCTTACTACATTATTGGCTGGGATAGAATCCAAAGGATAGGAGAGTTCTATTCTTCCTTTTGGAGATAAACTCTTGTGTAATATCCATTTCCCGCTTTCAAGAGTAAATAGACAAATCGTCAAATCCGCGCTTTTCCCATTAGAAGATTCTGTTAAAACAATATAGCTTCCACTAAATTCACTTAACCGCCCTTGATTCATAACTAAAATTTCTTTGTCTGTATTATTAGTAAGTATAAGGGTTAAAGAATTATTCGGTTTA
>ERZ791607.1799-NODE-1799-length-13719-cov-4.090310_pt1 | contig 13719 bp, 7 predicted proteins | sample MGYA00509964_ERZ791607 | MGnify/ENA primary metagenome ERZ791607 (study PRJEB30046, sample SAMN00791907) | human gut metagenome | study: EMG produced TPA metagenomics assembly of the A metagenome-wide association study of gut microbiota in type 2...
TGTTCTCGAAAATATTCTCGACCTCACGGGAAGAAAGCAGGTCTTTCACGTTCTGCGTTAATCCAGTCGGGATGCCGCCCCATTTGCGAAAACGCTTCCAGATCTCGACGGAATAAGCGGCAGTCTGCTCCTCTTTTAAGAGAAGGTGCATCTCATCCATATAATACCGGGTGGACTTGCCGCTGCTGCGGTTGGCTGTGACACGCCCCCACACCTGATCCTGTACGATGAGCATACCGAGCTTCTTCATCTGCTTGCCCAGCTCCTTGATGTCGTAGCAGACGATGCGGTTATTGACGTTCACATTCGTGCGATGGTTGAACAGATTCAGGGAGCCTTTCACATAGATTTCCAACGCAGTAGCAACATGGTGGGCTTCTTTCTCGTCCTGTTGGAGCAGGGCATTGTACAAGTCCTCAAGGATGGGCATATTCTCCGGGCAGGGGTTCGCAAAATATTTGCGGTAAATCAGATGCACACAGCGGTCGATGACGGTTTTCTCCACCGGCAGCAGCCCTTCTTTGCCGCCCACCACCAGTTCACACAAAGAAAGAATAAAGTCAGCTTTCAGGGAAAGCGGATTATCTTCCTCCGAATAGTTGGCGTTAATGTCCATGGGATTGATGAACTGGGTGCTGTTGGGGCTGATTTTGATAACCTGACCTTTCAGCCGATTCACCAGCGGAGAATACTCTCCCTCAGGATCATTGACAATAATATCATCATCCGTCACCAGAAAGGCGTTTGCAATTTCACGCTTTGCTGAGAAACTTTTGCCGGAGCCGGGAGTGCCGAGAATCAGACCGTTCGGATTTTTTAGCTTTTTGCGATCCACCATGATAAGGTTGTTGGACAGGGCGTTCAGGCCGTAATACAGGCTTTCTTTGCCGGACTGGTACAGTTCCTGTGTGGTGAACGGAATGAAGATGGCGGTGCTGCTGGTGGTCAGCCCTCGCTGAATTTCGATCTGGCAATCTGCCAGCGGCAGGCTGCTCATCAGCCCCTGCTCCTGCTGAAAATCAAGGCGGCACAGGTTGCAGTTGTGCTTCTGGGCGATGGAGCTGGCCTGAAAGACATTGTTTTCCAGTTCCTGCTCCGTGCGCCCGGTGTTCAGCACCAGAAAAGTGACGAGGAACATCCGCTCGTTCTGGCTTTGCAATTCCTTCAAAAGCGCCTTGGCATCTCTGCCGTAAGTCGCCAAATCTGACGGAAGAATGTCGATATCATAACCGGAACGGATGGCTTTTTTCTGTTCCTCAATGGTACTACGATCCAGTTCGGTGATGGTGCGCTTGACGGTTTTGATGGCACGGTTCTGGTCAACGGACTGGATGTGCATGGTGACGATCTGGCTGGAATCCATATCCAGAAAATCCTTCAAAAGCTGGTCGCTGATGTCCGATGCCGTAATGCTCAAAAAGCTGGCGGCGCAGAAGATACCGCCCATCTGGAAGGTGCGGCTGTTCTTGAACGCAAAGGCGGTGGGTGCAATGGCATCCTTCACCGAAAGGCCGCTTTTTACGAGGTCTTTCCAGTCAAAGTGAAACTTGGATGCGCCGTCCATGTTGAACATATCGTGCATGAGTTTCAGCCGCTGGACACCATTCAGGGGCTTTGCCTGCACCCCCAGCCGGTGGAAGTTGTTCAGCAGATCGTTCTGGATGTGGTCGAGCCGGGGCTTGACCTGCGCCATGCTTTCGCCCTCCACGCCAAAGGTGATGAATTTGGTCTTGGTCAGACCATTATTGCCCTTGGCAAGCTGCTGGCGCAGCATCTGGGAATACTCGGCACGAACATCGTCGAAACCGTCCTTCTGGAACGGAATGCGGATGCTTTTTTCAAACTCTGTGCTGTCGGTTGCCATGTTCACAAAGGACAGTTCAAATTTGATGCTGGAATCAAAGAAGTTCAGAAAACTGCACCATTCCTCAAAAATCGCAGTCTTATCCTCCTGCTGTGCCAACTGATAGTTGATGTCCTGATACTGGATGGTGCGGGTATAATAGTTGGGCTTCACCCGGCAGGTGCCATCCTCAAACATCCGCTGCATGGGGATGGACTGCTGGGCGGTCCGGGGCACAGCAGGCTTTGCGTTCTGCCTGCGCTTCTGCGCAGACTGCGGCTTACTGTGCTTATCGGTCTTTTTCCAAAACGGGATCATGGGTCATGCCTCCCTTCATCAAAATCGCATAGTAGTTGTTGGTCTTGTAGGGGCGAATTTTCGGGCGGACAAACCGGGACTGCACATAGTACGACAGCAGCTTTTCCAAGGGCTGACCGTTTTTCTCGTACATTCCAAGGAAGAACGCCGGCAGCATCACCGCCATCATGCCGAGGGTGGCGGCGGTGTTGCCGCCGGAATCCCGGAGAACAAAAAACAGCGGCACTCCAATGAGAGCCGCTGTGCCGAAACAAAGCAGTTGCCGTTTCGTCAGGTTGAATGCGACCTTCGATTTTACTTTCGTCAGGTCACGGGGAACTGAAATATACGCAGCCAATCAAACACCTCCTTTAGTGCGCTCCGAGGACAGATTTCGTCACCGAGCTGGTCTTGAACAGGCTGAAACAAAGCAGAACGGTATAGCCCACAATGCTCCAAATGGAGTTGATGGCATCCCCGGAAATCGCCACGCTCTGGATCAGCACCGCATAAATTGCCACGCAGATGAGGATGAGAAAGCCCTGAAAGCCCAATGCGAACAGGCATTTCAGGTAGTTCTGCCCCATGTGCGATTGCTCGTGGTTGCCGAAGGTTGCCATGGGGATGGGCGCAAGGCTCACCATGCAATATATCTCAATCATTCTTCCGTAGACGATGACGAAAATCACGATGCTCAATATCCGCATGGTGATGCCGATGAAAAAGGATTGCAGGAAAAGCCCGAACAGGGGACCAACGTCCATCTGCATCAGGCTGGATTGCAGCATAGACAAACCAATGTCGTTGACACGGGTATTTCCGGCAATGATGCCGCTGGAATCGGACACTACCTTCTGGGTGATGTCGAACACCGCCATCACAATATCGAAAGTATTGCTGATGAGCCAGACGGACACTGCCGTTTTGAAGATCCAGCGCATGATGAGGGCAGGCTCAAACTGTGCCATGTTGTTGTGCTGGGTGATCATCTCAATCAACTCATAACAGGCGATGAAGGTCAGGATAATGCCTGCAATGGGCAGCACCACATTCCGAGAGAGGGCTTCGATCATGGCGAACACTCTCGGCTCAAAGCTGGAGGGCTTGGTGCCCACCTGCTGTGCGATGTTTCCCACCTGCGTGTTCACATCATCGAACAGGCCGCTGAGATTTGACATAATGCCTGCCGTCAGGATGCCTTTGATCCAGTCGGCAATGGCTTTGAGAACGGTTTCCATTCAGCAGTCACCGTCCTTAGCTGAAGTGGTTGATGAGGGTCTTGAGAAGGTTCAGGAGAAAAATAATGTGGGTCAAAAACTGCATAAAAAACACTTCCTTTCGTTGATAGGTGAATAAACCAAAAGCACGATTTGAGGTATGGATATTCAATAAAACTGCTAACCGCAGAGAGCCATCCTCTTATACTCAAATCGACCACACAAAACAATGACCTCGTTTTCATCTATCATTTTTTCAAAATTCTGATTGATGAATGATAGATGAAATGATATGATAAAAGAAAGAATCAGGGAGGTATACGCCGTGCGAAACAAGAAGCCGCCATTTGAAATTACAGAAGCAGCCCTTTCGGACGTGATGGAGATCAGTGAACTGGTAGGCAAAATCAGTTCCACTCAAAATCTTTCCACAAGCCCGATCTTACGCCGCCAGAACCGCATCCGAACGATTTATTCTTCTCTGGCAATCGAGCAGAACACTCTCTCGTTGGAACAGGTGACTGCCGTTCTCTCCGGCAAACGTGTGCTTGCCCCTCCAAAAGACATTGCAGAGGTAAAAAATGCCTACGAAATTTACGACCACCTTGCAGAGTTGAATCCATATTCGGTTGATGACCTCCTGCTTGCACATCGGACGATGATGCAGGGGCTTGTGCGCGAAGCTGGCGAGTTTCGCTCCCGGCCTGTGGGTGTTGTGGACAGTAAGGGAAATGTCCTGCATTTTGGAACACTGCCGCAGTATGTTCCCACTTTGATGGAAGAACTGGTTCAATGGACAGAAAGCAGTCCTTTCCCACTTTTGATAAAAAGCTGTGTGTTCCACTATGAATTTGAAGTGATCCATCCGTTTGCCGATGGTAATGGACGCATGGGGCGGCTTTGGCACACACTACTGCTGTCAAAGTGGAATCCATTGTTCGCATGGCTACCAATAGAATCTATCATCCACGACCATCAGCCTGAATATTATGCAGCCATCAACCAGTCCAATGCGCAGGGAGAAGGGACAGTGTTTATTGAGTTCATGCTGGGCATCATAAAAGAAGTCCTGCAAGAAGCAATCAGCGAACAGCCCGCAGAGAAGCCCACTATGCAGAGCAAGGAAGAAGTGCGGTGGGAGAAAATTGCAGATTTTCTCCGCACAAACGGTACGATACAAAATTCTGGTGTTCAGAATCTTCTGGCTGTTTCTTCTGCAACCGCAAGCCGAATTTTGAACGCCTTGACCAAAGAAGGAAAACTTGTCAAGGTGAGAAGTGGCCGCTACTGGGCATATAAAGCGGCGGAGTGATATGTACAGGCGGGATAAACCCGCCCACGGCTCTTAAGCCGAACAGACCGCTCAGCAGAGAAAGCCTCAGTACCATTTTTCGGAAAGAAGGCGGTGAATCCGAAACAAATGTGTTTCAGTAAAATGACCTTTGATCGGCTCCTGCAACAGAGCCATCTGCTTTACTTCTGTAAATTCTTCTTCGGCCTGTTTGAGTTCTGCTTTGTCACGGATATCTAGCTTGTTGATAAGCACATCAGTATCTGGCTAGCAGTACATGGACTGCACTGTGGTGTAGACATCATACATTGAGAACACAATCAGCCCTTCTTCGCGTACTTTGCACGCAGTTCATTCACGATTTGCTGATAGCTGGCCCGACCATTGCCAATGCGATCAAAGTTGTCACTTGTTATCAAAAGAAAAAGCACAGTTTCTATTTATCCCGTCAGAAGATTTCTCAAATCCATGTAATAAGTCCATATTGATGAAAATCAGCAAAAGTACCAATACAAAAGCAGGCAAGCTATCAGAATTCAACAAATTGACAAATTCATAGAAATATAGTAAAATAAATAAGACTATCTATTTTACTTTCACCCTTTCTCCTCAAAAATATCCTTCAAAAAAGATAACTGCGTCAGTAACCAAAACACACCACAACGAATGGAGGTAGTCCTGTGGCAAACAACAGACCGATCAAGCAACCGTCTCGGTCAGCAAAAACGGCAATATCAACTCAATTAATTCAGGAAATCCGGCTGTGGTATGACCCATGCTGTTCATCAGAAAAGGAAGCAATCAAGGAATTTTTTCGCTTTGTTGGATGCATGGTATATGAGCAGGTAATTGCACCGAATTCAAGCTTTGATAAAATCTTTGAGCACAACAATGCTGGCGTCCAAATCATTTTGAGATCTGAAAAAACGGCAGCTTCTGATGGAAAAGCCCTGAATACTGTATGGTTCATGAAACGTGTGCCACTGGATCCGTATTTGTATCTATCTTGTAATGCAGCAGTACACCGTTTTAGAATCGTAAGGCGAGACAATGCATTCAAGGCAAGGAAGTTTAAATACGGGAAAAGTTATGAGAAAAAACTGATTGATGACATCATTAAAGTGCTTTGGTGGGCACAGTCATTTCATCGAAACGAGTTATTGGAAATAAGCAATATTTATCATAAAAACGACCTTTTGTTCTATTTGCAATCCAAACGGGCTTTTCGCATCATGAGGATGGGCGAAACCATGACCCTGAAAAAAGAAACATGCTACCTCCAGGATGAGACTTTTGTCAAACAGATGCTGCGTGCATTTCGCAATGTATCATCAAAAATCCAGAACGAAACTTGTATTTATACTATTTATGCAAGTATCAATGCGGAACGAAAAATCCGGGAAATTCTCCAATTGATGAATCCAAATGAACAAAAGGGGTTGATTCATGCAGCTTCTTCGAAAAGTCTATTGAAAGATCTGCAAAAAATTGAACGTCTCTCTCCTAGCTATTGCGCAAGATATTTTTTAGCTGCATTTATCTGTCTGTCTGATCAAAACTTAGAACTTTCAGCACTACAGTATTATAACAAAGCACTGGAAATTGCAGGTCAACTGTCTGGGGAACGGAGTGACTTCTATGCATTTGTTTACTATCAACTGGGGGCCTTTTACGAAAAAGTTCTTGGACGTGAGAGTGGAGCTGCACTTTTTTATGAAAACGCAGTTCTTAAAAACGCCAATTGCTATCAAGCTACATTCAAAAACGGATGTTATTTAGCTCAATGCGGAAAACTGCAGGAAGCAGCGGAAAGTTTTCAGAAAACGATGACAATTTTGTCAAAGGGATTAAAAATTCGGGAGTTAGGTTCCCCGAAAAACGCGCAATGTTTATCGCTGAAAGAGTGGCAGTATATTTACAAAACAAATATCTGGCTTGCAAAAATCGAATGGAATACAAAAGGCCCGGAGCACACTTGGTATTATTTGACACACGCAAAAGTTGCGGAACAGATGTACGAGCAGAATGCATGTCTTACCCAGCTGTTGGATGATAAGCCAGCTGCAGCAGGGGGATTGACAAGGGAGTCGTTTCTGCAGTATCATCAAAATAGTATGCCTGTGTATCTATTAAGAGGTACTTTACAGCGGTGGGAAGAGATTACCGGAATGAGTCGTTACTTGGAGTAAACGACATTCTCATCTCGTGAAAGAGGAACAGAAAATGAAAAAGGATCAGAAATCGTTTCGTTACCAGGATCTTTTGTTGGATGGATATGTTCTAAAGAAAACGATTGAAATAGACGACCCATTTGCAGCGTGCTATCAACTGTCAAGAGAGAACATCATCAGCATTCTTCAAGAAAATTCAAGTATAGCTTCTACACGCGAAAGCAAAAAGGTAAATGAGCTGATACACAATATCATTTCGTTCATGGGAGCACGTGGCACCGGAAAAACTTCCGTTATGTTTTCTTTTCTGGAGAATCTTAAATCCGGGAGTTGTTCCTCTATGACGCCTATGGCGCCAGAATTGGAAAGAACGGAATTTATTGTCCTCAGCCCCATTGATGCTGAAATTCTGCGATATCACGAGGATATCATGGAGATTGTCCTGGCACGGATGCTAAATAATATTCTGGCGGCTGCGAAAAAAGCAGATCATCTTCAGGAACCACTTCGGGATCTGTACCGAAGGTTCGATACAACATTCAAGAACTTGCGATATTTACGGACAAATCAGGCGGAACCCTTGGAAGCTGGTGAATCAGCACTTCATGTATTAAAGGAACTTTCGGGCAGCCACACAGTAGAGAGGGACTTCCGCGAATTGGTACAGAAGTATCTCGAGGTTTATAGGAGTATTCAGGACAATGCGTATGTAAGAGAATCTTATCTCGTTATCACGATTGATGATGTTGATTTGTATCATCCCCGGTATAAAAATGAAGAAAAGTATGCATACGATCTATTAAAACAGATCTATGATTTTCTGTCGATTCCTAATGTGATCGTTTTTGTGGCATGTGATGAAAGCCGCCTGAAAAGAGAATGTGTCGATTACTTTTTGAGTAATGCTAAAAATAAAGAGATTGCTGACGATGAAGCGCAGTATACAGCGCAGCAGTTTTTACAGAAAGTTCTCCCGACGCATCGGCATATTTATCTACCTGATTTCGAGAATATTGATATTGCAGAAGCCGACCAACCGAACTCCATCATGAAGATTCGTTTGCAGCCTGAGCAGCAGAAGAATTTATTTGGGACAAACCAGGAGAACAATCTTATTCTTGGCTCAAAGGAACTCATTCTACGATTGATCGCGCAGCGTACGAATGTGTTTTTCGATATTGCGGGCGAGAAAAAGCACTTTTTTGAGGAGCGGAATCTGCGCGAGCTGCATGATTTCCTGCGGCTTATCACAGAGTTGGACTCACCAGAAAAAGAAACGGATAGAGCAAAAAAAGAGCAGATTTTTGCGCAGAATCGCACAAGAATGCTTAATTATCTTTATAATTCTTTCATTTTGCGTGTGTTGAATGTTCAGGAGGAACAGCAATTTAAAAAATGGATGACCTATCCTCTTCCCAGAAGAAGTCGAGAAATCTTAGATATAATTCGTGAAAATGTTGAAAAACCGAATCCTGAACTTTATCAGTCCTATCGATACAGTTATGGCGAAATGCTGCAGTATCTTTATCATTCTACAAGAGGTCAGCACTCGTACGGATTGTCTCAATCTGGGCGGGACCCGTTTTTATCAAAGCCCATGGTACATTGCATTCTTTCAACCTATTCTTTTGCCTTGAGCAATCTGTATTGGAAGAGCCTGTATGCAGAGGATGAAGATGCAAGCCAGGATGCGCAAGGCTATTTTTACGATACTTTGGGATCTTCCATTGCAGGCCGCTGGGCAAATAAAATGATCGTTCAGGGAGTGGTAAAGGGCGTTGATGGCACTTCCAAACCGCTCGGAATCGGCTCAGCTTTTGTTGACAAATTAGTAAATGCATGGAAGCTTCCTATAAGGCTGCCAAAGGATTTTTCAGAGTCGAAAGTTTTCTCGGCTGCTTTTCTAAAAGATTTGATTCGCCGTACGGAATGGCTGGGCATGTTCTTTACAGAAGTATCCGACTTTGATGATGCTGGCTATCAGTTCGAGATTTCGCGGAACGCGGAATCGCCTGATTCTGAGGCAATGCTGACGATTGGAAAATCAGATGTAACTGCGTGTTACAATATTCTGAATTTTTGTATCAACTCCCTTAAGTGGAAAAGTTATTTCCCGGTGATCCATAAATCACTTAAAGCTGCATTGGGACAGTTTCTTTTTGATACAAAGTGGGAAAAGCCGGAAGAATGCGACGAAGAAACTGTGGAAAAGATACGGAATTTTGATGCCGCATTTACAAAGATTGCACAAGAAGATACATTCTATCAGGAATATAAGGAATGGAATGAAACTTACGGTTGCCTTGTATTTCCCGTGCAAAATTTTGATATGTCCTATAATATTTTGAAGCGGCTTGCTGACAGTAGTAAAAATGGAATGCCGAAGGAACCGATTGTTCTTTCAGACAAAGGAAAATTTAACGTGTCAGCAGATAAAATTCATCAGTATTACAGACAGCTTCTGCTGAACATCACAAATGCTCTCAAGCAGCAGGATGAACTGTATCAGACCCAAAATACGTTTGAAAAGATATTTGTTGAATGTCCTTTTGTCAAAGTCCTTCTTAGTCAGAAGTCGTCTTATGCGACAGATTTAAAGAGGCTTTTTGAAAATATTGTGCTTATTGCAAATAGTGCAGAGTATGTTAAAGATATGAAGAACCTCTTCTAAAATGTACACTGCGCTATAAAAAGAAAAAGCGGATATAAAAAGGTGGTGTGAACCTTGGCATCAAAACAAAGCATTACAGACGAGTGCGTTGAAATGCTGCGCGTTTTGCTTGGGCGCATTCCCGCAACTGATATTTTAAATAATCAACTCTTTTTTGATGACGTCCAGTATCCCGTTTTAGAAGCGTATATGCAGAAGGAAGAGGATATTTTTCTTCCGTATAGTGGCGTTGAATGCCGGAACATGGCAGAAAATATTGGAAGATACCTGAACATTATGGATGAACCACATCTTCGCTGTTCGCCGCGCGGGCGACTGCATGTGTTTTATGCGCTGTTTGAGACAGCCAACCTTTTGTTAAAGATGGAAAACACTGTAGTTTGTCGATACGAAACGATCCTTCTGTGGAGAAAACTTGTGCGCGAGATTGGTGAAGATATTCCAGTGGCCGCTAAGTACGCACTAACTGATATCTTGAATGGCAACGCGCATCGTCAATTCTTTGATTGGGATTGTGTAACCAACCACAATAATCGTCAGTTGAATGCCCTGGTAAAACGCGGCATTTCGGAGCATCATTTTCATCTGTTTGCATCGATGCCATATTTTCAGATTGCCTGGCTGAACCTGATGAATCGATTCCAGACAAATGCCTATCGCGAAAATTTGCGCAGAATCGAACAGCAACTCAGTATACCGCACCGCATCACTTACATCGAACAGCTGGTGGACAACGTTATAAAAGAGGAACCGGAAAGTTCTCCATTGGAGAATGCCTGCATGCGGGCTGCCGTGATTCGCTTATATCTGATTTTAAAATTAGCAGGACGGGAACTGCCAAAACCTATCGAGAATCTGCGCGATTTACAAGCACTGCTGCGTGATCCAACAATGCTGATCCTTAATGTGGATCACCTTCAGAGTGATGTGATAGCACTTCAGGAAACAAATGAGAGTCCAGAAAGGGACTATGCTTTGTTATTTGCACCTGGACAGAATGGATTCTGCAATCGAGAAGTTTCCCACCTGCGCGGTGAGAGATGGTTCCTTTACACTGCACTTCGTGACATCTACCATTCTGGTCATGGGGCAATATTATCGCGAGAAGAGCAGAACTTATTTTATTTGTACTTACGGTTTCAGGTCGATTTTCGAAAGAAAATCGTGCTGACAAATCGCCATGTGGGGTTTGATAACTTCCAAAAATATGAGAAACGAAAGCTGTATTTTGTTCCAGCTGGAAAACTTGCAACCCGTATGGCCGTTCGGGAACCGTTAAAAATGATGCCCTATCTGTTGGAACTGGAGACACGCATCTCGCCATCGGATACAGCAAAGAAAAATTGCATCTGGCTGCATCGCCTGGATGATATGATTCTCAGCAATGAACTTGCACCGGAAGACTTTGGAAAAGAGGAACAGGATGAATCGCTGAAAAAGCGCTTCTATTATGTATTTCACTTCATCAAGCGTTCGGATACAGAGCTTGCCCGGCTGCAGAGGCGGCGAGATGACAAGGATTTTTTGCTCTCAGCGGTTGAGTATCGGCACTACCATCTTCGTGCCCGGTTGAGAGAACAGGCAGATGCATTGCTGGAACTTCGGGAGCGGTATTCGGAAACAGCAATGCGTGTCCGTGGAATTGATGCGGCCTCGCAGGAAATTGGATGCCGACCGGAAATATTTGGCCCGATATTTCGGAGACTCAGTACACACCATGTGGAAAAAGACGAGTTTCCTGAGTGCACATATCTTCCAATTTTAGGAAAAACATATCATGCGGGAGAAGATTTTCTTGATGTAGTAGATGGCTTGCGCGCCATTGATGAAGCAATTCGCTTTTTGAACTTGGACTGTGGAGACCGTATAGGTCATGCTTTGGCATTGGGCGTAAATGTTGCAGAGTGGTACCAGGGAAAAGGCTGTCAGATATCGCTTTCGACCCAGGATCATTTGGATAATATTGCATGGATGTACCATGCTTTGAAACGTTATAAAATCGAAGGATGTGAGGTATTAAAGGACTATCTGCTGGAACAGTTCCGCTATTATTTTTCAAAATGCTACCTCAGCTTTATGGACAGTGCGCAGCTTTATGCTATCATGAAAAATGCAACCGCTGCCTATCGAGATTTGTCTGGAAAAAGTGAATATCGAATGCATGACTGCAATTTTGATATCGACCAGTACTATAAAGCGTGGGCGCTAAGAGGCGATCATCCAGAACTTTACAGACAAGGTTTTTACAATCCTCCTCCGGAAGACGATCCGTGGGATATGAGTTCAACTAATTTTGCATATCCGACGTATTTTGATGTTCGGTATATTCCGGAAGTTGCATTGTTGAACTACTTCTATCAGTACGATCCACAGGTGAAATCCGAAGGTGCTCAGCAAATTACGGTCAATATACCAAAGGTTTACATAGACGGTTGCGCTCTGATTCAAAAAATGATGCAGATGGATGTTGCACGAAGAGGACTTTCTATTGAAACAAACCCTTCGTCAAATGTCCTGATCGGCACATTCCGAAACTATGAAAAACATCCCCTCACAGCCTTTTATAACCGTGGTCTCGTTTCGTTTGAGGATGAATTAGAATGCCCCCAGCTGAATGTCTCCATAAATACAGATGATAGCGGCGTATTTTTTACAAACCTTGGAAATGAATATGCGTTAATGGCAAATGCCTTGGAAAACAGCGCACAACCCTATCCAAAGACTCGAATCTATCAATGGCTGGATGATATTCGGAAAATGGGAAATGAACAGGGGTTTCCAGAAGGAGATTTTTAAAAACTATAGCTGCCGAAGAGAAGAAAAGATGTGACAAAATGTGTAAAAAGAAAGAGCGATTTGAAGAAGATAATATTTTGCACGCTTGGAAAAAAGCGTGGGAAAATAAAGATATCATTTGGGAATTAGTGATAATCAGTTATCAGGCTTCTTATCGGGGCGCGAAAAAAAATAAAAAGGAAAACTTTTTGCAAAAGCATTTATTCATTGCTGCCGTTCAGATCGTTTTGTGGGCGGAGTGTGTTTTTCTGGTTTATTCTGCTATTCAGGGAACCTTAAAATTGGAGGGAGGCGAGTTGATAACAGGTGCTGTGTTCTTTAGCGTTTTTCAGGCTGGTGCGTTTTACGCAAACGGAAAACGTATCGCGGTGGATAAAAAGCAGGAAACGTGGGTGAGACATAGTACCACACTTGAGATGATGCGGGAGGAGATGGTTCGATATGTTCAAAAATTACCTCCATATAAAGATCTTGACAAATCCGCCAGAGACATGATTTTTTCTGAAAATTTCCTAAAGATCCAGGAAGCCAACCAGAAAAAGTTTGCGGAAAATATGGAATCTAAAGAGGCCAGTATATTAGACATTGTAGAAAGAATGAAATTTCCAAAATCGTAAGACTGTTTTGAGACTTCAAAAATCACAGGAATTCTTTTCTATATTTCACTTGAAAAGCCTTCGTGTGTAGTTTATCATTCTCCCCATGGAAGCTTTTATGTCATAGTATCCCAAATCTGGTACCGAACACGACAACCCGCCGTTCGATAATAGGCGGCCGAATAAAATGCGTTAACGATAAATGTCATCAGCTACCATGAAAGCACTAAGCGTAAGCTAGAAGTCTATACCCAACTGAAAATAGAAGTCGCCCAAATGCTGTGTCATTTTTTGGAACCCCTTCAACATCTTGTGCTTGGCGGAATAAGTACCTACAATTAAGTCCACAATCCGATAAATCACATTCCTATCATCCGGGCAAAGCTGGAGCAGCAGTTCAACTTCCAATGTCTGATAAAATAATCTTCATGCCGGTTTCTCCAGGTCAGCCTATCCGTTTCATCCGGAAAGAAAGAATGGTTCTTTTCAATTTTATTTGGTTTTATTAGATTGCATTTTTAGTTACTCATGAACTGCGGTTTCAGCAATACATGAATTGCGGGTTGTGTAAATTAGCATTTGCACTTTTACGGTACATCGTATTTTATTGTGAATTGGGATGTGATACACCTGAACCCCATGTGAGCTATATCTCAAGGGCCTGTAGCTCACTTGTCCGCCAACCATATTACGCCCCAAACAGCTTCATCTTGAAAATCAGCGGCTTGGAGACCATACTTGCGACCAAGAAAGTCCATCAGTATGACCGCACCTTTCATATAGACGAATATACGTTGATTTTTCTTTTCTCGCAGTGCATAAGGTGTGCACAAAAGC
>ERZ791607.1804-NODE-1804-length-13683-cov-2.748386_pt1 | contig 13683 bp, 10 predicted proteins | sample MGYA00509964_ERZ791607 | MGnify/ENA primary metagenome ERZ791607 (study PRJEB30046, sample SAMN00791907) | human gut metagenome | study: EMG produced TPA metagenomics assembly of the A metagenome-wide association study of gut microbiota in type 2...
ATGAACAAGCTCATTGTATTGCCAATTATCTTTTTATGGCTGAACTGTTACTAAAAATATATAAATATTTGTGAAGGACAGTAGAAGATTATTAATAAAAATGGTATAATGTTTCACGTGAAACATTATACCGTTTTTGAATTTGAAAATCAGTGTAGTGTATCTCAGATTTTAAGTTAAACGACATAGAGTGGATTTTCGGTACGCACGGTGGAAAAATGTGCAAAAGAATGTGGCGGTTTACAGTTGACGCAATGAAGCAGATGAAAATTTATACAAATTATTTGGTGAAATATTAATGTTACATTATATCAGGGAAGGAAAGACAAAATAAATTAATGGGACAAATAACAATATTAGTTAATTATAAGGTAAAACATGAAACCAGAGAGATATTTGTTAATGAAGTAATCGAAAGTGAAATCTTAGACAAAATAAAAAAAAGAAGATGGATTTATTTCTTATGAATATTTTTATAATGTAACAAATTCTGATGGTTTACTTCTGGTAGAAAAGTGGATATCTGAAGAAAAACAACAACAGCATTTAAAAACAGAACATATGAAAAAGTTAAAAGCTATTAAGGAAAAGTATATATTAGAGACTGATGTGCAGAGTTTTAGAGAATAAATGGATAGAAGCACAGAGTTGATTTTAAAAAAAGAACTATTACTAAATAAAAAAATAAGTATTTGTATTTAAAAAAAGTTCTGTTTGTTGTAAAATAGAAAATGTCAAAAATAAAATACAGCTAGTGAAACCAAATAATATTGATAATATTATAATGTTTCACGTGAAACATTATAACATTATCAATATTACTATTTTACTGTACAGGAAAATGCTCGTAAAGTAGTGTGGCATCAACGAGAATAGCGAAACAATTCTTGGAGAGCAAAACGCTGGTTTTACTCTTTTTTACGGCTGATATTTAACAAGATAAAAGAAATGAGGTGAAAAAATGGGGAGAATAATTGCAATATCAAATCAAAAGGGTGGTGTAGGTAAAACTACTACTGCAATAAATTTATCAGCTTGTCTGGCTGAAAAAGATAAAAAAGTTTTGACGATTGATATGGATCCTCAGGGAAATACAACGAGTGGGTTGGGAATTGACAAAAATGAAGTTGAAGATACGAGTTATGAAGTCCTGTTAGGCGAGGCTAAGATAGAAAATGCTATAACTAAATCAATTATGGATGGGTTATTTGTAGTTCCGTCAGAAAGAGGCTTGGCCGGAGCTGAAATTGAACTTATTGGGAAAGTAGACAGAGAGTTTATATTAAAAAAGGAAGTTGAAAGAATAAAAGATGACTATGATTTTATTATAATTGACTGTCCACCATCATTAAATACGCTTACTGTTAATGCAATGACTACGGCTGATACGGTGATAGTACCTATTCAATGTGAGTATTATGCATTAGAAGGACTCAGCGAATTAATGTACACAATCCAGCTTGTTAAAGAGAGATTAAATAATGAACTTGAAATTGAGGGAATCGTATTCACTATGTATGATGCAAGAACTTGTTTGTCATTACAGGTTGTAGAAAATGTAAAAGAGAATATCGATAAGAAAATATATAAATCAATTATTCCAAGAAATGTAAGGCTTGCGGAGGCTCCAAGCTATGGACAGCCAATTAATTTGTATTCGCCCAGATCCGCTGGAGCGGAAGCATATAGGGCTTTAGCAGATGAGGTTATTGCAAGAAAATAAGTTATGAAAGGAAAACATATTATGGCTAAGAAAGGTCTTGGAAAAGGTATCGATGTATTGATACCGCAGGCAAAAGAAAAAACTAAGTCAGAAAAAGAAAACATAAAGACAAAAGAAGTTATCAAAGAGGTTGTTAAGGAAGTTATTAAAGAGGTTGATACCATAGATATTAATAAAATAGAACCTAATAAAAATCAGCCTAGAAAGAGTTTTGATGAAGATTCTATACATGAACTTGCTGAGTCAATTAAATTGAGGGGGATCATTCAACCACTTGTAGTGCAAAAGGGCGAAAAAGGGTTATATACAATTATTGCAGGAGAGAGAAGATGGAGGGCTGCAAAAATAGCCGGACTTAAGGATATTCCGGTAGTTGTGAAAAATTACAGCAATCAGGAAATAATGGAGATTGCACTTATTGAGAATATTCAAAGAGAAGACTTAAATCCCATTGAAGAAGCAGAGGCATATGAACAGCTTATAAAGGAATATAATCTGAGACAGGATGAAGTTGCTGAAAAAGTGTCAAAGAGCAGGGTGGCTATAACTAATTCACTCAGACTTCTCAAATTGGATGAGAGAGTAAGACGGATGGTTATTGAGGAAAAATTAAAAAGTGGTCACGCAAGAACGCTTATTCCAATAGAAGATGGGGATTTGCAATATGAAATTGCACAGAAAATTTTTGATGAAAAGTTAAGTGTAAGAGATACAGAAAAACTTGTTAAGAATATTTTGAACGGAAAGAGTAAGAAAAAAGAAAATAAAAAACAGGTAAATTCTCAGGAAGAAATAATTTATAAGAGATTTGAAGAAGATTTAAAAATGACTTTTGGAACAAAAGTTAATATTAACAGAAAATCAAAAGATAGGGGAAAAATTGAAATTGAGTATTATTCACAGAGTGAATTTGAAAGAATACTTGAATTAATTCATGGAATTAAAGACGAGAGAGAGGCAGACTAAAAATGAAATTATTTAATGAATTTGGAATTGATATTGGATATGTTGTGTTAGGTATGGCAGGGGTAATATTGCTTATGTTTATTATGCTAATTGTGACAATGGCAAAAAACAGCAGTACAAGAAAAAAATATAAAAAATTTATGGCTGGCGAAAATGGAAAAAATCTCGAAAAAGCTATTTTAGATAAGTTTTCGACAGTAGATGTGCTGGAGGCAGAAGTTCATGAACTTAGTGAGAGAGTTGAAAATGTATCTGGGCGACTTGTTTCGTCATATCAAAAAATAGGACTTGTAAAATATGATGCATTTAAGGAAATAGGTGGAAAACTTAGTTTTGTACTTGTTTTGCTTACTGAAGAGGACAATGGTTTTATTATAAATTCTATGCACAGTTCAAGAGAAGGCTGTTTTACATATGCTAAAGAAGTTGTAAACGGAGAAGCCTTTGTGATTTTATCTGAAGAAGAACAGCAGGCTCTCGAGGAGGCAAAATCAAATATCGGTCTTAAGAAGTTTTCAGATGGAGAGTAATATATATATAAATTGTTCTGGAGAGTGAAATACAATAATTTTTTAGACCGAGAGTAATATATAAAAAGTTTTTTACCGGAGAGTAATATATAAAAAGTTTTCTGTTTGAAACTGAAATAAGAATATATGAAATAAGAGTATATGAAATATATAAAAAAGGTTGCTGGAAAATTCAGCAGCCTTTTAATTTTAGTGTATATTCGTAAATATAATTTTATAAATAACATTATAAGAATATCAGGAAAATGGCTTCTGATATTCTTATAAGTAAATAAATATATGTGTTATGCTTTTTTAAAATAAATGTAGCATATATGCAGCACTATTCTGATACTACACTGCCATATAGAGATTTTAATTCTGATGGAATAGTATCAGATTTTTCTTTTGAAATATGTGCAGGCAAGTCATCTGTAACAAATGAACCGCCGTTAAAATCATCGTGATAGTGTTTTACATCTTCGTTGATAGAAAACATTTTCTGGTCAAGAAATGAGATAATATTTGCACATTCTTTAAGTTCTTCTCTGATACCATCAGGAGCTTTTCCGTCAAATTTGTAATATATCTTATGCTCAAGGCTCGCCCAAAAATCCATAGCTATTGTGCGTATCTGTATTTCAACCTTTGTATCTATTTTGTCATTAGAAAGAAAAATAGGAATAGATACTATCATATGGTAGCTTGTATATCCATTAGGTTTTGGATTGGCGATATAATCTTTGACACGCAGTACAGTTACATCGCTTTGCTTGGCTATAGCATCTGCTATACGGTATATGTCTGAAGTAAAGGTACAGATGATGCGTACCCCTGCAACATCATTTACATATCTGATAATATTTTCTACGGTAAGCTCTCTGTTGTTTATACGCATTTTACGAGCTATACTGTCAGCAGATTTAATACGCGAAGATATGTGTTCTATCGGGTTATACTGATGAGCTAGTTTAAATTCGTTATTTAATATTTCTATCTTGGTACATATTTCTTTTAATACTGCATCGTAAAGCAGTAATGCTCGCTGCCATTCTTCTTCTTCATCATAATATATTGGTACTTCCATAAAAACCCCCCTTGATATAAAATGTACTACTAACCGTTTGAAAAGTAAGTTTGGTATTAATTAGCTGAAAACAAAATAAAAAGATTTTTGTTTTGTGTTTTCAGTTTAAAATATAAACTTGATATTAGTTAATTGGAAATATCAAATTAACTAATAGTGTTTAGCTGTTTTTAATTTAAAATATAAGCCTGGTATTATTTAATTGAAACCGTAAATTTTGTTACAAAAACGATATCCAAGAATAATCACCTGTCTTCCGACTTTGCTCTTTAATTGTAATGGTCTGCCAAATTTTTTGTTTGTTATGTCTCGATACACACGCTTGCTGTTGCTTTTTAAATAATCCCAAAGTTCCTGTCTTTTTCTAAGACTTTCAGGTGTACCGTCTTTAACAAGCAGAGCAGAACTGACTATCATCATCATAGCGAGATATTTTGTCATGTATGATTGTAACTTTTTATTTTTTATTGATGAAAGATCATGAGAGTCAATCATAAGCTTGGTAACTTTAAGCTGCTGGTCGATTCTTTTTATCATAATGGCTTCATTTACAGACTGGTCTTCACGCCCGATAAAATACCTATACAGATCTACATCGAGGTAAAAGATAGTGTTTACATATGGTAGTGGAATGTAGGCGTATAAGTTATCAACATAAAATGTATGCTCAGGTAATTTGAGGCTGCAATCTCTTAAAAGTTTTGTTCTGTAAATTATGGAATGCATAAGTAAATTTTGACTCATTTTAAAATGTTTTACATCTTTCCAGCCTATAAATTCATTGCATGGAATTGCACTGTGATAATTAATAGCCTTATGTTTATGTGCACTAGGTTTTTCATATACATAATTGCTTATAAGCATATCAAGTTGTTTGGAATCAGTTACAATTTCGCGTAAAAAGTCAAGAACTTTGACAAGGCTCTCTTTATCGAACCAGTCGTCACTGTCTAAAACTTTGAAGTAAAGACCGGTGGCATTTGCAAGACCCGTATTAACAGCCGAGCCATGTCCGCCATTTTCTTTATGGATGGCACGCACGATTCCCGGATATTTTTTTTCATACTTAAGTGCTATATCAAGAGTGTTGTCCGATGAACCGTCGTCAACAACGAGAATTTCAATGTCATCCCCACCTATAAGTGCTGAGTTAATAGCTTTTTCCATGTATTCCTGTGAGTTATAACTAGGAATAGTTACGCTTAATAGTTTCATAATATCTCCAATCATTATTTATTAATTGTAATCTTCCCTGCTGAAAGTCAGGAAGAGGTTCCAACTGTTAGCTGGGTTATTTATAGTTTACTTTAACACTATTATATAATGAAATTGAATTATATTAAAGGAAATAATTCTTAATTATTTATAACATTTGTGATTTATAACTTTTTAGCAAAAAAAATTAAATACCGATGTCAAATGATTCAGAGTCAGTGTAAATAATATAGCCGGATGATGCCTGAGATAATTTTTTTTGCAATAGGGTTGAGGAGAGCGATGAAAAGAATGTGCTTTTGATTTTTCCATAGCTGTCATAAGTACATAAAACGGTATTTTTATAACTGCTGTCCTGTGGAAGATTAGCTGCATTCAAAAGTATGTCGGAAAGAATTGGAAGTTGTTTTGATTTTATGTCAAATGCATTATTGTCTGAAAAAATCAGAGAGTCATCATCAAAATGCATAATGCCATTTTCAATTTTAAATGGAGCAAGAATGTCTGACAAAATTATGTTGTTAGTATAATCTAAAGCCCTAAAAACTGCATAATAAAAATTACCGTTTTTAAGATAGAGTTCTGATGAGTTTATCTTTGATGCAAAATTGGCAGGTGTGTTCTCACAAAAATTAAAATAACATAAAGGAGCCGGTATGCCAATCTGGTATAAATCAGCATGATAATAATTTATCTTTTCTAAATCAATATTACTGCCCGGATTAAGGGGCAGTAAGGATAACGGAAAAATGGTTTTGTTAGTTTGGTTTAGAGTTATATCAAATATGAGGTTGCATGAAGTAAAGTTATCAAATGAAAAATAAAATTCACAGTCAGCTTGAAGGCTTTTGTTAGCAGAACTAAAAATTTTCACATGATATTTTTTCTGATATAAAAATGGATAACTAAATGCTGGATAGTTTTTGGCTTCTATATTTTCTTTATGAGAAATATTTTTATTTGTTGAAGAAAGTGTAATAATGTCAGCATCGGACAGAAGCTTTTTTGAAGTGAGTGCATCATCCGGTGAGATAAAAAGTCCGCCTGACTCATCAGTGGTAAAAGTCTGAGGGTTGCTATAAGCATCAGCGGTTGAATTGTTTGACAAAGCGTTGGCAGTTGTATCAGATAACAAAGTATCGGCGGTTGAATTGCGTGATAAATTGTTAGAGGTTGTATCAGATGATGAAACACCAGCAGTTGCATCACATGAAGAAATTTCGAGCTTTACAGGCTGTTTATCATATGACCGTATATTAAAATATGCAGACAGTAAAAAGCTGTTTTTGTCCGAAGTTTCCTTTTTATGCATTACAATGTTTTTACAGACAGATTTTGGGATTTTCAAGTAAATATCTTTTATTGTGCGAGTATAGTAATTGTTGCATGATACAGTTAGCACAACAGTTTCAGGTTTTGGAAAACGAACATTATAATAACCGTTTTTGTCACTTGTTGTATTTACGGTAAAATTATTGTTGGATATAGTTATATTTGCATTTTCAACCGGATTTCCTCCGGGAGTCATGACAAAACCTGTTACAGACTGACCAACAAAGTGTTCTGCATAGTTAATGTTTAGTTTGCGTGAAGAAAGAGAGCAGGACATAGTATAAGTTCCATCCATTGTTCTATCACCGGGAGTAAGCTGTTTTACAGCGTCATTATCAAGTTCATAGGTGATATATCTGCCGTTAGCAGATAAATTTTTAAACTGTCCTTTTAGCTCATGTTTCTGTTTTACAAGTTGTATATAAGATGATTTAACTTCGGATGTCTGCATAATTTTTGCTGCTTTTAATTTTACGGTATAGTTTATACTGTTGACATAAGTTGATGGGAGAGAAAATGGTATTTCAGAGGTATCTTTTTTGACCGTTTTCGAAGCTTTTATTTTAACTGTTTTTTTGAGCGTAAGTTTTTGATTTTTATTAATATCAGTAACAAAAGCTTTAATGGTTACGCTGCCTTTTTTGCGTGGATATAAAATACCGGAGTTTTGATTTATTGTTGCTAATTTGTTGTTGCTGACAGCACATTTTATTTTTGCTTTTTTAGGAGGATTGACAATATTGTATTTGTAAGTTTTTCCGATATATATAGCATTATATCTGTTTTCAAAGCTTGTTTTGGTTGTTTTTCCGTGAGAGATTATAGGGGGAAATGTCAGTAATAAAGCCAGCGAAAAAATAGCACAAAAACTCATATTAATAAATAAAAAAAATATTGCACCGTTTGCTCTCAATGTACAGTGGTTAATTGATTTAAATATTGTCGGGTGTATCGTCTTTTTATTAGTTGTTTTTCTCATATAAAGTTCTCCTTTTTATTGATTTTAAAATATAATTTAATGCCTTTTTAAGTGTAACTTTTTGGTTATGGACTAATATATTATTTCACAATCAGGCAAGCTTACTTTTAATTTTTTTATGGTACTTTTAGTGACTGCAGTTTCATTAATACATAATAGCTTTAGCGTTTTTAGTTCATATAAGGCAGAGAGGTTTTTAAGTTTTTTGTTATTGGATATATCGAGGTTCTCAAGGTTTTTTAGTTCCTTTAAGGAAGTTATGTCATCAATTAAGTTTGAAGATATAACAAGTGTTTTTAGATTGAAAAGCTGTTTAAGAGAGTCGATATTTTTTATACGGTTGTCAGATAAATATAGTTCTCTGACTGATACAAATTCAGATAATCTGCTTATGTCAGAGATATTATTATTGTTCGCTGAAATAATAGTAACAGAGTTAATATCAAAGTTAATATTAAGTGTACTTTTAATACAATCTTCAGATAATAAAGTAATATTCTTGTCCTCAATATCAATTTCTTTAACAGAAGATTTATTGATGTTGTCTTTCTTAATTTTTGAGTTATCGACATTGTCATTGCAATCAATTTTTGTGGTATTAGTGTTTTTGTCATTGCAATCAATTTCTGTAGAATCAGTGTTTTTGTTACTATTATCAATTTCTGCAGAATCAGTGTTTTTGTTATTAGTTTTATTTTCTTCGATAATTGCAACAGGTTCTTTTGTCTCATAGGAGATGGATATATTTTGGATGTTGTGGGCTGCAATTTTATCGGCATTATTAGGAGTGTAAAAAATTTTATACAGACTCAGTATTGGTAAAATAACGGCTAATAAAATAGCAACAGTCATAAATGCAGGCGAGTTAATAATTTTTTGTATTGTAGGAGTAGGTTCTTCAATATGTGGTTTCACCATTGGTCTTGTTTTTGTATTATTGAAAGGGTTATTTTCTGAATTAAAACTAATATAATATTTTATTTCGGAAATATCGTATTCAGCTTTAAAAGAGAGCAGTTCAGTTTTAAAAGCATTGATAGATGGATAACGATATTCCTGGATTTCAGAGGATGCTTTATTCAAAATATCAAAAAAATATTCAGGAATGTCCGTTGTATCTTGAACCGGATGGTCTTTAGCAGAAGTGTTATATCCGTGGCAAAGACTCAGAATTGTTTTTGCAAGTGAATATTCGTCAGACAGTTCATTTATCTGTACCAAATTTTTGGAATATGCTTTAAATTCAGGAGGAGAGTAGCCTTCTGTAAAATAAATATTGCGGCGTATTTTATTATTACTTTTTTTCTGGGAAGATGAAAAGTCACCAATACAAAAAGTATTATCATCATTAAGATATATATTATTTGGTGATATATCCAGATGAAGAATATTGCTTGAGTGAAGCCTGATAATGCCGTCGCATAAGTCTAAGGCAAGGGTCAGAAGTTCATCAAAACAAAGTTTACTATAAATTATCTTATCTATAACAGACAATTTATAAGGATATACTGAAACAGTAAAATTCTGGTATTTTTCTACTGAAACCGGGGTAAGCAGATGTGTATCATTTATATGTGAAACTGCCTTTAAAATGCAATGTTGTTTATGAACATATGGGGTTATCTTGATAATGCGGAGATTACCACTATTAGTCTGTTCAGACTTATAAACAAAACAGTCATGAGTTATGTATATCAAGTCGGTTATCGGATATTTTTTTAAAAGTTTTTTAGGTGCATTATTTAAAAACATAGTTACCTCCTTTTTTATAAAAGAATTATTTATGTAACGCGAATTGTGCATATTGCCTTTTTGCATACGGTCCTGTCTTTTATTGTAAGTGTTATAATAGCTAATCCCTTGTGGTGTGCTGTTATTTTATGTTTGTTCGTTGAGACAATATTTGTATTACTGCTTGTCCATATTATCTTGGTTTCGTTTGTTACTTTTATATTTGTTCTATATGCAAGAAATGTATTTTTAGTGCTTTTAAGTGTAATAAATTTAGTATTAAATTTTACATATTTATTATTTACATTTTGATTTTTAGTCTTATTTTTATCAGTTGTTTTATGATGTGCAATTTTATTTTTGTTGCTTTTTTTGGCTGCTGCGTTGTTGTTTGTTTTTCTGCGTGATTTATTGTTTTGGTTATGTATATTATTTTTTTTAGGCTTGCTTTTTTGAACTGTTTTTTTGTATATTGCAGTTATGTTTTTCTTGTTTTTTGTAGTGCTTTTTTTAGTTGCGTGTGTTTTGGTATCTTCCTTATTTGCAGCTTTTTTTATTATGCGTTTTTTAGTATCTTTTTTATATGTCTTTTTTTTAGTGCTACTTTTGGTTATGCTTTTTTGTGTGTTGCGTTTGGCAATGCCTTTTTTATCAGCATTATTATTATTATTACTTTTTGGTGTCGTAATATTTTGGGTATAAATAATTTCTATATTGCTTGTTTTTCTGCTGCCTGCCGTTATATAAATACGGGTGGCAGAGGGGGCTTTTGCTAATAATTTTTTTATATCTATATAGAAATAATTTTGATGTCTTATAATATTGGTGTTTATTTCGTTGTTTGCATCATCAAAAAATTGTATTTCATTGGTGGTTAATTTACCTGATACACATTTTATACAAAATAGATTTGTGGCAGCAGGGTTGTTGATATAATAGTAATTTACTGAATTGTTTTTTATGGTATCTTTATATAATATATTTTGCTTTAGCTGTGCCGAATTTGTAAGCATATAGTGGGTTTCAGATAATGTAAGTGTTTGTTTTACGGCATCAGAACTAAACACCGTTGATATATTTGTGTTGTCAGTTTTTGTATGACAGAATGTTTGTATAGGTGGTGTTATTATAAAAAATGTGATTAACATTGTGATAAAGACGGCGGATAAATTTGCTGCCGTTTTTATATGATATTTTTTTGAACTTTTTATGTTACAAAAAAATAATATAAATGATAATTTTGAATGTGTGTGGTACATAGCTTTCCTTTCCACACATCATCTAATAAAAATAAGATGGTCATATTCTATTATATATAGTAAGAGTTTTCCAGCTTAAAATCATACAAAAAAAATATTTTTTTTTGTGAAATGTTCACAAAAAATTATTATGAGGAACATATATTCGTGGAACGACACTCTGAAAAAGCAAAGTAAAAAGCCGGTTTGAATTTCCAAATCGGCTTTTTTTTATTTGTTTTTTACATATAACTTGCAAATCTATATCCAGCATCCTTAAATGTATGCTCAGCAGAAGTTAGTGAAGTAGTATTCTTTTTGTGTGTTACAGGGTCTAACCATGTAACAGTCGATGTTGTGTAACCTGTTATGACAACTGCGTGTGAGTCGCTTAGCATACCAATCACAGGTTTACCGCTGCTTACAAAATACAATACTTCGTCAAGGGTACAGCCGGTAAGATCAGCAGGTTGTTTTATATGTGTTTTTAGCATTGACATTATCGAACTGCCTTTTAATGAACTTTCGTCTGTTTCTGACTGGGCTGCCTGCAACAGCATAAGAACTGCTGCTTTTTTGCTGTCTGCGGTGTCAGGATATGACATACCGGATACTTCTTTTGATATGAACTTTCCACCTCTTTCCCAGACAACATGGGACCTGTTATCCATTACGACCCCCATCTGCTCATCAGCCTTTTGAATTGCTTTTGCAGGGGTTGTAAAGCTTGCTGTAACTTCTCCGTAGGCATATATATAATATTTAAATGAGCTGCTGCTCTCGTCAGCGAGATGAAGAGTGGTGTTTTCTGTCACCATTACATGTTTTGCCTTTTGTATTTCAGGTGTTTTTTTCATTTTGTAACCTGACGGCAGGCATATATATTTTTCGGCGAGTGACTGTTTTGTAATTCTTGATGCAACATGAACAGTCTTTTTTGTCGCTTTTTTCTGGTTCAATATACTATCAGGATTTGTCGGTTTAAAACCGTTGCCTGTTTTTCTGACTCTTTTTAAGGTTATTACATTATTCTCAACGGTTGCCGAAATAACATAAATATTTTTGTTTTTATATTCACGCATGATATTTCCGTTGCAATCGGAAATGACGAGTTTGTATGCAGGTTGTGTGGTTTCTCCGTTTGAGCCTTCATAAATGTCTTTATTTTTGACAAAGCCGTAAACCACATTTGCATCAATAGTTCCGAGGACTACGATACTTTGATTTTCCGGTGCGGTTACTTCAAGTTTATTTGCCGTATCAAGATTTAATATTGTAATCTTTTGCGAGTAATCCGACTTTGACGCATTAGACCAGACAAAGCATTTTGCATCTTCCATCATTGAAAAATTATCTTTTGCTATATTTTTGGTAAGCAGTTCGTATTTTTTTGATGAAATGTTATATGCATACATGACATTGTTCATTGAGAAGTAGAAAATATTTTGTTTATTAACATAGCAATATTTTCCAAAATCCTCTTTTAACTGCTGATATGTTGTCTCAAGCGGAATATATACACGCTCTGTAATAAGATTTTTGGCAGGGTCGTAATTGTAAAGTATTACAGCAACACGCCCCTCATAATCACCGCAGTTCATATAACCATAGACAACAAAATTGATTGTATTATTGTCATCAAAATTAAGGATTTTTATATTGTGCTGGTCATAGGTGTCTCTTAAGTAATCAGTTTTTTTCTGTGCAAAAGAAAATACTTCGTGGAGATTGTCTTTATCCATGTCGTAGTACCAGAGTGAACCATTGCGGACAAATGCAAGCTCATTTGCCCTATCGTTTAAAGTCAACTGAAAGTTGCTTTCATTGGATACACCTATTTTAAACTGGCTTTTTCTGACGGAAGTAAGTTTTGGATTAAAGACTGCTTCCATCGTACGCCTGAAATTTAACAGATAAAGTCTGCTGCCAGAATAGCGTACACGATAAAATTCTTTTACAAGAAAAGTTTCGCTGCCGGATGAAGTTTTAGCCCTTACATAATAAACATATTGTATTGCGGCTGTCTCAACATTTACCTCCTTTATTGTAGGAATTGTCTCGGAGAGAAGTTTTGGCTTTAATTTGCCCCATGTAACGAGCTCAGGAGAGGAATTAATCCCTACATTGGCATACGATTTGTTTGTTGATGTATTGCTTTCAAGGTATTTTGCGTATTTAAAGGATTTGCCGGGATTAAATGTCGCATTATGAAAGCCTGTAACAAATTCGAGTTTCTGTTTAAGGAAGAAATCAGTATCGTAATATTTTATTCGTGTATAGTAATGGATTTTTTTGCTTAAATTGGTCGTAAGTACAATATCCATTCCATATTCGGTACTTGTATCAATACTTTCCGACAACTTTATTTTAAGCGTTTTAAGTCCTTTTTTATTATCAAAAGCAGTAAGAGTGTCTGACTCGATTACTTTATTGTTTGTAATATCTTTGAGATTGAAAGTAAGTTTTTTTACTTTTGTCTGATTTTCTTTAAATTTAACAATAAATGATTTGTCAGCTTCAAGAGGTGTAATACATTCTCTTACATTGGAACTGTTTAATTCGCTGCTGTAACCGTGCAAAGTGTTTACGGTATATCCATTGCCTATTTCAAGGTACATTATTGGAAATGTTGCTGTCTGAAGCGTTGTGGCACTTGATGTGCCCGCTGAAGCCTCCGGTATCATTTTTCTAAATAAAAAAATTGAAAGACCAAATATTAAAAATAATGCAAAAAATTTATATATATGTTTCAAAATATACCTCCTGATTTTTATTATTTATATGAGTAAGCAGCGAAACGAATTGTTAATATCCATGGCACTTACTGTGTGAATAGTAATTTTATTTATATTTTTTTTTGTGAAACTGCTTAATATAAAAAAAGAAAGTAAGCTGTTCCGTAC
>ERZ791607.1811-NODE-1811-length-13662-cov-2.984714_pt1 | contig 13662 bp, 8 predicted proteins | sample MGYA00509964_ERZ791607 | MGnify/ENA primary metagenome ERZ791607 (study PRJEB30046, sample SAMN00791907) | human gut metagenome | study: EMG produced TPA metagenomics assembly of the A metagenome-wide association study of gut microbiota in type 2...
TTTTGTTTTTGGTATGAAGCTGTGGAAAATAAGATAGCTTAAAAAATAAAATAAAAAAAAGTATGTTATACCTGTCCCTTTTCGATTACCTCAGTTGTACTATTAGTGTAATTGCAATTAAAAGATAAGATTTTGAAAGAGAATATGGAAAATATGAATCCGGAATCATTGCTCCGAAAAGCGCAGGCATTAGGAGAGGATATTAAGGAAATGGAGTCTATTGATGTAATGGGTGCCTATCAACAAGCACAGACCCAAATAAAGACAAACAGAAGAAGGAGTATGTATAATCAGTTGATGCGTTATGCTGCATTCTTGACTATACCTTTATTACTTTCTTCTTTGATTTTGGGATATTTATATTGGGGAGCAACGGATACTGAAGAGAAGTATGCAGAAGTCATGGCGGCTACAGGTTCAGTCATTCGTTACGAACTTCCTGACCATTCGGTTGTCTGGTTAAACTCCGGTAGTACTTTACGTTATCCTACCGTTTTTAAGAAAGATAATCGTAATGTTGAATTAAAAGGTGAAGCCTATTTTGAAGTAGAAGCGGACAGGAAACGGCCTTTTTACGTCAATACTCCTGCCGGGTTAAGTGTCTATGTGTACGGAACCAAATTTAATGTGAATGCTTACGAAGATGATAATAGTATAGAAACGGTATTAGAAAAGGGTAAAGTAAACGTTATTTCACCGGACGGAAAAACAACAGTTCAGTTAGCTCCAGGAGAACGATTGCTTTATAATAAGGTAGATCAGAAATTGTTGAAGGGAAAAGTGGATGTTTATGAAAAGGTGGCATGGAAAGACGGTAAGTTGATATTCCGCAATGCCGAGTTGGGTGAAATATTCAAACGGCTGGCACGGCATTTTAATGTAGATATTCAGTTTAATAATATATCGGGAAAAGAATATAAATATCGTGCGACCTTCCGTAATGAAACACTGCCACAGATATTGGATTATCTGGCTAAGTCTGCTGCCTTGAAGTGGAGAACTGAGGAGGCGGTACAACAGGCAGATGATACATTCACAAAGAAAAAGATAATAGTAGATTTATATTAGTAACCATAAAAATGAGAATAGCCTATGAGATAACACAAAGATCGTAAAAAAAGGAAGAAAGCTGCTACCAACAGCTGTCTTCCTCCGAATTTTCCAGATTCACGGTACAAGGTCTCGCAAACACTAGCCGGAATCAAACCATAGTTCATTTAGTAATAAACTTTAGTTAGCCACAAATGTATGAAAAAAAATCATTCATTTACAGCATTATGTCCTAAATATGCTTTAAATCTAAAACTTCCTTTAGTTATGAGGATTAGTCTAGCACTACTTTTCGCAGTAGTATTACAACTTTCTGCCGAAGATGGTTATGCCCAGCGAACGCGGGTTGCCATTTCAATGAACAATGTATCTGTAGAACAGGTACTGAATAAAATAGAGGAGACGTCCGACTATGTTTTCCTTTATAATGATAAAACAATTCAGAAGAACCGTATTGTTTCTGTGAGAAACAATTCAGGTAAGATACTGGATATTCTTGATGAGGTGTTTAAAGGAACCAACATTACTTATACAGTGGTTGATAAGCAGATTATCTTGTCTACCAATAAATTGAATGTAACAGAGCAAGATCCGACTATCCAGGTAAAAGGTACAGTGAAAGATACAAAAGGAGAACCTTTGATCGGAGTGAATGTGAAAGTAAAAGGGACAACTACCGGTGCTATTACAGATTTCGACGGAAACTTTCAGATTCAAGCTAAAAAGGGAGCGGTATTGGAGATCTCTTATATTGGATATGCTTCTCAAGAGGTGAAGGTTGCAGATAATAAATCGCTTTCCATTGTGATGACGGAAGATACAAAAGTCTTGAATGAGGTTGTTGTAACGGCTTTGGGCATTAAACGCGAAACTAAGTCTTTGACATACAATGTGCAGCAGATTGGCGGCGATGAAGTGGCAAAGGCGAAAGATATGAATGTGATGAGCAGTCTTGCCGGTAAGGTAGCGGGTGTGAATATCAATGCAAGTTCATCCGGTATTGGAGGTGGTGCCCGTGTGGTAATGCGTGGTACGAAGTCTATATCCGGTAATAACAACGCTCTATATGTAGTAGATGGAGTTCCTTTGGCTAATATATCAGGTGAACAACCCGACGATCAGTATACGGGTGCCGGACAATCCGGTGACGGATTGGCTAACTTCAACGCTGATGATATAGAATCAATTTCAGTACTTAGCGGATCGGCCGCCGCTGCACTATACGGTTCGGCTGCTGCCAATGGTGTGGTACTTATCACAACGAAGAAAGGAGCTGTAGATAAAACCAGATTGACTTACAGTAATAATTCAACTTTCTATTCACCATTCCGATTGCCGGAATTCCAGAATACGTATGGTTCGGAAACAGGAGAGTGGTATAGTTGGGCATCTAAATTGTCATCTCCTACCGATTATGAAGTTAAAGATTTTTTTCAGACAGGTTACAATGTAGCGAACACTGTAAGTCTGACTACAGGGACACAAAAAAATCAAACCTATGTATCCGTAGGTGCTGTGAATGCCCGGGGTATCATTCAGAATAATGACTTGGACAGATATAATTTCTCTGTTCGTAACACGACCTCTATGCTGAATGATAAACTGACGATGGATTTAAGTTTTATGTATTCTAATGTAAAGGAACAGAATATGTTGTCGCAAGGAGAGTATGCCAATCCATTGGTTCCCGTTTATTTATTTCCGCGCGGTGATGATTTCTCGAAATATCAGTATTATGAACGATATGATGTAGACCGTAACATAAAAACACAGTTCTGGCCATTGAAAGAAAATGGATTATCCATGCAGAATCCTTACTGGATTACGAACCGGAATATGTATACCAACAAGAAAGACCGTTTTCTGGCAAGCGGTTCACTAAAATATACGATAACAGATTGGTTGAATGTTTCCGGACGCGTGAAACTGGATAAGGAAACTATCAACTCGGAAAAGAAAATGTATGCTTCCACTTTGAATGTGATTGCTGAAAACTCGGATAAAGGAGCATACGTGCAATCGAACAAGAATACCAGTCAGATATATGCGGATGCTATGTTGAATATTAATAAATATTTCTATCACGACACATGGAATCTGACAGCATCTTTAGGTGCCAGTTTATTGGATTTGGATTATAAGGAGCTTAATTTTGGAGGAGGATTACTGACCATTCCTAATCTGTTTACTTCTAACAATGCGAACGTTTCCGGTAAATTAACCTATAAAAATACGAACTATCACGACCGTACCAATTCTTTATTCGGAACATTCTCATTAGGATATAAGGGCATGGTTTATGTAGATGGTTCGTTACGTAATGACTGGATATCTGCTTTGGCAGGAACAAACCATTCTTCCATATTATATCCTTCTATCGGTGCTTCAGCAATTCTGACTAATATGTTTACAATGAAATCTAACATTCTTTCTTATGCAAAGGTTCGCCTTTCATATAGTGAGGTGGGTAATGCACCGGAAAGATTCAGGGCTATCACTACGTACGCAATGTTGGGAGGATTGAATACCACTTCTTATTTCCCGATAAAAGACCTTAAACCGGAGAGAACTCATTCATGGGAAGGAGGATTTAATTTAGGTCTGTTTGATAATAAACTGACACTGGACGTGACAGCTTATAAGACATATACGGAGAATCAGCTCTTCAGTCCGGAAATTTCTACAACAACCGGATATTCTAAATTATATGTAAATGCAGGTAAAGTAACGAATAAAGGTATTGAGTTAGCTCTTGGCTTTAAACAGAATATAGGGCCTGTAGATTGGAAAACAACTTTACTATGGTCGCTCAACAGAAACCGCATTGACCAATTACTCCCTGAATATACAAATGAAGAGTTGGGAGTGACAGTACATCTGGACGAAATGGATGTCTATTCGTTAGGCGGTGCCAAACAGCGGCTAACAGTAGGGGGCTCTATGGGAGATGTATATGTGAATACAATGAGAACTGATGAGCATGGACATATCTGGATGAATTCAATGACGGGTACATTGGAAACAGATAAGAATAATTATGTCTATGCTGGTAATACCAATCCGAAATATACTCTTAGCTGGAGAAATGAATTTAATTGGAAAGGAATCAGTCTCGGATTTATGTTGAATGCCCGTGTAGGTGGTATCGGAGTTTCTGCCACTCAAGCTGTAATGGACTATTATGGAGTGTCTAAGACATCGGCAGAAGCGCGGGATAATGGTGGCGTGAAAGTAAACGGCCAGATGATTGATGCCCAGACATGGTATCAGACTATCGGAGCTAATGGTACAGGTTATGTAGGTTCTATGTATGTATATAGTATGACGAATGTTCGTTTGGGAGAATTGACATTGGGATATGATATTCCGATCAATAAATGGTGTAAATGGATTTCTGGATTGAATGTGTCCTTTGTAGGACGTAATTTATGGATGCTATATTGTAAGGCTCCATTTGACCCGGAATCTACCGCAAGTACAGGTACTTATAACCAGGGTATGGACTATTTCATGCAACCGAGTTTGAGATCGATGGGATTTTCTGCAAAGATTTCTTTCTAATTGGATAACCTTTAAAAAAAATAATGATGAACATACGTAAGTTTTTTAAAGTAAGGAACTACTACTTATTCCTTGGAGTAATCATGATAAATGTAGGTTGTACAAAGAATTTTTTGGAGTACAATACCAATCCTAATGAAGCAACCGATGAGATGACGGATTGGGATAATGTGAGAACTGGTTCTCTTCTTTTACAGATGGAGCAGAACGTACTGGTGGTAGCACAACCGGGACTTAATATCGGTTCGGACAGATATCAGACTGTGGAAGTGATGGGTGGAGATGGTTATGTCGGCTATTTTGGTTTTCCTGCTCCCAGTATCAATTCTGCCGGTCGTTACAATTGGGATAAAAGAAGTTGGTATGGTGATATGTTCACTACCAATTACCTGACGACTATGAATGCCTGGCGTGAAATAAGAAAAGCGATTAACAATGACGAAGATCCCCGGTTTTCTATGGCACAAATTCTGAAAGTAGCGGCAATGCATCGTGTGACAGATACCTATGGCCCTATTCCTTATTTGAATTTTGGAGTTTCAAAAGAAGTGCCTTATGATTCGCAAAAGGATGTTTATTACAGATTCTTTGAAGAATTGGATGGAGCTATCAATAACTTGGATAGTTATGCTGCATCCGGAAGTAAAGTTTTGTCATCATGGGATTGTGTGTTCAACGGTGATGTTACATCTTGGATAAAGTTTGCCAATTCACTTCGTTTGCGTCTTGCATTGCATCTTGCCTATGTGGATGAAACAAAGGCAAAAAGTGAAGCCCAACTGGCTATTGGCAATAGTTATGGATTGATGAATGTGAAGTCTGATTTAGCAGAACTTCAGCATATTACTCCGATAGCGACTTATGAAAGTCCTCTGTATATTCTGAAAGGATGGGATGATATTTGTATGGGAGCGACGCTGGATTCATACATGAATGGTTATCAGGATCCACGACTTTCTGCTTACTTCGAGGCAGGTACGGGTGGAAAATATCGGGGTATAAGAGCCGGAATGTCAAAGGACGTAAGTAAGGATAAATATATAACAGGAATCTTTGCCGAACCACAGGCAACCGCTACTTCCAATGTAGTGTGGATGCGTTCATCTGAATCATATTTCTTGTTGGCGGAATATGCTTTGCGTTGGGGAACGAATGCCGATGCTAAAAAGTATTATGAAGATGGAATAAGAATGTCATTTGATGAACATGGTGTATCAGGAGCTGACGCGTATCTGACAAGAACTGCGGCGGGTGGATATGTGCCTGCCAATTATGAGGATCCGGTGACATCATCTCATTCCATGGATGCTTTGGGGACTGTTTCTATCGCTTGGGATGAATCGGGAGATTTTAAAACAAATCTGGAACAAATCATTACTCAAAAGTACATTGCTCTTTATCCGGTGGGACAAGAGGCATGGACAGAGTTCCGCCGTACCGGTTATCCGAAAGTATTTCCGGTTGTTGTGAACGAAAGTTCCGGAGGTTCTGTAGACACAAATATACAAATCCGCAGATTACCTTATCCGGAATCGGAATATAATACGAATAGAACAGAGTTGGATAAAGGCATCACACTTTTAGGTGGCGTAGATAACCCGGGTGTCAGATTGTGGTGGGATGTGCCTAATAAATAATTGGTTACTTAAATAATGCAGAATATGAAAAGAAATTATGTATATTTTTTGTTCACCTATCTCTTGACATTTGTTGTGAGTGGTTGTGATACGGATATTGAACCGGAAGTTATACAGGCAGCTAATACTTATAATGAAGAATATTATCAGAACCTGCGTGAATATAAGAAAACAGATCATGCTATTTGTTTCGGCTGGTATGCCGGTTATACTTCAGAAGCATCTCCTTCGCAGGGGCTTCATTTCACTGGTCTGCCGGATAGTCTGGACATTGTCAGTCTGTGGTCAGGTATTCCTTCCAACAATCCGGCTTATGTAGAAACGAGTTATTATAACGAGCGTTATTTGCCGACTGCTTATGAGGAAATGAATTATATCCGTACAGTAAAGGGGACTCGCGTTGTGATGTGTACGATTTGCCGTATTGGAAGTACGGAGTTTCCTAAAACCGACGCAGGTATCGAGGCTTATGCTTTGCATCTTGCGAGATGTGTGTTGCGTAATGATCTGGATGGTTTGGACTTGGACTACGAACCGGAAGGCGACTGGTTGCAAAATGATAACTTTACAAAGTTTATAAAGGTATTGGGAAATTATTTCGGTCCTCAATCGGGTACAGGCAAATTATTAATTGTTGACTTCTATAATCAGCTGCCTCCTAAGGAAACAGAACCTTATGTCGATTATTTTGTACGACAATGTTACACCACCGGTAGTGCTCAAAGTTTGCAATCTAAATTTGACCAGCTTAGCAGCTGGTGTCCTCCTGAAAAATTCGTTGCTACGGAACAAATGGGATGGTACTGGCAGAATGGTGGAGTCGAATTTACGGAAGCCGATGGAAATAAAGTAGATTCATGGGGCAATCCAATCTATTCTGTAATAGGTATGGCACGCTGGAATCCTACACAAGGACGAAAAGGCGGATTCGGTGGATATTATTTTGAATATGAATACAATACCACTCGTCCTGCTAATCAGGCTATAGGTGATAAAGAGAAAGCCGCTATTCCTTATTATAGCCTTCGGCGTGGTATTCAGGAACAAAATCCTGCCGGAAAGCCTGTACAACAGTCTACTAAACAAGAAACGGAAGAAGAAAATGGATGAATTTTAAATTTGTATGCAAGGTATGAAAACATTGAATAATATAAAAAAGATATGGGGAGCTGCTTTGATAGGAATAGCTTCTTTTATGCTGCAGGGATGCCAGGAAGCCGCTCAAAAAGGTGACGGGTTGTTAATGACCGGAACATCTTCGGATAGATTGGTAAAGTTCGCCATTGATGGATTTCCATCTGCGTATGCTGTTTCTGTGACTTCAACTTCTCGCGTTGAATCGGATATTCAGGTGAATCTGGCTGTTGATGCAAGTCTGGTTGATACTTATAATGAGGAAATGGGAACCAATTATTATCCCATTCCGGATAAATCATATACATTTGAAAATCCGGAGGTTACGATTTCAGCAGGACAGGCAATTTCTTCTGCTGCCTCTCTTTCAATTGCCGATGATTCGGAATTTGTGCCGGGACGTGTTTATTTGGTACCGGTTACCATAAAAAGTGCGACAGGAGATTTGGATATTATAGAAGCAGGACGTACTATTTTTCTGAAAGTATCCCGAACATTGCGCTTCCATGCTCCGTATGTAGGACAGGCTTCTATGGCTTATCAGTTTTTACTTCCAGAGCCTATTCCTTCATTGCCTACTTATACATGGGAAGTGAAGATTTACGCTACTCAATTTCGTTCTTCCGGAGCTTCCGGTACTACTCGTGTTTGTTCTTTTGGAGGCAATGAGTCATCTGTAGAAGGGGGAGCAATTGATGATGGAGGCTTTAAATGTGACCAGAATCTGCTTCGTTTTGGAGAAGGTACAGATGAACCCAATCAACTACATGTAACAACTAAGCAGGGCAAAATGTCTTCGAATACTCGCTTTGCTTTAAATACTTGGTATGCTGTTGCTTTGGTAAATGATGGCAATACTTTGACATTATATATTAATGGAGAGAAAGATAACTCAATGACAGTTGCCCCGTATGAGTATGCACTCTATGGAGTGCAGATCGGCATGCCTTCAAAAGGCTATCAATCTTCACAATTATTTTATGGTCGATTGAGTGAGATGCGTCTTTGGACTCGTCCTTTGTCTGCTCGTGAAATTAAAGCAAATGTATGTGGGGTAGATCCTTCTACCAATGGGCTTGTGTCTTATTGGAGAATGAATGAAGGAGAAGGAACTACTTTCTATGATTTATCTCCGTCAAAGCGTGATATCAGTTATAAGAATGGAATCACGATTGACTGGACTTATGATGATACGAATAAATGTCTTGAATAAGGTAATAATAAATGAATAGACTGTATGATAATGAAAAACAATATAAATAGATTAACTCTCCTTTTGCTTGTTTTATTGGGAGGAGTAGGATTCACATCTTGTTCGGATGATGACAATGATTTTATTGAATTGCCGACAATAGAGATGCCACAGTCGGAGGCAGGACCTGTTTCTATTGATTATAGGGAGATACTGGATGCAGGAAGCTATGTTTATGATTATACTATCAAACTGGATAAACCTGCTGCTACTACTTTATTGTGTGACATTGCCGTGGACGAAAGTATGGTAGAGGCTTATAACGCTGCAAATAACACATCTTATAAGATGATGCCCGCTTTTGTCTATGAGTTGCAAGCTAAAAATGCGATAGTGAAGGCAGGACAGCAAGAATCCAATTCCTTATCAGTTAAGTTTTCATCATTGTTCGGTTTGGTGGAAGGTGAAGAATATTTGCTTCCTATTGTTGCAACAATAGATGAAACGTGTGTAGGACAATTTGTAACGGACACTCGTTCTGTTTCTTATTTTACGATTAGCATTGATGGGGAATTGGATTATATACCGGGATTGAATATGAGTTCTTATTCAACGGATATGTATCGTACGTTAAGTTTCGCAAATGATGAAGTAGTTACGATTGAAGATAATACACATACGTTTGAAATGCTTGTATATCCATATAATTGGCACAGTGGAACTAATTATATAGGTACATGGCGTGGTAAGGATACCAACAATAATAATGAGGTTTTTAGTGGTTGTGAACTACGTGTAACTGGTGCAACGGGAGCGTCTAATATTGGTAATCGTCAATGTGACTTGACATTGGCTAATCAAAATATAACGTTGCCGGCTAATCAATGGGTTAGGTTGACTATTACTTGTGACGGAACAAAAACGGGCCAGAATACTGAGGTTGCTTATCGTTTATATATTAACGGTGAGGAAGTTGCTTCTGCAAAACCTACTAAACGTTGGGGACCATCCTCTTCTCAAAGATTCAAGGTGGGATATACGTTGACTGGTATTCAGTTTGGTAATACAAGTTCAAGTATGTATTTTGATGGTCTGATTTCTGATATTCGTATGTGGAAGAAGTGTCTGACGGCGGAAGAAGTAAAAGCTAACTTGCGTACAATAGCTTCTCCATCTTCGTCGGACTTATATGGCTATTGGAAATTGGATGAAGGAGAAGGAAATACATTGAAGGACAGTTCGGGCAATGGGCGTGATTTAACTTTCCCTGCTTCGGCAAATATCATTTGGAATGCAGAATTCAATGATTTGCCTCAAGATAATTAAAATGTGATTTTATATTGGGAGTTATTGTGTTTTTACGTAACTCCCAATATTAACTTAAAGAAATGATGATGAAACGTTTTATGTCAGCTTTGATCGTTTTACTGTGCTCTATTGTTGGCGTATGTGCTCAACAACAGGGAAAAACTGTATTACGTTTTGATACTACTACTTGGAATTTTGGTAATATTCAGGAAGTAGAAGGCAAAGTGAGTCATACTTTTCATTTTACTAATATACATACTTCTCCTGTTGTGATTGAAGAAGTGATTTCAACTTGTGGGTGTGCCATTCCTGTTTATAGTAAACAACCTGTAAAACCAGGGCATACAGGCACTATTACCGTAACTTTCGATCCTAAAGGGCGAACAAACTTTTTCTCTAAGAGTATAAGGGTTGTTTCTAATTCAGGGCAAAGTGTCAATACTCTTTGGGTAAAAGGTACGATAAATACAATGAATCGTATAGAGGATGAATATCCTTATTCTTTATCATCAGATATTCTGGCAGACCGAATGACTCTATCTTATGATCTGTTACAGCATAATGGGAGGCCAAAACAATTGGAAATTAGAATCTATAACCGATCGGATAAAATAGTCAGGTTGTCATACTCGCTGTTGGATAAGAGTGGATGTTTGTCGATATCTATGCCATCATCTCTTCAAGGTCGATCTTGTGCGACTATAAAAATAACAGCTTCTCCTTTAAAAGGCTTTTACGGTACATTTAAAGATAAGATTATTATTAGTGCCAATTCCGTACACAGTTCTCCTATACAAATCTTTGGTACAGTGATTGATGATATGAGAAAAGTAAGCACGGCAACTGCTCCCCGGATGAAGTGTTCACAATCTTATTTTAATTTGGGGAATATCTCATTAAAAAAGCATATTCAGAGAAAAGTTAAAGTTACTAATGAAGGGGCGAATCCTCTTATTATCCGCAAAATAGAATGTCCGGAATTTGTTTCTACTAATATTCGGGGTGAAAAGGTTTTGAAGCAAAATGAGTGTCTGGAGGTTCTGTTTGAATTAAATGTATCATCTTCAAACCATCTATTGGATGCAAAGGTCAAGTTGATAACAAATGATGCTCATCAGCCTGTACATACAGTTATATTTGAAGGAGAAATGGGTAAGTAGGGTTGAATATCTCTATTTGAAAGATTAGAAATACACTATAAATTAATTGAGTCATTTTACTGTATATAACATTATGATAAAACGATTGTATATTTTGGTGATAGTACAGATGGTATGTACTTTGGGGTTTACTCAATCCTCTCCCTCGTTACCTGCTTACAAAGATCCCAGTTTGTCAATAGATATAAGACTTTCAGATTTACTTTCCCGCATGACTTTAGAAGAAAAGGTCGGTCAGTTACTTTGTCCTTTAGGTTGGGAAATGTATGAAATCCATGGTAGTGAGGTTCATCCTTCCGGAAAGTTCAAGCAATTGATTAAAGAAAGAAATGCCGGAATGCTTTGGGCGACTTATCGTGCAGACCCGTGGACAAAAAAAACTCTGGCAAATGGACTTAATTCCGAGATGGCAGCAAAAGCAGGGAATGCATTGCAAAAATATGTGATGGAGAATACTCGTTTGGGAATTCCGATGTTTTTAGCAGAAGAAGCCCCTCATGGGCACATGGCAATTGGTGCTACAGTTTTTCCTACGGGTATCGGAATGGCGGCTACCTGGTCACCGGAATTAGTAAAAGAAGTTGGTCAAGTTATCGCTAAAGAAATTCGTTCCCAAGGTGGGCATATTAGTTACGGTCCCGTACTTGATCTGACCCGTGATCCCCGTTGGTCCCGCGTGGAAGAAACATTTGGTGAAGATCCTGTGTTGAGTGGTATTTTAGGGGCGTCTATGGTTGACGGTTTAGGTGGAGGTAATCTATCACAAAAATACGCTACCATAGCTACCTTGAAACATTTTCTGGCATACGCTGTGCCGGAGGGTGGACAGAATGGTAATTATGCTTCAGTCGGTATTCGTGATTTGCATCAGAATTTTCTTCCTCCTTTTCGTAAGGCAATAGATGCAGGGGCATTGTCTGTAATGACTTCATACAATTCGATAGATGGGACACCTTGTACGTCGAACCATTATTTGCTGACTCAACTCTTGCGTAATGAATGGAAGTTTCGTGGCTTTGTAGTTTCCGATTTATATAGTATTGAAGGGATTCACGAAAGCCACTTTGTTGCTCCAACCAAAGAGAATGCAGCCATACAATCTGTAATGGCAGGCGTTGATGTTGACTTAGGTGGGGATGCTTATACCAACCTTTGTCATGCAGTTCAATCTGGACAAATGGATAAGACTGTGATTGATACGGCTGTCTGCCGGGTGTTACGGATGAAGTTTGAGATGGGCTTGTTTGAGCATCCTTATGTGGATCCGAAAATTGCTGCTAAAACAGTACGCCGTAAAGAACATATCGAACTGGCACGTAAAATCGCACAGTCTTCCATAACACTTCTCAAAAATGAGAATTCAATTCTTCCTTTAAGCAAGACGATAAATAAGGTGGCGGTAATTGGCCCTAATGCTGACAATCGATATAATATGTTAGGGGACTATACAGCTCCTCAGGAAGATAGTAATGTGAAAACAGTTCTTGATGGAATTCTAACAAAATTATCTCCTTTTCGTGTGGAATATGTACGAGGCTGTGCTATTCGTGATACTACAGTGAATGAGATAGAACAGGCAATTAAAGCTGCCCGTCGCTCCGAAGTTGTAATTGTGGTTGTGGGTGGTTCCAGTGCCCGTGATTTTAAAACGAGCTATAAAGAAACAGGTGCGGCTGTAGCTGAAGAGGGTAGTGTAAGTGATATGGAGTGTGGAGAAGGATTTGACCGTGCCAGTTTATCCTTACTTGGTAGACAACAAGAACTATTGGAATCTTTGCAAAAGACAGGTAAGCCTTTGATTGTCGTTTATATTGAAGGTCGTCCTTTAGAAAAGAATTGGGCTTCGGAATATGCTGATGCACTACTGACTGCTTACTATCCGGGGCAGGAGGGTGGAAATGCCATAGCGGATGTTCTCTTTGGAGATTATAATCCTTCTGGACGTTTGCCAATCTCCGTTCCGCGTTCTGTAGGTCAGATTCCGGTTTATTATAATCAGAAAGCTCCTCGGAATCATGATTATGTGGAAGTGTCATCTTCTCCGTTATATAGCTTTGGTTATGGGATGAGTTATACCACTTTTGAATATTCTGATTTGCAGGTAGTGCAGAAATCTGCTCGTTGTTTTGAAGTCTCATTTAAAGTAAAGAATACAGGGAAGTATGATGGCGAAGAAGTATCACAACTTTATATGAGAGATGAATATGCATCAGTTGTTCAGCCGATGAAACAGTTGAAACATTTTGAACGTTTCCATTTGAAAAAAGGAGAAGAGAAAAAAGTTACTTTTGTTTTGACAGAGGAGGACTTTTTCTTGGTTAACTATACTTTGAAGAAAGTAGTAGAGTCTGGAAATTTCCATCTTATGATTGGTGCTGCTTCTAATGATATTAGGTTGCAGAATGTTATTTTAGTGGAGTAATTTTTATTAATATCTATATTAAGAGATTTCCTGTTTCGTTTTCTCTTAATAAAAAAGAGAGAATATTCCTTTTGCGGAAATATCCTCTCTTTCTCACCTAAAACCTAAACCTTTTATTTCAATTACTTGCTACTATAAGCAACCAACATCCAAACCAATTTTTCCTGTTCTTTCAGATAATCGCTCATCATCGAAACG
>ERZ791607.1812-NODE-1812-length-13648-cov-1.994777_pt1 | contig 13648 bp, 9 predicted proteins | sample MGYA00509964_ERZ791607 | MGnify/ENA primary metagenome ERZ791607 (study PRJEB30046, sample SAMN00791907) | human gut metagenome | study: EMG produced TPA metagenomics assembly of the A metagenome-wide association study of gut microbiota in type 2...
ATCTTGGACATATCGCCCTTGCGGGACTGCCACCAGGGCTCGATGCGCGCTTCGTCGTAGGCAAGCACCACCACATCCTCGCTTTTGCCGGCCGCCTTGCGCAGCGTCTTGATGTCGGGGCACCCCACTTCGATCCAACGGGCGATGTCGCCCGCGTCGTTCGTTTCGTACACAGCGGGTTCCCCTTCCGTAGAAAGACCGCGCCCGAATTCCGTCTTGTCTCCGGCAAACATCAGCCAGGCCAGCAAACGCACCATCATGCGTGCCGGCGTTTCCGACGGATGCTGCGCGATCGTGATCGAGCGGCTTTCGTAGTAGCCGCGATCAATGTCGCTTACGTCAATAAAAGCTTTGCAAACCGTTGCGCCAAGCGCCATATCAATAACCCACTCCAAGCAGCGTCAGCGTCAACGGGACGGTGAGCGCAGAAATAAATGTCGAAACAAAAATGGCGTTGCTCGCCGCTCCCTCTTCACTCTCAAACTGTGTGGCCATGATGTAGAGGTTGATGGCCACGGGCAGACACGCCAGAACCGTTGCGGCGTTGGTTTGTACCGAATCAAGCCCCAACAGCACGCAGAACACCCATACCAGAAACGGCTGGATGCCGAGTTTGAGCGCCGTGATGACGCTTGCCTTAGGCAGAGCCGCCGTAAAGCTGTGTTCGGCCAGCCCCATGCCCACCACAATCAACGCGCAGGGCGTCGTGGCGGTGGCCACCAACGCCGCGCTCTTGTCAATCACTTCGGGCAACTGCAGCCCCGTCAAGCTCCAACCCGTACCGATCAAAATGCCCAACACGATCGGATTTTTGAAGATGTTCTTGAGAGCAATCAGAAACTTCTTCCAGTCAATCTTGCCGCCCGTGCGCCCGAACTCCACGCAAGCCGTGGCGCTTGTCCACAGCAAGAGGACGTTGAAGATAATCAACAAGGAGATCGTCGGCATCGCGGCCGTGCCGAGACTCGTCTGCACAATGGGCACACCGAGCTGCACGTTGTTACCGAAGATGCCGCCCATGCCCGTGATGACGCGTCCCGTTGAATCCTGCTTAAAGAGCTTGCCTCCCAAGAAGTTTCCGATGATGTACACCACCACGCAGGACCCGAAGAAAGCGATCAACACCTTCCAATCCACCGGCGGACGGTTGGAGCCGTCGCTCATCAGATGAAAGAGCATCACCGGCATCAGGAGCTTGAAGACAAACTGCGAGAGCGCCTTTGTCACGCTGTGGCTGAACATGCCGATTTTCACAAGCGCCCAGCCCAAAAACACCATCAGAAACAATGGTGCACACAGCGAGAGATGGTGAAAAAAGACGTTCATCGCAGAATTCCCGAAATCACAGCAGGCGCATTATCCGCCAAGACGAAAGATTCCGCCAAAACAAAGCCCCGCACGTTGACCGATTGCTCGATCCCCGTCCGGGGCTTTCTCTCACACACGCCTCAAAAGGCAATGTTTAGGCGAGATTAGAACTTGTAGACCAGCTGAACGCCGAAGAGGTAGGCGTCAAGGTTTTCAAACTTTCCAACCTCTTGAGGCGTCTTGCCATCCGATCCATCTGTGTTCCACAAATTACGTTCGCCGATCCCGTGGAGCCAAGCTGCGGAGACGTCAATCTGCATGTTTTCGGTAGCCTTGAAGGAGGAACCAAGAGCCAGCCACAGACGATCTGCATCGGGAATAATGGCCGTACGGTACTTCGGATCATCCACAGCAGAGGTCTCGTAACCGATACCAGCACGGAAAGTCCACCAATTCGTGAAACGAAGATCCGCACCAACGGACACGAGGTAAGTGTCTTGCCAGTGGTTTTCTACAGTCTTCACTCCACCACTACCAGGCAACAAATTTAGGCCAGAGGACTTAATATCCAACGTATCAAAAGATGACCAATCAGTCCAACGGAACGTCGCATATAAACTCAAAAGGTCATTGACATCCCAGGCAGCCGTAGCCATCACCCAAGCAGGAGCCGAAATAGTTGCCTTTGCATCGTCAAACGTCAAACTTTGCCCCTGAAGTGCAGAGCCGCTAACAGTAAAGTCACCATCCGCATTGTGATTAATTTGGGAACGATAGGACAAACCAAAGCGGAGATTCTCCAGCGGAGACCACATCAGACCAATATTGAACCCCCAGGCAATACTGTCCGCATCAATCTCGCCAGTTGCCATGCCGTTCAGTTCGCTCATCTTCAGATCGGCTGCAGCGTACTGAATCGACATACCCGCACCCAGGCTAAGCTTGTCAGACACTTTCCAAGCAATGTTCGGGTTGAAGTCAAACGTCAGCACTTCTGCAGAAATACCCCGATTACCCAACTTCCAATCATCCTTGTATTCCGTACCCATACCAAACGGCACGGTCATAGCAAGTCCAATCCACATACTGTCGGTAAGCTGGTGGGAAATGTACCCGTGCGGGATAGCCTGCGTGTTGTACTGGCCATTTTCCGTGACACCATCGTAATTGACATCATCAGCACTTCCTGAACCTTCAAAAGCCAGGTCCAAACCAACAGCCACAAAACCAGCCTGAATCTTGGTGCCCGGGTGCAGGGTCATGGTAGCGGGGTTGTAGTAAACGCCGGAAATATCGGTACCGTCAACACCCACACCGGCGTAAGCGCGGCCCAGAGCGCCGGCGGACTGTTCGGTCAGCATGAAGCCGGCTGCATGAGCGGCGGAGGCGGCGCAAACTGCCATCACGGCGGCAGCAGCCGCCTTCATCGTCATCTTCACGATTGAATTCTCCTAAGGTTCAAAAAATATCCTGCTGCTTGCCGAGCACAAACGACAATGTCCAACACGTTTTTGACGTGCCGGCTCGGTCAAGCTAGGGATTTTTCGTGCGCGCAAAGGACTGCTCACAGATGCGCGCGCGTAGAAAGACGCACGCATTGTGCGCAAAGAAATTTAAATTTTGAGAGCGGCCTTTTTCAGGGGTTACCCTTAGAGTCGAACGAGCGGATTAATCCGTCGGATTAATCCTCGGGCGATCAGATCGGCTTGGCGTTCCACAAACGGATTGCGCCGCGAATGATGCGATAGCCCACCCAGATGCTCATGATGAAAAAGCCAATGAACCAGATGGCCAGGCCCACGTAGATGAAGGAGAGAATGAATCCGACGAATCCAACCAGGCAGGCAAAGCCGAAGGCGTACCAGAACGTGCGAATCTGCCAGGAGAAGTGGCTCTCCACATAGGTGCCCTTAGCGTCGGATCGCATCACGTAGTTGAGAATGACCGCCACGATCGATGGCCAGCCGAAAAGAAAGGCGCCCAGAATCGAGCCGCCCGTCACGACGCCGATGATGATCGACAGAGCGTGCAGGCCGTAGACCACCTTGGCGACCACCACGGAAGAGGTCTCCGGCGGCAGTTGAACATCGACTTGCTGCGGCAGGTTATCGGGCATAGCGGCCTCGGATTCAAGGAAAAATCGTTCATTTAATTATAAAAACCAAGTTCTCCCCATCGGCGGAACTACAACGCTTTGTCACTGTTTTCATACACTTCACACATTCCACAACGTAAACATTTCTCTTTTTTTTACACGATATCCCCTACGAAGTTTTCCTCGTGTTTTACCGAGTTCGGGCGAATAATTTTCCTGTGCGCCGCGCCGGTCGACGCGGCGACTTCCATTTCCAAATGAGAGAGAACTCAGAAATGACCTTCCGCAAATCGCTTCTCGCCTGCGCCATCTCGGCCGCAGTCGCAGCCGTTTCCGTCAACGCCTTTGCTTGCTCCACCGTGATCGTCGGCAAGTCTGTTTCCGCAACGGGCCACATCATCGTCGGTCACAACGAAGACAACGGCGGACGCATCTTCAATCCTCAGTACTATGTACCGCCTGCCAAGCACAAAGCCGGCGAAATGATCACGTACGAACCCACGGCCGCCAAGATTCCTCAGGTTCCCGAAACACTGGGCTTTTATTGGTCTCAGACGCTCGACCCCAACGGTTCCTCCTTTTCCGACGGCTTTGTCAATGACGCCGGCGTCGTCATCGTTTCCAACGCCTGCACCGGCATCTACGACAACGATCAGAAGCTTAAGGACGGCGGCATCGGCTACGGCATCCGCCGTCTGATGGCCGAACGCGCTCACACCGCTAAGGAAGCCATCGACATCGCCATCAAACTGCTCGGCGAATATGGCTACTTCTCCGAAGGCCGCACTTACACGGTGGCCGATAAGAACGAAGCCTGGCAGATCGCCATTCACAAAGGCAACACCTGGGTGGCTCGCCGCGTTCAGGACAATGAAATCGTCTACATCCCGAACAACTTCATGATCGGCAAAGTGGACGCCACCGACACGAAGAACGTGATCGTCGCCCCGGGTCTCATCGAGCGCTCGATTCAGAACGGCCGCTACAAGCCCGCCAAGGCCGGCGTCTACAACGACTTCAACTATCGTCTGGCCGTTCAGCCGCCGGAAAGACGCGCCGCCGAATACAACCGCAGCCGCAACGAACTGGCCTGGAACTACATCACCGGCAAGAAGATCACCGATCCGGAACAGTTCCCGTACAGCGTCACGCCTGATCGCAAATTCAGCGTCAATGACGTCAAAGCTATTTTGCGACTGCATGAACCGACCATCGGCGACGATCCGGGCTGGTACCACCACAACGGCTTCGGCACGTGCCGCCCGACTTCTCACGAATCGGTCGTCTTCGAGCTCGATCCGGACCCCGAATTCATCACGGCCTTCCGCGCCTACGCTCGTCCGTGCGAAACGCCTTACGTGCCGGGATATCCGCTTGCCAAACCGGCAGCCAACGCCAACTTCATGACCTGGCAGGAAGCCACCGCCGAGCAGTTCAACGCTCAGGACAAGCGCTTTAGCTACCACGCTGAATTCGCATCCACTCCGTTTATCAATCACGCCAACGTGCTTGAGTATCAGTGGGGCGATCAGATGCCCACGCGGGACATGATCAAGACGCTCGAAGACGGCTGGATGGGCGATCGCGCTGCCGTTCATGCCCAAGCCAAGGCTGCCATGAAGGTTTCCAAGCAGAAAGCGCTTGACATCCTGCACAACTTCAACGTTCAGAAGATGCAGGAAGCCCAGGGTGCCGTTGATCGCAACCTTGCTTCGATTGCACCGCACAAGATTGTCGTTCTTGCCAAAGAATTGGATCCCCAGAGCGACGCCAACGTCAAGATTGCACTTCTGTCCGATACGCTCCTGGACGCCACCACGATCGACAAGGACAAGACCTTTGCCGGTCCGAGCCGCGCTTCCACGGTTGCCGCCGTTGTCATGAGCAATCTTGCCAAGCCGAAGGCTTTTGAAAAGAAAGACGTCAACGGCGACGGCAAGACCGATCTGGTGATCAGCTTCTCGCAGAAGGATCTGACCAAGTACATGATGGCCGGCGCCGTCTGGGATACGTATCTGTATACCTACACGAGCGGCAAGCGCATCTGCGCATTTGACACCGTTCCGGTCAAGGGACAGACCAACAAGAAGTACTCCAACGCCGAACGCGGTCACGACCGTTAATCGGCTGCCTCGGTCCCGTCTCCGACGGGCCCTCCTAAAAAAAGCTCCCCGGCGAAATTTCCGTCGGGGAGTTTCTTTTGGCGCTTACAGTGCCGTCTTATCGCTTCAGGAGATTGAGCACGCGTTTGATGTGGCTTTGCGAATCCATCGCAACGGCCCCCGCTTCGCGCTTGATCTTCTTGTAGCTGCCGTCGCTTAAGAGCTCCCATGCATGCGTGTTGTCGGCAAGCTGCGGATTGACGATCTGCTTCAAGATGTTATCCATGAGCTTCTTGTCGAGCACCGGTGTGAGCACTTCGATGCGGCCGTTCAAGTTGCGCGTCATCATGTCGGCGCTGCCCACGTACATGACAGGTTCGCCGCCGTGCTCAAAGTAGTAGATGCGGGCGTGTTCGAGCAATTCGCCCACAATCGAGTGCACGCTGATCGTTTCGGACACGTTCTTGATGCCGGGGCGCAGCGAGCAGATGCCGCGCACCACGCATTCGATCTTGACGCCGGCGCGGCTTGCTTCATAGAGCTCGCGCACGATGCCCTGGTCCACGAGCTGGTTGCACTTCATGATGATGCGGCCGCCGCCCTTGGCACGATGAATTTCCGCCTCTTCCCGAATCAGGCGCGTGATGTTGGCGCGCAGATGATTGGGCGAAACGAAGATACGGCGGTAATTGTCGATCACGCCGAAACCGGTCATCACGTTAAAGAGATCCTGCACATCGCTGCAGATATCATCGCGTGCAGTAAAGAGCCCCAGGTCGGTGTAGATCTTTGCCGAAGACGCGTTGTAGTTGCCCGTGCCGATATGCGCATAGCGACGCATGCCCTTGGGTTCACGGCGCACAACCAAGCAGAGCTTGGCGTGGATCTTCAAACCGGCAAAGCCGTAGACAACATTGACGCCTGCGCGTTCAAGCTCTTCGGCCCAGTTGATGTTCTGCTCCTCGTCAAAGCGCGCCTTGAGTTCGACCACGGCCGTCACCTGCTTGCCGCGGCGACGTGCTTCCAGCAATGCACGCACGACGGGCGAGTCGCTGCCGCAGCGATAAAGCGTCTGCTTGATGGCAACGACATCCGGATCCACGGCCGCCTGACGCAGGAAACGCAGCACACAGCCGAAACTGTCGTACGGGTGAAACACCATCAGATCGCGTTCGCGGATTTCGGCAAAGAGATCTTCTTCCGGATCAAAGGGCTTGGGCGTGTTGGCACGGAAAGGCGGGTACTTCAGCGCGGGCTTGTCGATCTTCATCAAGCGCATGAAGTCGTTGAAGGCAAGCGGCATCTTCAGGCGCACCACCTGAGACGGATGCACGTCCAGATGACTGATCAGGAAGTCCTGAAGCGCAAGCGGCATGCCGCGGGCCAGTTCCACACGCACGATGGAGCCGAAGCGGCGCTGTTCGACGTAGTCGCGCACGGCCGCGAGCAGATCGTCGGCTTCGTCTTCTTCAATTTCGCCATCCGTGTTGCGGGTGACACGGAACATGCCGTAGTTCTTCACCTTGTAGCCGGGAAAGAGCATGCCCATGCGGTTGGCAACGAGATCCTCCATCATGAGGATGTCGCCGTCGCCGGAAGCAAAGTCAATCGTCTCTTCGCCCGTCAGATCCTTGGGCACGAAAAGGAAGCGCGGCACGTTGTTCGGGTTCTTGAGACGAGCAAAGTAGGACTTCTCGTCGCTTGGGTCAGTGCTTCGGAGTTCAATCACAAAGTTGATGCTGCGGCTCGAAATCATCGGGAAGGGACGTCCGGCGTCCACACCCTGAGGCGTCAAGACCGGCAGAATTTCGGTCTCAAAGTACTTGTCGACCATCTGCCGACGCACGCCCGTGAGTTCGTCGTACGTGATGAAATGCACGTCCTTCTTTTCAAGAGCGGGCTTGAGATCCTTGAGCCACAGTTCTTCGGCTTCATCCAGAAGTTCGCCCACGCGGCGGCGGATTTCCACGAGCTGCTTGGCGGGCGGCATCTTATCGGGCCCCGTCGGCAGCACGTTGCTGCGCGCCTGACGCTGCAGGTTCATCACGCGCACCATGTAGAACTCGTCAAGATTATTGAAGAAGATCGCCAGGAACTTGACGCGATCCAGGAGCGGCACCTTGCGGTCTTCGGCCGTCTCAAGCACCTTGCGATCGAATTCGATCCAGCTGATTTCGCGATTGGTGTACAGAGACGGGGAATCCAGGTTGACCGCGGCCGGCGCCTTCTCTTCCTTGACGGCCTTGGTCGTCTTTTTCGCGGCGCTTGTCGTCTTCTTGGCCGCCGTCTTGCGGCTGCTCTTGACGGGGGCGGTCTTTACCGCTGCCGCCTTTATCTCTTGTTTCTGGTCAGGAGTCGGAACTTCCGGCTGCTTCGCTTGTTGTTGAATCTTTTCTGCGTCGCTTTCAGTCACTTTTTCTCTCCCTCATGGCTAGTGTAAATACGAACGTGACGTCGTATTTTGTGGCGCTAATTTTTCGATTTTATTACAAGCCTTTTGCCCGCGATCGCGCCGATCTTCGATCTGTCGGTCACTCAAGCGTTTTCCCCTGTTTTTTCCGCATCGTTCCCACGCTTGCGGTTTGATGTTTCACATGGAACGTTTTGTCGTATAAGACAAAATTTGACGGGCGAACCGGACAGCTTTCGCGTTATTATTGGGCAACTTCATTTTTACCGCCGGTGCGGGGTGTTTTTGCGTCCAAGAAAAGGCGCCGCCGCACGGGCGTTTGACACGAAAGTAACCAACGATGCGAATCCTTCTGGTTGAAGACGATCAAATGATCGGCGAAGGTGTCGTCGACGGGCTCAAAGCCGAAGGCTATGCCGTCGACTGGGTGCAGGACGGCAATTCCGCTCTGATCGCACTGCGCACCACTCCGTTTTCTCTTGTCATTCTGGATTTGGGCCTTCCCGGCAAAGACGGCATCAGCGTGCTGCAGGAAGTGCGTTCGCGCCGCATCCACACGCCGGTGCTGGTGACGACGGCCCGAGACACCGTGTCCGACCGCGTCAAGGGTCTTGACGCCGGCGCAGACGACTACCTCATCAAGCCGTTTGACCTCGATGAGCTCTCCGCGCGCATTCGCGCGTTGCTGCGCCGTTCGGCAGGCCGCAGTGAGCCCACGATCGAACGCGGCAAACTTCTCATCAAGCCCGAAACCCGCGAAGTGTTCTACAACGGCGAACCGGTGCTGCTCTCGTCCAAGGAATACGCCCTTCTCGTTGCCCTGGCCGATCGCGCGGGCGTCGTGCTCTCCCGCGGTCAGCTCGAAGAAAAGCTCTACGACTGGGATTCGGCCGTGGGCTCCAACACGATCGAAGTGCATATCCACCACTTGCGCAAGAAGCTTTCGGACAGCGCCATCAAGACCGTGCGCGGCGTGGGCTACCTGCTTGAGACCTAGTTTCGCATGGCCGCCAGCATTCGCAGCCGAATCGTGTTCACGCTCGTTTCGGCGCTCATTGTCGCGGGACTTGTGGCCTCTTGGGCCACCTATCACTCCACGCGCTCGGAATTATCGGGACTCTTTGACGAACAGCTCCGGCACACCGCGCTCGAGTTGATTGAGCGCGGAGACAACGACATCAAACATACGATTCTTGTCGGACAGTCACCCGAGATGCGCTTTCTGGTGCAGATTTATGACGCCTCCACCAACCGCGTCTACCTGTCGCGCCGCACGGATGCGTTGCCTTTGGCCGAAAGCGTGGGTTTCAGCGACATCAAGGACGAGGCCGGCACCGAATGGCGACAGTTCACCGCCACTGTCGGCACCAAAATTGTGCAGGTGGCGCAGCCCATGGACGTGCGCGACCGTCTGGCCGTTTCTTCAGCCATGAACATCGTTCAGCCGATGTTCATTCTGATTCCCTTTTTGGCGATTGCCATCTGGTTTGTGATCGTGCAGGCGCTTCAGCCATTAAACCGCACGGCACGTGCCGTGGCCAAACGCTCGCCCTCGAGCATGACGCCGATCGACACCGAAGGGTTGCCCTACGAATTAAAGAGCCTCGTTGATGCCATCAATTCGCTGATGAGACGCTTAGGCGATTCGTTAAGCGCCCAGCAGCGCTTTGCGTCTGACGCTGCTCACGAACTGCGCACGCCTCTGGCGGCCATCAAGCTTCAGGCGCAGCTTTTGTCCCGCGCCAAGGATCCGGAAACGCGCGCCAAATACGCTTCGCGCCTGCAGGAAGGCGTAGCGCGCGCCACCCGCCTCGTGCAGCAGCTTCTTACCATCGCCCGACTTGATCCGGATGCCCACGACAAGCCCATGAGCGAGTTCAATCTGGCGGCCGTGGCGCAAGCCTCGGTCGAAGAGCTCTCCGTGTCGGCCGAAGCCAAGGGCATCACGCTCACGCACAACTGCACCGACGTCACCATGCTCGGCATGAAGGACGCCATTGGGCTGATGATCACCAACCTTACGGACAACGCCATTCGTTATACCCCTGAAGGAGGACGCATTGAAGTCGCCGTGCGGGACGACGGCGATTGTCATGCCGTTATTACGGTGACCGACAACGGTCCGGGCATCGCTCCCGAAGAACGGACCCGCGTCTTCGAGCGCTTTTATCGCGCGCTCGGCACCAAAGTGTCCGGCACCGGTTTAGGGCTTGCCATTGTCAGCCGCATCGTGCAAATGCACAACGGCACCATTACGATCAACGACGGCTTTGTTCGTCCGCCGCACGACGGCGAGCCCGAAGGATTCGGCGCCCAGTTCTTGGTTCGCATTCCGCTGTGTCCGGCCGCCAATCAAGCAGCCAAGCTGTGAACGATTCATGGTGCTGTGCGTGCCTTGTTACAAATTTAACCCGACGGCCACAGTTCCCCACATTCATCGACGCCTTTTTCCTTTATTGTTTGCCGCAACTTAACATACGAGTGCCGACAGAGCGCGTCGCATAGCCCTTGGATTGATTCGCGCGCCCGACATTCGATACCGGAGTAATAAAAGAAAATGTTCACCAAAACGCTCAAGCCTGCCGCAGTGATTGCCGCTGCCGCCATTGCTTTTTCCGGCGCTCTCCTGTCCGCGACGCCCGCCGTTGCCAGCGGCCTGGCTCCGCAGGCAACCGTCGCCACAACTCAACTGCCCGACTTCGTTCAGCTCGTTGAAAAATACGGCAAGGGCGTCGTGAACATTTCCACCGTGCGCGAAGCCCGCGTCGTCGAAGGCGCCGATCCGTTTGGCTTTGACGAACGCCACGCGGAAATCTTCCGCCGCTTTGGCTTTCCCTTCCCCTTTGGCGGCGGTCCCCGTCAGGAACCTGAACGCCGCGGCACGGGTTCGGGCTTCATCATCAGCGCCGACGGTCTGATTCTTACCAACCACCACGTTGTTGACGGCGCCGACGAAATCAAGGTGCGTCTGACCGACAACCGCGAATTTACGGGCAAGGTGCTCGGTTCTGACGCCAAAACCGACATTGCCGTCGTCAAGATCGACGCCAAGGATCTGCCCTACCTCACGATGGGCAACAGCGATGAACTCAAGGTCGGTGAATGGGTGGCCGCCATCGGCAGTCCCTTCGGTCTGGACAACACCGTGACCTCTGGCATTGTGTCCGCCAAGAGCCGCAAGCTGCCGAGCGATCAGTACGTTCCCTTCATCCAGACCGACGTGGCCGTCAATCCGGGCAACTCCGGCGGCCCGCTCTTTAACATGAAGGGTGAAGTCGTGGGCATCAACTCCCAGATCTTCTCTACCTCCGGCGGTTTCATGGGCCTGTCGTTTGCCATTCCGAGCAACCTGGCCATGCAGATCAAGGATCAACTCGTGAAAAACGGCAAGGTCACACGCGGCCGTATCGGCGTGGTGATCCAGAGCGTCACGCAGGATCTTGCGGAAAGTTTCGGCATGAAGACGCCCAAGGGCGCTATCGTGAGCCAGGTTGAAAAAGACGGTCCTGCTGCAAAAGCCGGTCTGCAGGAAGGTGACATCATTACGGCCGTTAACGGCAGGGCCATTGACGACAGCGTCGACATGCCGGTCATCATCGGCAGTATGGCACCGGGCTCGATCGCCAAACTTTCCATCATTCGCAACAACAAGGACATGACGCTTGACGTCAAAGTTGAGGAAGCTCCCAACGAGAGCGCTTCGTCGAACGCTTCCAAGACTGCTGCCGCCAATAAGCTCGGCGTAACAGTGCGTCCTCTCAACGATGAGGAAAAAGCCAAGGCCGAAACCGAAGGTCTGCTCGTCACCGAATCGACGGGCGCCGCCCGCAAGGCCGGCATCCGTGAAGGCGACATCATCGTCAACGTCAACGGCGTTAAGATCAAGAAGACCGACGACCTGGCGCGTGTTCTCGAAAAGAACAAGAACCTGCGTGTGTTGGTGCAGCGCCGCGACGGCCGCATCTTCATTCCGGTTCGTCTGAAGTAATAATCTTCTCCTAGTGATTTCGCAAAACGGCAGCGTCTCCTCGCTGCCGTTTGCGTTTCAATCCATGCTTATTCGCCCGTTTCTGCCTGCCGACGCCGAGCCCGCGCTCGCGCTTTTCCGCCACACCGTCAAAACCGTCAACCGCCGCGACTATTCCAAAGAAGAAGTCGCCGCCTGGCTGCGCGAAGAAGACGTAACGCCCGCCATGTGGCTCGACTCCTTCACCGGCAAAGCCGCGTTTGTGGCCATCGACGACAACGGATCGCTTACGGGTTTTGTCGACTGCAAACCTCAAACCGGCCTTATCGACCGCTTTTTTGTCGCAGCTCACCGGCAAGGAGAAGGCATCGGGTCCGCACTTCTCGCACAAGCGGAAGCCGCTATTGAGCGCTCCGTTTCCACGTTTACCGTCTACGCCTCTCTGACCGCGCGGGCCTTTTTCGAGCGAAGCGGCTATACCGTCGTCACGCCCAATCGGGTGACGCGCACGTACACGCATGAAGGCCGTTCACACACAATCGTCTTGCTGAACTTCAGGATGCAAAAAAGCCGCTGACAAAGCGGCGGCCCTTTTGCGTGAAACAACTTTTTTCGTCAGAGACTACTTGGAAGTCGGATGTTCCTTTCCATAGTGCGTCTCATCGAGATGCTCGGCACGCTCGTGCATGTCGGCAGGCACACCGATCGTTTCCGGATCATCGCGTACGTTATCTTCGGCATGCTTGATTTCTTTGGATACCGAAGACCCCAACGTCTTTTTCAGAGCGTCGTTATCGACTTCCTTCAACCAGTGACCGACCACGATGCAGGCAATACCATTGCCGATCATGTTGGTGATGGCGCGCGCCTCCGACATGAAGCGGTCGATGCCGAGAATCAGAGCAAGACCGGCCACCGGCACGTGGCCCACGGCAGAGAGCGTGGCTGCCAGCACGATAAATCCCGAGCCGGTGACACCTGCGGCGCCCTTGCTGGTGAGCAACAGCACAGCCAGAAGTGTGAGCTGCTGCACAAGCGTCATCTGCACGTCGCAGGCCTGCGCAATAAAGACGGCGGCCATCGTCAGATAGATCGCCGTGCCGTCCAGGTTAAAGGAGTAGCCCGTCGGAATCACCAGACCAACCACCGACTTTGTCACGCCTGCCTTTTCCATCTTGTCCATCATGCGCGGCAAGACCGATTCCGAAGAACTTGTGCCGAGCACAATCAGGAGTTCTTCCTTGATGTACATGATGTAGTGCAAAATGGAAAAACCGTGCCAGCGGCAGATCAGGCCCAGCACCACAAAAATGAAGAGCAGGCAGGTGAGATAGAACGTCCCCATGAGTTCGGCAAGCGGAATGAGCGAGTCGAGACCGTATTTACCGATCGTAAAGGCCATGGCACCGAACGCACCCAGAGGAGCCACGCGCATGATCATGCCAACGATCTGGAAGAGCACACGCGAAGATTTGTCGATGATTTCAAAAACAAGCGTATTGCGTCCGCCCATCTTGTGCAGCGCGAAACCGAAAAGCAGCGAGAAGAAGAGCACCTGCAGAATCTCACCCTCGGCAAAGGCGCCCACGACGGTCGAAGGAATGATGTGCAGCAGGAAATCCACCGTGCCCTGCATCTGGCCGGGCTTGGTATAGGCTTCAACCGACTTGCTGTCCAAGGAAGCCGGATCAACGTGCATGCCCACGCCGGGTTGCACAACGTTGACAATAAAAAGACCCACAATCAGAGCGATCGTCGAGACACTT
>ERZ791607.1834-NODE-1834-length-13501-cov-2.601815_pt1 | contig 13501 bp, 14 predicted proteins | sample MGYA00509964_ERZ791607 | MGnify/ENA primary metagenome ERZ791607 (study PRJEB30046, sample SAMN00791907) | human gut metagenome | study: EMG produced TPA metagenomics assembly of the A metagenome-wide association study of gut microbiota in type 2...
GGAAAATCCGCCTGATTGCCGGGTATGCCCGCCCAAAACAGGGTCGGCGTGTCGGTGGTGTTGTGGCGTGGCTTGCACTCCATAAGTGCGAGCTGTGACCCCACATCATTTTTAATGTGTTTGAGTTCGTCCCGGTCGTCACTCCAAGCCATGATATTACAATGGCATCGCACGGAGATAAGCCCCTGTGAATGTGCTTCGTTCAAATATTCCTCTATCCAAGACTTGTTAATCTGATTGGCACGGCTGTATTTGGAAAGGGAGTGCATATTGCGAGCCATCTTTTCAAACTGTTTCAGGTTCTCCGTATGGTCGTCAATGAAGATGTACTGGTTATAGATATGGTTACAGGAGAGCAACACGCCCACCGGAGAAGCAAAAGATAATCTGCAATCGCTCCGGTCGGTGGATAGCTTTTCATAGCGGGTATCAGTTCCCACCTTGCCCGGCATATCTTCCGCATCCGAAAGAGTATGCAAACAAAGAATATCGTCACCTATCCGCATATCTTCGGCGTTCAGTTGAATATCTTTCAATGTGGTAGTGTCTGTTTGTGAGAGTGAAAAGTATTTTTCCACGATACCCGCCGCTTCCTTTGTTCCGGTGATTTCGTCCGAAGTCAGGCGGGTAAGGGTAATGAAACCGCTATCATTCATAATGCTTTCAAACTGCCCCACCGCTTCGAGGAACTTTGTAACCGTTTCCTTGTCCTTTATCTCTTTGGGGACAAGGAAGCCCCGGCAAAGAGTAGAAAAATTACTCTGCATCCGGCTACGTTCCTTTGTCGTTTTCGTCAGGAACAAATAGCAGGTATGGTTTAAGAACGGTCTTTCATTAAAATGCCGTTCAAATGAACGGGAAAGGAAACTCAAATCATCCTTTTGGATGTCAGGCGCATAGTTTTCTTTGATGAACCAGTCCTGTTTATGAACGATGCTATAATCGGGCAGCACCTTTACCGCCTTGTTCCAAGCGGAATGTATCGCTTCGTATTCGGCTGCCGTGACGGTGAACAGTTCCGGCAGTTCCACCCGGAACGCCACCGTTATGTCGGCGTCTTTGGAAACGATGCACCCGTTTTCCACCGTGAACAGTGGAAACTTGTTTTCCAGCGTGGTAGCTTTTAATATATTTCTCATTTCGATGCTTGTTTTAAATGGAATAATCGGGATATGGCTTTTCGGTTGATGATATGGAAAGGGTGGCTTTTGCGTGCGGACAATTTCATTAACCCGTGTGTCCCGTACTTTTCGTTTAACCGGAATGTGAGCCATACAAGCAACGTTGCCGAAGTAACGCCGAAGATGATGCACACCCACTGGTTAATGCCTACCATGTACATGATGATGAAAAGCACGAACAGGGCTAACAGCCCGCCCGCAAAAATGAAAAGATATTGACTTTTCAACCCTTTAAACTCAACTGGCTTGCCTATCCCCCTGTTAATCGGATAGTCTGCCATAGTCCATTTCTTTAGAGGAAGAATGAACGCAGGATAGTGGCAGCGACAATCAGGAAGATACAAGCACCGAACCACGAAGCCGCCGTTTTTGAGGTATCGGGGTCGCCCGAAGAAAACTTGCCATAGACTTTCACGCCACCAATCAAGCCGACCACCGCACCGATGGCGTAAATTAATTTTGTCGCCGGGTCGAAATAGGATGTTACCATGTTGGTAGCTTCTGTAATACCCGCCATGCCGTTACCTTGTGCAAAAGCAGAGGATGCAGCCAATAGAGCGACTGCCGAAAAGAGAACTTTCTTTTTCATTATAAATACATTGTTTTTAAATTGCCGGACGGGTGGATAGTCCGCCCGGCGGAGTGATTAATAATTGAATTTTTGTGGTTGTGGGGAGTGTTCCCCAGTGTTCAGAAAGGTTTGTCTTAACCGTAATCTCTTTGTTTCATCATCTTATTATTTAAAGTTTACCATTAAAGAAAATCGTTCATGTCAAAGTCTGCCATTTCATTACTTCCGGCAACCGGGACGGTGGCGGGCACGGGTATCTCATGCTTTTGTAAAAGTTCCGCTACCCGTGACCTGCCCCCGTTTATCTGCTCCACCAGCGAATGAAACAGGTTTGTTTCCGTCCGGCAGATGGTTTGAACCGCTTGCCGTTCTTCTGTGTCGGATGCTTGTTTTATCTGAATGACCTGAACCATTTGCGCCAGTTCCCCCAGTGTGATACCTTGCGCCATTTCCGGTTCACCCTCACCCATGTAACAGGCGATTTCTTCCGCTTCGATTTCATCCGCCGAAACGTCCGTTTCTTCCGTATTTTCCGTTTCAAATTCCATTTCAAATTCGGTTTCAATCGCTTGCGCAGCAGGTGTTTCAGTTACCGTTTCATCGCTTTGCGGGACAAATATAGAAGCATTATCAACCCCTTTTGAAAGGTGTCCTAAGATGTCCCCGTTTGTCCTCATTTGTCCCATCCGGTAACGGCTTGCACCTACAAGACAATCACCGTTTCCGGCTTTCACGGTCGGTTTGCTTTCCGGTTGTTCCGGCTGCTTTTTCCCACCCGTGAACCATGTTCCCAAGCTATCCCTGTATCGCCATAAGAGAACGGCGTAATACAGGAGTGTTCCGATAATAAACCATTTCAACATATCAGAACGGCTTTTCAAATTTGCTTTCGTACAGTTCGTTTATCTCGTCCTGAAACTGGTCGAAATGCCGGAGCAGGATATTTTCTACATAGCTGCTCACGGTTGCCTTGCGTCCGCCGATAACGGTTACTATCTTCATTAGCTTTTCGTGTGTGGTACGGCTGACATATAACGGTTGGCGGTCGGTCAAGTCCACCCGCATGAAATAGGTTTCCCGGTAGTCGCCCGGAGTGTTCTTTTTCCGGCGGGCAGGTTCTTTCACCGCCTTTTCTTCCTTTGGTTCTGCCTTGATTTCCGGTTTATCTGCCGTTTCCACAGTACCCGTTTTATCGTCCGGTTTATCCGGTGTTTCCACCGCCACCGATGGCATTTCCTGTTTTTTCACGGGCAAGCCCTGTGAAATAATCTCTTTCATAAAATCCTCGTCAATTTGCGGTTTCCCGCCGCTTTGCTTTGCCATATCGTTACAGTTTTATAAGGTATGCGATTTCGGTTATCAGTTCTTCCATGTTGCTGCCCTTTACCAGCCGTTTGTCCGCCGGGAACAGCGTAGAACGGAACACGGTTTTACGTTGTGCGTCCAGTTCCTTTTTAAACCTTTTGGTGTCCGGGATAAATACTTTCATAAGGGGTAATTCCAGTTCCCCGATGGTCTGTTCATACAGGGTGTACAGGTCTGTTTTTTCCCGCCCATCTACCATGTTCCAAAACAGGTGCAGCCCTTTCAGTCGGCACGCTTCATTCCTTACCAGCAGTTTGTCGATAGCCACCGCAAAGGAAAGGCTGCTTTCCAATACCACCCGGTCGGCGGCTATGGGAGTGAAAATGTAGTCCACCCCTGAAAGCGAATTGATAACGCCCTCACTGTTCACCGTTCCGGGTAGGTCGAAAAAGACCACATCATAATCCGACCCGGCAGACGCAAGAAATTCATCCGCCGTTTTTATCGCTTCGTCCGGCGAACTGCATAAGACCGGGTACGCTTTCTTTCCCAGCGTCTTGAACTGGTGAAAGGCAAGCTGTTTGTAATAATCGTCACCGTTTACTTGTTCGGCATCCCGTTTGCGCATGGCGGAAATAGAATGTTGCGGGTAATCGCAATCCACGACCGCCACGTTATACCCTTTCAGGTAATACAGGTAACTTGCCACCAAGACGGTGAACGTTGTTTTGCCGACCCCGCCCTTTTGGGTGGAGAAAGCCACATACAAGGTTTCTTTCTTCATTGTAATAATTCTTTTTTGTGATACATCTTTATTTCATTCCATCCGTTCAGATTGACGGACAGTTTTCTTTCGTTCCATGTTGAAAGCTCGAAAAAGAGCATGACTTCTTTTTCACTTTCCTTGTTTCTTTCAATCATTCCACAAAGACAGCTTGTTTTCTTTGCAGACTGTTTGCTTTCCCGATTGAATAACTGTTTCCTTTCAATCATTCCATCCGGTTTGCTTTCCTGCTTTCTTGAAAGATTGCAATCTTGAAATCTTGTTTTCAAGTTTTCAAAACCGCTTTCTTTCCGTCCGCTTTCCGTTACATATTTCCATCTATCCATATTGCTTTCTTTCTGAAATCCGGGACAAATAAACGTAGAAAAACAACCCCTTTCGAGATGTGTCCTCAAATGTCCCCGTTTGTCCTCATTTGTCCTATAACCCGCTATTTCACAGCATTTTTAATACCCGTTACTTTGCAGCCGAAAGGTATCGGTCAGGCTAACCAAGCCCCCGCCGCCGGGAGCGTTCCAATATCCGCTAACTCCAATCCGTCCGTAGGCGGATTTTTATTTGCACTGGCAAATAGCAAGGTGTGTTCTAAGCAGCTTGAAATTCTTTCAGCAGCTTTGAACGCCTTGCCCGGACGAAGCCGGGATAGGGTCACTCCGAAGTCGTAACCCTTTAAAGAAATGTAGCATGAAACAGAAAAATGAAAATGCGCCCCGTCCGGGTGGCGCAGGACGAAAGCCCAAAGCAGACCCGGCAGTGTTCCGGTACTCTATCAGCTTCAATGCGATAGACCACGCCCGCTTTTTGGCGTTGTTCGACCAGTCCGGTATGCGCACGAAAGCGCATTTTATCACCGCCCGTATCTTCGGAGAACCGTTCAAAGTGATTAAAATAGACAAGGCGGCGGTAGAATATTATACCCGGCTGACCGCTTTATATTCCCAGTACAGGGGTATCGCCGTGAATTATAATCAGGTGGTAAAGGCTCTCAATACTAATTTTTCAGAAAAGAAAGCACTCGCATTTCTCTATAAACTGGAAAAGGCAACGATAGAACTTGCCGACTTGAACCGCCAAATTATTGAACTGACCCGTGAATTTGAAACAAGATGGTTGCAAAGATAAGCGTAGGCAGTTCCCTGTTCGGTGCGCTTTCCTACAACCAAAACAAGGTGGATGAAGAGCAGGGGAAGGTACTTTTAAGCAACCGTATGTTTGAAAGCGAGGACGGAAATTTCAGCATCCGGCGTTGTATGGAATGTTTCGATATGCACCTGCCCGCAGACCTGAAAACGGAAAAGCCGATTATCCATATCTCCCTGAACCCGCACCCGGACGATGTACTTTCCGACAGCCAGCTTGCGGATATTGCCAAAGAATATATGGATAAATTGGGGTACGGCAACCAGCCGTATATGGTTTACAAGCACGAAGATATTGCAAGGCATCATATACATATCGTTTCCATCCGGGTGGATGATACGGGCAAAAAGATAAACGACAAGTTCGAGCATATCCGCAGTAAACAAATCACCCGTGAACTGGAACAGAAGTACGGGCTGCATCCGGTAGAGAAGAAACAGGCAACCGAACGCCCCGAACTTAAAAAGGTGGACTACCGGGCAGGGGACGTAAAGCACCAGTTATCCAATACGGTGAAAGCCCTTGCCAGCAGTTACCGTTTCCAGAGTTTCACGGAATACAAAGCGTTGCTATCTATATATAATGTGCAGGCGGAGGAAGTGAAAGGGGAAGTGAACGGTAAACCCTATAACGGCATTGTCTATTCGGCGACCAATGACAAGGGAGAAAAACAGGGAAACCCGTTCAAATCATCCTCTTTGGGTAAGTCGGTAGGTTACGAAGCCATCCAAAGACGCATTAAGAAATCGGCAAAGGACATTCAGGACAAGAACCTGAAAGAGCGTACCCGCCGGACGGTCGGCGCAGTGATGAAATCCGCCCATAACCGTAAGGAACTGGAACAAGAACTGAAAAGGAAAGGTATAGACGTTCTTTTCCGGCAGAACGATACAGGCAGGATATACGGTGTAACATTCATCGACCACGAAAACCGTACCGTCCTGAACGGTTCACGGTTGGGAAAGGACTTTTCCGCCAATGTGTTCAACGACCTGTTTTCCGGCTCCCGTACTTTGACGGGAAACAGTAAACAGGAAACGCAGGAACAAAAACCGGAATATAACCCGACCGGACATCTTGAAAATACAGGAAAAGCCATTGCGGGACTGTTCAGCCTGTTATCCGGTGGGGACGATACGCCACCCGACAACAGCCAAGTTCCACTACCCAAGAAGAAAAAGAAGAAGAAACAAAGACGTATTTAATAACTATAAAAATTTCAATTATGCAGAATGAAGATGATTTAAGAGGACTTGCAAAGGTCATGGACTTTATGCGGGCAATCAGTATTTTATTTGTAGTGATAAACATTTACTGGTTTTGTTACCAGTCATTCCGGGAATGGGGTATCAATATCGGGGTAGTCGATAAAATACTGTTGAACTTCCAGCGTACCGCCGGGCTGTTCTCCAATATCCTATATACCAAACTTTTTTCAGTGGTATTCCTTGCACTTTCCTGTTTGGGAACAAAGGGAGTGAAAGAGGAAAAAATCACATGGAATAAGATTTATGTGTTCCTGACAATCGGTTTTATCCTGTTTTTCCTGAACTGGTGGTTATTGGTTTTACCGTTGCCACTGGCGGCAAACACGGCATTGTATATCTTTACCATGACAGCCGGGTATCTTTCGTTATTGGCAGCCGGAGTATGGATTTCCCGCCTGTTGAAAAATAACCTGATGGATGATGTGTTTAATTTGGAAAATGAAAGTTTCGCACAGGAAACACGCCTGATAGAAAACGAATATTCCGTAAATCTTCGTTCTCGTTTCTACTATAAAAAGAAGTGGAACGATGGATGGATAAACGTTGTAGCAATTTTTCGTGCGTGCATTGTTGTTGGAAATCCGGGCAGTGGGAAGTCTTTTTGTGTCGTAAATCAATTTATCAAACAGCAAATAGAAAAGGGCTTCGCAATGTATCTGTATGATTACAAATTTCCCGACCTTTCGGAGATAGCTTATAATCACTTAATCAATCATTTAGACGGGTATAAGGTACAACCTAAATTCTACATGATTAACTTTGACGACCCACGTAAGAGCCACCGATGCAACCCGATAAATCCGGCATTTATGACGGACATATCGGACGCATACGAAGCCAGTTATACAATCATGTTAAATTTGAACCGCAGTTGGATAACCAAACAGGGGGATTTCTTTGTAGAAAGTCCTATTATCTTACTGGCTTCTATCATTTGGTTTTTGAAAATCTATCAGGGTGGAAAGTATTGTACATTCCCGCACGCCATTGAATTTCTGAACAAGAAATATGCCGACACGTTTACAATTTTAACCAGTTATCCCGAACTGGAAAACTACCTTTCACCGTTCATGGACGCATGGGAATCCAATGCGCAAGACCAGCTTCAAGGGCAGCTTGCAAGTGCTAAAATTCCGCTTTCACGCATGATAAGCCCGGCTTTATATTGGGTAATGACAGGGGATGATTTTTCACTGGATATAAACAATCCGGAAGAACCTAAAATTTTGGTAGTAGGCAACAATCCCGACCGCCAAAATATCTATTCCTGTGCTTTGGGACTGTATAATTCCCGTATCGTGAAGCTGATAAACAAGAAGCACCAGCTAAAATGTTCCGTAATCATTGACGAGTTACCGACCATCTATTTTCGGGGATTGGATAACCTGATAGCAACGGCACGAAGCAACAAGGTAGCGGTCTGTTTGGGCTTTCAGGATTTCAGCCAGTTACGCCGGGATTATGGGGACAAGGAAAGCAAAGTAATCGAAAATACGGTTGGTAATATTTTTAGCGGTCAGGTGGTTTCTGAAACAGCAAAAACGCTTTCAGACCGTTTCGGAAAGGTACTACAAAAACGGCAAAGCATGACTATCAACCGGAATGATAAATCAACCTCAATCAGTACGCAGATGGATAGTTTGATACCGCCCAGTAAAATATCCAATTTAACACAGGGTATGTTTGTGGGTGCGGTCAGTGACAACTTTGATGAACGCATCGAGCAAAAAATATTCCATGCGGAAATTGTGGTGGATAACGAGCAAGTGAAAAGGGAAACCGCCAACTACAAAAAACTGCCCCAAATCATAGATTTTAGGGACGAGGACGGGAACGACCGGATGCAGGAAGAAATACAGGCAAATTACAATCGAGTCAAGCAGGAAGTTCAGCAGATTGTCACGGATGAAATGGAACGGATAAAGAACGACCCTGATTTACAACATTTAATAAAAACAGAAGAATAGAAGATTTTTCAGACAAACGGCAGCTTTTTACAGGTTGCCGTTTCTGTTTGTGTGGACTAATGAAGCCAAACGAGGACTAATGAAGCCACCCGTTCCCAAATCCTTAAATATACTCTATTTCATCCTTACTTTTACTTCCGAAATTTTTATTTACTCACTAAAATTCAAAACATTATGGATGTAAACACAGCCAACCAATCCACCACTGACGAACAGATGATGGATATTCTTCTTGTACTGGATAAGGAGAAAAAGACAATCAGCGCAGTAAAAGGCGTGGATGAAAACGGGGAACTCCAAACCGTACCGCCGGAGAACAACAGTGAACTTCTGAAATTCGACCGTCACGGTGATTTCTTCTCCAACTTCTTTTCCAACATGATGAACCAGTTGAAGAACCCGACCCGTTTTAACTTCTTCAAAATCCCTAAGATTGAACTTCCCAAAATAGAGCCGATAATCAGGGATAATTTTAATCATCCGACACCTGAAAACGAAGCGGGCATAGAGCGTTACCGGGTAACACCTGAAACCGTGAAGCAGGAAGCGAAGAAAGAACAGCAGGAAACCCAAACCCAACAACCACAGCAGCCATCCAAAGAAACGGGAGCAACGGCGCAAGCGCCGCAGCAACCCGACAAAAGCAAGTATGTGATTGACCCGGATAAGGTGGACTGGGAAGCCTTGAAGAATTTTGGTCTATCCAAAGAACAGCTTGAAAAGGCAAAGGCTTTAGAACCCATGTTAAGGGGGTACAAGTCGCCCGGAGCGTTTACCATCGCCGGAAACTACAATTCAGCCATTATGAAACTGGACGCACGTTTATCTTTCCGGCACGACAAAGACGGGAATGTAGTTTTGGCGATACACGGCATCCGACAAAAGCCGGAACTTGAACGCCCGTTTTTCGGACATGAATTTTCCAAAGAGGATAAAGCCAATCTTCTTGAAACGGGAAACATGGGACGGATAGTAAACCTGAAAAACTATATCACGGGAGAAATGATACCCTCTTTCGTCAGCGTGGATAAGGTAACAAACGAACTGGTTTCCATGCGTGCAAGCAGCGTCCAAATACCCGATGAAATAAAGGGTGTCAAACTGAACAAGGAACAAAAGGAAGCATTACGGGAAGGAAAAGGGGTATTCCTTGAAAATATGATTTCCAACCGTAAAAATCCCTTTTCCGCAACCGTTCAGGTCAATGCCGACAAAAAAAGTCTGGAATTTATCTATCCCAATGCCAAACAGTCACAGGAGCAACGGCAGAAACAGGAACAACAGAACAGCCTTGTCACCAGTGACGGTGTAACCATTCCCAAAAGCATTTCAGGAATAGAGCTATCCCGCCAGCAACAGCAGGATTTAGTCAATGACAAAACCATCTTTGTTGCCGGACTGAAAGACAAGCGGGGGGTCGAATACGATGCTTATATTCAGGTGAACCATGATAAGAAGAAGTTAGGCTTTTACAGTGACAATCCCAGCTTTGACCGTTCCGCCGTGAAAGAGATTACCCCCGCCAGCAAGAACCGCACACAGGTAGCGGTCAATTCGGAGGGCAAGACCAACGAAGCCACCAAGAAAGTGAAAGAACCCTTGAAAAAGGGTCAGGACAAGCCCACTGAAAAACAAAAGACCAAGCAGGATAAAAAGGAGAAGCAGGAGCAGGCGGGCAAACCCAAACAGAGCAGGGGACGCAAAAGATGATAGCGGTATTAATCCTTATCCCGGTTGTCGGTTTCGCCCTGTTTATTCTCGCCTGTTACAAAACAGACTGGGAAGTCATAGACGAGCAGAACCGACAATATTATATAGATGGCTATCACATCTATTATGACCGGAAAATCCTAAGACAAAAAGAAGTGGAACAATTAAAATCAAAATTAGAATGATTGCAGTAATCGGAGAAAAACCAAGTGTGGCAAGGGACATTGCCCGTATTTTAGGAGCGAGTGAAAAACAGGATGGCTACCTTTCAGGTAACGGGTATCTCGTTACCTGGGCGTTCGGCCATCTTGTAGGTTTGGCAATGCCGGAAGCATACGGCATACAGAGTTTCCGCCGGGAAAGTCTGCCTATTATCCCGGATAGTTTTCAACTTATACCCCGACAAGTGAAAGCGGAAAAAGGGTACAAGGCAGACCCCGGCGCATTGAAACAACTAAAGGTAATCAAAGAAGTATTCGACCAGTCGGATAAGATAATTGTCGCCACCGATGCAGGGAGAGAGGGAGAACTTATATTCAGGTACATCTACCAGTATATCGGATGTAACAAGCCCTTTGTCCGTTTATGGATAAGCAGCCTTACCGACAAGTCAATCCGTGAGGGACTGCAAAACCTGAAAGCCGGCAGCCTGTATGATAACCTATTCCTTTCGGCACAGGCACGCAGCGAAGCGGATTATTTGATAGGAATAAACGGTACACAGGCTTTAAGTGTGGCAGCCGGACAAGGCATTTTTTCTTTGGGACGGGTACAGTCGCCCACGTTGGCGATGATATGTACCCGCTTTTTAGAGAATAAGAACTTTATCCCGCAAAAGTATTGGCAACTGAAATTACAGACTACTAAGGACAATATAGCTTTTTCGGCACTATCCACAGAAAAGTACGATATGCAGCAGCCCGCCATCGACACGCTGCAAAGGATAAAGGAAGCGGAAACGGTACAGGTGAAAACCGTAGAGCGTAAGGAAGTGAACCAAGAACCGCCATTGCTCTATGACCTAACCACGCTCCAAAAAGAAGCGAATACGAAACTGAACTTTTCCGCAGACAAAACCCTATCCATCGCACAAAAGTTATACGAGGGTAAACTAATCAGCTACCCCCGAACCGGAAGCCGTTATATCTCACAGGACGTGTTCGAGGAAATCCCGGAACGTCTTGTTAATTTGGAACAGTACGCCCGTTTTGGCGGGTATGCTGCCGGGATGAAAGGCAAAGCCTTAAATTCCCGTTCCGTGAACGATGGCAAGGTAACAGACCATCACGCCCTGATAGTAACGGAAAACCTGCCCGGTAAACTGGAAACGGACGAACAGGCAATCTATGAACTGATAGCCGGACGAATGTTGGAAGCCTTTTCTGAAAAATGCGTCAAAGACGTTACCAGTGTAACGCTGGAATGTGCAGGGTCGCTTTTCACGGTCAAAGGTTCTGTAATCAAGTCCGCCGGATGGCGTGCCGTATTCGGCGAGAAAGAGGACGGAGAAGATAACGCCGCTTTGCCCGCCCTGCAGGACGGAGATAGTTTACCGCTTTCCGGCATTGAACTACTGGAGAAACAGACCAAGCCCAAGCCGTTACACACGGAAAGTAGTTTGCTTTCTTCGATGGAAACAGCAGGAAAAGAACTGGAAAACGCCGACCTGAAAGCCAGCATGAAAGATACGGGTATAGGCACGCCCGCAACACGGGCAGCCATCATCGAAACGCTGTTTTCCCGCCAGTATATCGTCCGGGAGAAAAAGAACCTTGTCCCGACCGAGAAAGGTCTTGCCGTTTACAACATCATCCGGGACAAGAAGATAGCAGACGTTGAAATGACGGGAATGTGGGAAAATACGCTTGCCAAAATCGAAAGCGGAGAAATGAACCCCGACACGTTCCGCAAAGGCATCGAAGTGTATGCACGGCAAATCACGGCTGAACTTTTGGATGTTCAACTTTCTTTCGCTTCGGGCAGTGGTTGTATCTGCCCGAAATGTAAGACCGGACGCATCCTTTTCTATCCGAAAGTCGCCAAATGTTCCAATGTGGATTGTTCCGTTACCATCTTCCGCAACAAGAGCGACAAGCAGCTAACGGACAAACAGATTACCGAACTGGTGACTACCGGGAAAACCGGGCTAATCAAAGGCTTTAAAAGCAAGAACGGCAAAGTATTTGACGCTTCACTTGCCTTTGACGAACAGTTTAATGTTACTTTCGTGTTCCCTGAAAAGAAAGGCAAACCGAAGAAATAAGACGGAAATAGTTATATTTGCCACAGAAAGTTTCATTATAGATAGATTTATAATTGAAATTTTTGTTGTTGAAGCACCCGGAGGGACACCGGGTGCTTTTTATAAATCTTCTCTACATCACCCTATAAATATACCATTCCCATCTTTTTTTATTTTCTTTTCGCACGTAACTATCTGATACGCAAAAATAGTTACCTCTTTGTAACTGTCTAACGTTTAAGTAACTTCTTTTTTTATACTAAGTGTATTTATATCTTTGCAATCGAAAAAGATACTTAATATATCATGTTTACCGCATTGGTATATTTGTTTGGTGTCTTAACAATACATTATTAACTAATAAAAAAAGAATTATGCACTACACTGGAACTATTTGGCGACCGCCTTACGAAGCATACTCAATGCTCATTCAAGTAACAGCTGGATGTACTCACCATTCCTGCAAATTTTGTACTTTATACGAAGATTTACCTTTCAAATTCAGGCTATCACCAATTGAAGAGGTAAAATCGGATTTAAAGGAAGCAAGTTATTATTATAGACACGCACAAAGGGTGTTTTTCACAGGCGCAAATCCATTTGTGCTTAGTGTGAATAAGCTTAAAACACTTGCGAAAATGGTACATCAATACTTCCCTGCTTGTCAGAGTATAGGGTGTTTTGCACGAATTACGGACATTACCCCTAAATCTGTTACAGAATTAAAAGACCCAACTATATACCTTAATGTACCAAACAAAATATCTGATATTGTATTATCAATTACAAGGTAAAATAAAACCGACCTATCTGCGAAATAGGTCGGTTCTTAAATAGGAGGCTATGGATGAACAAGGCAATGAATTAGTGCTACCAAAAGTTCCTTTTAGAACCCCAAGCAGCTCGATAATGTTCACGTACCCACTCAAATCGACCATTTCTGATACGACTATAGGAGCGAACGTGAACCAATTTGTCACCAATATCTTGGCAAGAAATCCAATCATATGCACGATTCATAGTTATAAATAGTATTGAGCCTCCGTGTGGAGGAATATTAATCGTATCGGCATAGGTGGAATTTAGCCAATGGTCTCCTATTTATTTTTGCAAAGTTACTTCGTTTAGTTCATAAATCAAAATTGTAACAAATCAAAGAATTTTAAAGATTTTGCTGTCATATACTATAGTATAACAAACAGTCCTACCAATACGATAAGTACAATTGTTCCAACAATTATTAGAGTTTTGTTACGTTTTTGTATAGCATAATTAGTCCAGTCTGCTTTCTTATTCGTAAAAAACGTAATCATAGGATTCTTAGGGTCTATTG
>ERZ791607.1842-NODE-1842-length-13471-cov-2.852340_pt1 | contig 13471 bp, 9 predicted proteins | sample MGYA00509964_ERZ791607 | MGnify/ENA primary metagenome ERZ791607 (study PRJEB30046, sample SAMN00791907) | human gut metagenome | study: EMG produced TPA metagenomics assembly of the A metagenome-wide association study of gut microbiota in type 2...
GCCTCATCGGGATAAACGAAAGGAAAAATAATCTTATCGGCCACCTGATTCAAGATACCTGCCACACCCAATATCACCAATGGCAGGGAGTAACGAAGCATCCGTTTCAATAACTCTCTATCCAGCACATAGGTAAATCCTCTCAGTTCCGGTATCATGCACAACATGACAACAGAGGTACATACCAGATTGAAAAGGAAAGCATAACCTACATCATTTCCTTTCAGAACAACGTAATAGAAAAGATTGAGAGCAATATTGAGAAAGATAAACAGCAACTTCAATGCAGCAAACTTAATGGGACGTTTCTTATAACGCAGATAAGCGAACGGAATACTTTGAATAGCATCCATTGCCACCACAATCATCATCATACCTATATACCAAGGGTGCTCTCCGTATTCTAACCATCCGGCAATAGGTTCTAAAAACAACAATCCCAAAACAACGAATACCACTGAGCCGATACTTACGCTCAACAAGGTGGTGGAATATACCCGCATCGGATCATCTTGCCCTTTATTGGCAAAACGGAAGAATCCCGTTTCCATGCCGCACGTCAGTAATACCAGCATCAATGCCACCCAGGCATATATATTCGTAACCACACCATAACCACCCGATGATGCAGGCAAAGCTATCGTATATACAGGTACCAGCAGATAATTGAGGAAACGTCCTACAATACTACTTACCCCGTAAATAGCTGTCTCTTTTGCTAAACTTTTTAATCCACTCATTTTTATTCGTTATTCATTAAATAACGTACGCTGACTATCGTAAAGACTACGTCCTAAATGTTTATAAGCCAATTCAGTTACTTCACGTCCGCGAGGGGTACGCTTCAGGAAGCCTTCTTTTATCAGGAACGGTTCGTACACCTCTTCTACGGTTCCGGCATCCTCGCCCAATGCCGTAGCAATGGTAGTAAGCCCTACCGGACCGCCCTTGAACTTATCGATAATGGTACAGAGTATCTTATTGTCGATTTCATCGAGACCGTATTTATCAATGTTCAGTGCTTCCAAAGCGAAGTTGGCAATCTCCGTATCAATGCTCCCCGAACCTTTCACCTGTGCAAAATCCCGTACACGACGCAACAACGCATTTGCAATACGCGGCGTTCCACGGCTACGGGAAGCAATCTCTGACGCAGCCCTTGTAGAACAAGGAACATTCAGGATTCCTGCCGAACGGCGGATGATACCGCTCAGCACATCGTCATCGTAATATTCCAAATGCAGATTAATGCCAAAACGGGCACGCAAAGGCGCAGTCAGCAAACCGCTACGGGTAGTAGCACCCACCAGCGTAAACGGGCTCAGATCAATCTGAATACTCCGTGCTGACGGGCCTTTATCTATCATAATATCAATGCGGTAATCCTCCATTGCGGAGTACAGATACTCCTCCACCACCGGAGAAAGACGGTGAATTTCATCGATAAACAGTACATCATTCGGTTCCAGACTGGTAAGCACCCCCGCCAAATCGCCCGGCTTATCAAGCACCGGACCGGAAGTTACCTTAAAGCCCACTCCCAGCTCATTCGCAATAATATTGGAAAGTGTCGTTTTACCCAATCCCGGAGGTCCATGCAACAATACATGATCCAGTGCTTCGCCACGCAGACGAGCCGCTTTAACGAAGATACGCAGATTATCCACCACCTTATCCTGTCCGCTGAAGTCTTCAAAGGATAACGGACGAAGTGCGTTTTCGAAATCGCGCTCCCTACTGGTCAACTGATTATCGCGTATATCAAAATCTTCTCGTTCCATTCTATATTTACTTCTTTTCTTATCTTTTATAAAAAGAATAGAAAACAAAATCAAAGCTGACAATCAGCCACTTAAACCTTTTCTTTTTCTATTTCTTTTTTATTTTTTTCTTTTTACCACTTATTTCAGTACATAACGTCTATCAGTACGAACCCCTTCTGTTATCAATTCCACATCCACCATCGAATAAACCATCTTCCTCAACTCCTGTAAATCGACTTCCGGTAACCGACCCGCAATCTCCTAAATCTTACTTTTAGGATGTGCTCTCAAGTCTTCCATGATTAGAGTTCTCAGCACATTGCCGTATTTGTTTACGAAACAAACCATTCGGAAACTCATACGAATAAGTCAACTCAACAGCCTTCTGTTCTATATCAAGAAGCAGCTCTTTAGGATAGTTCTCTGCCAACTCTGCATCATCCATCTGCTTGACATGCTGACGCACACGGGATGATTTACGAATATCATCAATACATATTTTGGTTCTATTGAGCAAAGATAGTACAAACTGATGAACCCTATCTATTTTTTCACTTAATTTCTTTTCTCACTTCATCATTCCGTCATTCTCCGCTTGCTTATGCAGAAAAGGAACCCTACCTCTGAGGCTCACATGCAATCACAAATCATGAAAAAAGACTGCACAAAGAATACTTTCCCATGCAGTCTTTATCTCCAATGAGGCTTATTTTTTTACTTAAAATTCTTGTAGTTCTTGATGCACAGTGACTTCATACCGCAACTTTTTGTTTTCTGCAAAATAACTAATTTATTTTGAGATTTCTATATTTACTCAAACCAATCATTCTTCGTAAACCAAATAAATCTCATTCGTGCTAAAATTAATCTCCCAATTACCTTTCTCACACTGTTCCCATTGATATTGATCTGACATACGATCCCACCAATCCTGAAATTTCCTTCCCGTCTCTCCCAAATCTTTCACCAGTTTTTCATATAACATTTCATTACTACCTGTTACGATTCTGGCCAACTCATTCAACCCATTCCGGCGTTCAAAGAGAACCTGAATCTCAAGCTTCTCTTCTTCTGTCACTGCTCCTATCAATTTTTTCATAATCATATCTCATTACACTTTAATATTTCTTTCTCACATCAAACGGATCCAAATAATCTATTTCCATTATTTCCCTGCCTTGTAAAAAACGCCCCGATTTACGTATCTCCTGCAACAAATCACGCGAAGCATTACGTTCCAGATGGGCAGTCACGCATTGCTCATGTGAAGGGGTGTTTACTTCCAAAGTCATTTTTCTATTCAGCCAAATACAACGCTTGCATTGGTATGCATCACAATGCCTGCATAACGGTGCATGGCTCATACGATATAACTGAGAATTCCTGATATCAAGCCCATTTTCCAAATCACCAATGGAATAGCCATCACTTGACAGGTAGAAAGCAGGACAAACATAAAATTTCCCATCCGGAGCAAGCGTTATATTCTCCCATCCGGCATTACAGTTATTCATACTATCAAGCAACATACGGTCAGTCAGCAGGTTGAATTGGGGGATTGTCTCCTCATTATAAAAATCTTTTAACTGAAAAGCCAGTTCAGCCAACACAGACTTATACTTATCAAAGTCAGCCTCTGTAAAAGTATCCACATCAGTCAGTATTATATTCAGGCGAACGACATGAATCAACATCTCTCCCACTTTCTCATAATGACTGAAAAAATCCTCTTTCTTCGTTCTCAGTACGTAGATCTTATCCCTGTCCATCTTTCGACCTTCCGGATTCTCCCAATAATCCCCAATGATAATGTCCGCTCCAGCGCAACAGGCAACAGGCATAATTTTACAATGCTCCGTCGTTTCTATGATTTCCTCATATTTCTGGGGTAATTTGTAATCAGGATAAACAAACTGAACCATCAGATTCTCTTTCATTGCCAGAAGAATAGCGGCCCGCAAATCCTGCAAACTGATTAGCTTATGTTCCGTCTTCGGATTCTCATAATGGCAATAGGGCGTACTGGTGTCATCCAATAAAACAATTAAATATTTCAGCATGGTTCGCCCTCCGATTCCATTTTACGTAAAAGCCTGTTCCAGTAATAATTATTAGCCCTTACCCGTGCCTTGTGCATTTTACAGATAGCTGTAGAACGCTGGTAGATGGTAGAAGTATCGGCAGCATCGTAGTTTTCTCCCTGACACCATGCGCATCCACTTGCCACTTCACAATCTATGCACTCTTGTGTACTTTGCGTACAACGGTCCAATGTCAAGAAAGGCCGCAACTTATTCTTATCAATGCCATCATGAATATTGCCAATAATCCAAGCTTTCTTATTACAAAGGGAGTATTGTGCAAAACGGGTACATGGGTAAAAATTTCCCATTGCATCTACAGCCAGCATCATGCCCGCACCGCACCAATTCTGATTCTGCAACTTACAATCCAACGGTTTCCCTAAATGCTCACCAAAAAAAGAACAAGAATAGTCCCGATAATAACCATTATCAATGATAGCATCCGCCAGCATCAGCAGTTGTTCTTCAAACAGCCTGTCATCTCCTGCTTTCCATACATCTTCAAACACACAGTTAATGTTCACTTCATGAATGCCCAAAGCATAAAGATGAAGAACACTTTCCTTGATATAAGGAATATCGGCACTACTGATGGTCACTTTCGTACTTGCATCAGGAAACTGCGACAACCATAAAGGAATGTTACGCACTACATCTTTATAAGATCCCCGTCCGCTTGCTTTATACACACGGTTCAGGTCGTGCTTCATCTCCGTACCATCAATTGTAATGCCAATACTGAGATGTTCCTTATTTTTTAAGATAAATTGCTGTACCTTTTCTTCATGGTAATTGATGCCATTTGTAGAAAAGCTGAAGCGATAAGCGCCAAACCAATGATGATCTCTTTGGAATTGTTCAACCTTGATATAATCACAAATCTTATCTATCAGGTCTATTTCCAGAAAAGGCTCTCCGCCTATGAAATCCCATACCACAGACTCTTCGGGAAAATCCTCTTCACGTTCTAATACATAGTCAATAGCTTGTTTGGCTACCTCCCAAGGCATCCGCTCTTTCGAGTTTTTACCTACGAGGTAGCAATATTTACAAGCGAGTTGGCAGTCTTTCGTGACAATAAAAGTGATATTCTTTGCCATTCCGGACTTCCAATCTACTTCTTTCTTCTTGATTCCTTTCATTTTTAAAAGATAACGAATACATACTTCAACATTAGTATCGATTGTAACTCCGGCACCCACCCCGGCATCCCGTTTGACATCCAAACATACAAGTACCCTTGCACTGTCCCAAACAGGTTGAAACACATGCACCACGGCAAGTTGTCGTACAGGTTTGTGCGCAAGCCAGATTACAACTATTACCACAGCCCGAGCAACCGGATGACTTAGCAGAATCCTTACAACCATTGCTACAAGAAGTACTGCAATCAGAACAGGACGATTTGGCTGTATTATCACAGCCACTAGAACAGCCTTCTTTACAGCCACTTTTACAACTATCCCCACAACCACCTTCCGATGTTCCAACACAACTATTACTACAGGTTGAGCCACAACCACTTTGCGCAGTTCCCATACAACTATTATTGCAACCTTGAGGATCATCATCTTTACTACAAGCCTCCAACAATACTGGTGCAAAAACTATTAATCCTAAGAATGGAATTGTTTTCCTGATAGCTACTTTAAAAAAGTCTCTACGTGATATATCCATATTAATCTAACTTATTACAATTTACAATAACAAAAACTATACATAATCAGAGATGTGTACCACTCTATACGGAATCGTATAATAATAGCGTACACCACTGTCTATATTCGTAAACACAAGATTAACCTGAGACATAAAATAGAGACCACTGCTTATACTATTAGGTTCCTGCCGATAGTTAAAAGTAGAAGTCCCATTTTTGATATAAAGTGATTTCACATAATCAACATCCTTTTTAAAAACAGCACTTTTATCTCCATCTGCCTCCACCAAGTATGTTTCACCTACATTTATAGCACATACTACCCAAAGATTCAGGTAACCATCAAGATGTGTTATATTCACTTTGACATAAAAATTCTCTCCTCCAACAGTCTGTACAGACACTTCATCATCATAATATTCAATCTTCGAACCTACGCGGCTGTAAGCCCTTAGATAATAAGTAGTACCCTTAATCAAGTCTGTTAACGATAATCTCAACTTTCCATCACTACCTACACTTGCCGTAGTAACATTATCCGTAATCTTAGGGTTAGGTGACGTTCCGTAACATATATCCACTTTCTTTACCCCACTTGGAGCAACAGATGTAAGTACCGCCTTATCTTCATATATATCTGTAGGTTCAAAATGTGTTTTAATAATCCCTGATGTGGTGAACATCCCTTGATCTCCATAATAATATTCCCCGTCCAATTTAGCATATATACGGACATAATAAGCTGTTTCGGGAGTCAGTTCATTCAGTGTGTATACGATCTCATTCCCCGAAAGAGCAACTTTAGTGGCATCAACCGTCGGCATTGATGAAGTGGAATAACAAATACCAACCTCATCCATTTGCAAACCATACGTCGTAATTGTTCCTGAGATCTGTGCCGAAGATGAAGAAATAGAAGAAATTTGAGGTACTGAAATTTCCACGGTCACTGCCGTAGTAAACATAGCCTGGTCGCCATACTTAGCCGCACCATCCACAACAGCATATATGCGGACATAATAAGTAGTATTTGCTTCCAGCTTGGTTAAGGTGTAAGAAATATCCTCGCCGGACAAAACAACCTTCTTGTCATTGACAGTGGGAGATTGGGAAGTAGAGTAACAAATACCGGCTTCCGTAACTTTAACGCCCGGAGCCTTGATTGCTCCCTCCACAAGAGCCGAAACAGAAGTTATATCCGACACTTCCGGTTTAGAAATTTCCACTCCTCTATTAACGATTGTAATCTGACAGGAGGCCGTTTTATCACCATCATTCGTAGTCGCTTCAATAGTAACTTTTCCCTCGGCTATAGCGGTCACCTTACCGGTAGCATCCACCGATGCTATTTTACTATCTCCCGAACTCCATGTTACAGCTTTGTTTGTCGCATTCTCCGGTGTCACAACAGCTTCAAGTATCAAGTCATCCCCCACCACCATAGTAGACTCTGTAGGTTTAATCGACACTCCCGTCACCCTGACAACCTTGTCCACTACCGTTACTTTACAAGTCGCTGTTTTCTTGCCGGTAAGTGCCGTTACGGTAATAACAGCCTCCCCGGGTATTACCGCTGTTACCATTCCAGTCTCATCCACCGTTGCAACACTGGGGATGCTACTGTTCCACACATGTCCTTTATCAGGTGTCTCAGCCGGAGTAAAAGAAGCTATCAACCTTTCAGTTTTGCCTTTCTCTAATGTTAACTCACTCTTGTTCAGTGCAATGTCCGGAATCACAACATTCTCTTTACTATCCTCTTTACTACAGCTACCAGCCAACGGCAGCATAAGTAAGAAGCCCAATATTACCCAAATGAACTTTGATTTACCGGTTAATTTTTCTCTCTTCAGCATAATCCATATAGATTAAGCCTATAGACTTCCCCTGATTCAGCAATACACAAAAAAAGACGTGGGAGTCTGTACTTTCACTTATCCCAGTCTCAGGCTCTCGCATGCCCATCTATAAGGATAAGCAACGCAGCTAGCCCACGCCAAGATGAATATACAGAACACCACGCCAAGCGCAATGTTTGGACAAAACACCTCAAGTGGACGTTCCCGTTGCCGTATCTTCTTATAGATTTCAAATTTGCGAGATTTGAGACTAGAAGATAACGTTCGTAAACGTCTTTCTATTACAATAATAAAAACCTCCCCCTAACCCACCGGCTAGCTGAGATTGTGACAAAGTTAAGAGGTTTCAGTGTACATGCCAAATTATTCAGGATGTTTTTAATGCCATTTTTTTACCGTATAGTATCCGTTTAGGTCCTCATAGCCATCCGGATAACCATAAAAAAGAAATATCCGGGCCGTACCTACTCCCTACTTACTCCTTACCTACTCCCTACCTACTCCTTCTTATTATATAGGGAGAAGGTAAGACGTAACCCTGTCTGATACCGGTAATATTTATGCCGAAACACCGCATCACATACATTCTCTCCGTATATTCATGAATCCTTGAAAACAAACTCCACAAATCAAAAGAAAAAGAAAAAGTTTATTCATACCTTTGCGATGCAGCACCCCTTCAAGAGCAATGCATGAAGAATAAGAAAAGCCACATCCAGACTTCTCTCTCCCTTCACAAACAACGAAATATAAATAACTAAAAATTAAACCATCATGGGAAAAATTAAAAAAGGAGTTTTCGGCGAATTCACAGGAAAAGTAGGAAATCTGGTAGGATGTACATGGAAAGGGATACCTTATATGCGTACCCGTCCTGCCAACATGACCAACCCACGCACCGAAAAGCAACAGGGACAACGGAGCAAATTTCAGGTGGCACTCAACTTCCTCAGAACAATTACTCCCTTTCTACGCATCGGATACCGGGAATTCGCAGAAAGACAGACTGCTTTCAACGCTGCCATGTCCTATGTGATGAAAAATGCCCTCGCAGACAGTGAGCAGGGATTAGAAATTGACTATAACAAAGTGTTGGTGTCACACGGAAGCCTGACACAAGCATCCGATACAACAGTAAGCACCGAAGGCAGCAAAGCCCTCTTTACCTGGAAGGATAATAGCGGACAGGGGAATGCAATGACTACAGACGCAGCCATGCTATTAGTGTACAACCAAGAGAAGGCCTTGGCTGTTTATGATACATCAGCAGCTATGCGCTCGGATGGCAACGCCGAACTGGAACTTCCTAAAGACTGGAAAAGCGATACTTTGATTGCCTACCTGGGCTTTTGCAGCACAAACGATAAAAGTGTGGCCAACAGTATATGTCAGCCTATTACCGTTGCATAAATTGTTTTCGTTCTTCTTCCGGAAATTTTTCTATCGCATAGCGCAACATCGTGCGGGGCATCAGTTTACAATGCTTTTCAAGGAACTGCACCAATAAGTCCTTGTCCCGCTTCCCCATTTCCCGCAACATCCAGCCTACAGCCTTTCGCATCAGGTCATGACGAGTATGCAAAAAGTGTTCAGAAAGAGCAATAATATCGATGAAATCGTCGTTTTTAATTAGTGTATAGGTGGAGACCACTGCTATGCGCTGATCCCACAATAAATCGCTATCGGCCAAACGATAGAGGACATCACGAGGCTTATCTTTCAGATATTCGCCCACAATACCCGGAGCGGAAAGGTCAACCAAATCCCAGTTATTGATGCGGGCAGTCTGTGTCAGATAAAAGTTGAATATTTCTTTTTTGTCCTTTTCATCGCACTTTTTAAAGCGTTCCACCAACATCAGCAAAGCACACAGGCGGCATTCATGCCATTCACTTTGCAGCAATTCTACCATTACCTCGAACGGTACATCTTTATGACGCTTCGCCACGATGCGGGTATTAGGAACTACGATACCCAGAAATTTATCACCTTCTCCGTATTGTCCCTTTCCAGTTTTGAAGAAATTAGGGAGATATTCCCGCTTTATAGGATCAATGTATTGCTCCAGTTCTTGCTGGATTTCCTTTGCTGTCTGCATTTTCTTTAATTTAGTAGAGCACAAAAATACCGTTTTTCATTTTATTCTTCACATTGACACACAGAAAATAAAGCGGGTACCTTGGGTATATTCTCTATCTATAATCAGAAAACCTCCCAACCTTTCTGCAACAATACGACAGATAGATAAGCCCAGTCCCGCTCCCTGGCTAAAGTTATCCAGCTTAACGAAACGTTCAAATACATGTTCTTGCTCGTCAATGGGAATACCTATTCCGGTATCCGTAACCGTAAAAATCAGTTGATTCGTCTCTTTTTTTACTTCATAAGCCAATGTAACAGAACCTTCATGAGTAAATTTCGATGCATTACTCAACAGGTTATCAAGCACCTGTACTATATAGTTATAATTACTATTTATGATCAGTTCATCGCAAGCCGGTTTAAAAACAAGTTTTGTATCCGGAGAAAATAAAGTCCCTGCCGCATCTATCGAGGCTTGGCAACAAGCATTGACATCAACTGCATTGTGTTTAATTTCAACCTCACTATCAAGAATAGAAATGTCAAGAATATCACCTACTAATTTTAACAACAGCTTACTATTGCTCTCTATCAATGCTACATATTGTCCGATGTCTTCTTTATCATCAAGCATGTCGACCAATACACCGGAGAATCCGACGATGGAGTTCAGGGGAGTACGAATTTCGTGGGACATATTCTGAATAAACATTGTTTTCAGCCAATTACTTTGTTCTGCAACCTCCTTGGCCTTACGCAACTCTTCCTTGGCTTCAATTAATATACGATTCTTTTCATCCAGCTTATCCCTTGATTTTTCTAATTTGGCATTGAGTTTTCTCTGTTGCCACAAGAAAACAACAACGACACACAGAATTCCAATGACAGAAAAAAGAATGATCCGGGTATTTTGAAGTTGCTTCTCTTGAGAGATCTTTTCCAACCGTACTTTTTCAGCTGTAAGTTGTTGCAGATTTAGCATAGTAGCAAACTCACTGGTGGCAACCTCTTCATTCCTTTCTTTCTCTTTCTTTTGTTCCAATAGAAAATCACGGTATAATCCGGCAGCTTCTTCCTTACGGTTCATATCCCAAAGAATATCCGCCTTCGTTTTTCTCAGTTGCATCAAAGTGGCTAAATTATTTTTCTTCTTTAACTCAGCTTCTCGTTCATCCAGTATGCCAAGAGCTTTATGGTAGTTACCTACTCTCCAGTTATAATCAATTTCCACATCATACAGATAGTGTATATGGCGTTTCAGAGAAGGCTCATCCGCATACATTTGCCTACATTTCTCTAATGCCTGACGGGCAGCCACCGTATCACCCTGCGCAAGATAAAGTGATACATAAACCAAATTTGCCGTTACTTCATGATAGGGAGACTTGACTGCCTTAAGTGCTTTTTTAAGTAATTCGGGAGCTTTTTCTTCCTCACCTAGATCAATGTATATTTTTGCGGCATCACTGTACTGACAGGATATATTATATCTTACGACATCGGTATTCTCAAAAATATCTATCTCCTTAAGCATGAATTCCTGAGATTTTTTCATTAAACCTTTCGCCGCATAGACATTGGCTAATGCATAATAACACTCAGCAATACTTTCTTGCTTTCCCTCCTTTTTTGCCTCCTGCAACATCTTTTCCGCTTCAAGAAGAGCAATATTATATTCCCCCTGTATGATATAATAATTAACCAGTCTGGCAGCCCATGCCCAATAATAAAGTTCAGCGTTCCCAACACTCCGGGCAAATCTCTTTAAACGATTGACTCCAGCTATGACACTATCTGTACGATTCTCACCTTGACCATAATAATAATAGTCTAACTTAGCTCCCAAAGCTATTTTAGACATTACTGTATCATTGCATCTGATTGCCATATCCAGCAGTGTATCCGATGCCGTCAGCACTATGGGATCAGTCGGATCACTAAAATGCTTTTTATAGTAAGCATGCATATTTTTGATATGGGTAGAATCCACCGTTTGGGCAAAGACAGTTCCTAAAACCAATTGCAGAAAAACACAGGCAAGAATCGTTTTTTTCATCATAATCTATTTGTCTGTTGTATATTATAAGATGATAAAGATATATCTTATACATGAAATAAAATATCACCTTATCCTGCAAAGTATAGAAATTGACTATTTTTATCCTTTCATTGTATATAATAAACATTTTTTATACATAAAAAGCAAGTTAGTGGATTATGATTCACTTTCATAATATCTATAAACAAGCTGTATTAAAAGAAACTCCGCTTATTATCAATAATTTACAATTGACAATAAACGGAGTCTCTATTATACTAAACGAATAAATTATTTCTGCGTAACTCCTTTCCAATCATCTGTACGGAAAGGTGAAGCCGGAAGGCCAGCACCATTATATAAATTACAAACCGGATTATCGGCCCATCCATAGCGAACAGCAACGGGATATAATACCTCCGGAGAACTTACCACAATCTTATCGCCTTGTATTTCTGCTTTTGCCCAGTGGAATTTATGATCACGTCCGGCAATAGAAAAACCTTGTAATGCTTTTCCGTCACCACTCTTTAAACCACCTTCAGTATGGTCGAAAGAAAGGATGATCTTATCTCCATCTACCTCATAGGAGTGGTACATAGGACCTGAATAAGGCATTTGCTCTCCATAGGTCTTGGCACGGGCTATCAATGCCAAACGATGACCAACTGCCTGTTTATCCTTGGGGTGAATATCATTTGCTTCGCCTTTATCTATGATTACCGCCATACCTGTATTTGCCACAGACAATGTACGGGTTTGTGCTTCGCGAAGTTCCGCCCAATCAGAATCAACCGGTTTCTGAGATACAGGTTTAAAATTGGCTAACTGTACAAAGTAGAACGGAAAATCCTTGCCCCAATCTTTACGCCAGTTCTCAATGACTAACGGGAAAAGTTCACGGTATTGGTAAGCACGTGAAGCGTTGTTTTCTCCCTGATACCAGATAGCTCCACGAATACCGTAAGGCACTAATGGGTGGATCATCGCATTATACAAAGATGTCGGCAGATTAGGATTCTCAGACATGTCTTTTGGAGGCATTCCATCTTTACGGGCATCAGCCGCCACTTGATATTTCCACTCTCCTGCGAGGCTAATTTGCTCTCCATTGGCAGAACGAAGATAAAGATCGTTCGGCATGCCGCAACCACCACCTGTATCTACAATACGGATAGCCAAACTCAGTTGTCCGGCTTTGACTAATTTACTGGGAACGGTATAATTACGCTGAATAGAATAACCAGTAGTGCGCCCTACTTCCCGACCATTCCAATACGTAATATCATTATCATCGATAGTTCCTAAAATCAATTGAACCTTTTTACCTGCCCAAGATGCAGGAATATCAACGGTCCGGCGGAGCCAGATTAGTCCGTCAAAGCCATTAAGCCCCTGCTCCTCCACCATACCGGGAAATTTCATTTTTGCCCAGTTACTATCATCCAAAGAAACTTCTGCCCGTACCGGTTTCCCGGCAGCAAAACCTTCATCCACACGATTATTCCAAGCTTCCAGAGTTTTCAGATATTCTGCTTTCATCGCAGTTTTATCAGGCATGGCACGAACTTCCTCTACTACATTGCTAAAGTCCGGCATCTCTTGCAGCACTTTCCCACTTATCCAGGATTCTACATTTGTTCCTCCCCAGGAAGTATGAATCAGTCCCACAGGCACATTCTGCTTTTCAGAGATTTCACGACCAAAGAAATAGGCAGTAGCCGAGAAATTAGGAATAGTTTGCGGCGAACATACTTGCCAGCCATTATCACGGACTTTGATATCGGACTCCGGTTGGGTACTCGTCACATGTTCTACATGTAATAAACGTATATTGGGGTAATCAGCTGCAGAAACCTCTTTCTGATAGTTCATAATCTTTCCCCAACCTTCCAGAGGCATTTCCATATTGGATTGTCCGGAACATATCCAGACTTCACCAATCATTACATTTTTTAATACCAGTTTCTGGCCGTCAGTCAGCG
>ERZ791607.1843-NODE-1843-length-13462-cov-4.737898_pt1 | contig 13462 bp, 9 predicted proteins | sample MGYA00509964_ERZ791607 | MGnify/ENA primary metagenome ERZ791607 (study PRJEB30046, sample SAMN00791907) | human gut metagenome | study: EMG produced TPA metagenomics assembly of the A metagenome-wide association study of gut microbiota in type 2...
ATGCGTCTCAAAAAAGAGTCCGTCAACACCCACGGCAACCGCTGCGCGCGAAAGCACGGGCACGAAGCGGCGATCACCGCCGGAGCTCGTACCGCGGCCGCCCGGCATCTGCACGGAGTGCGTGGCGTCAAACACCACAGGTGCCTTCGTTTCACGCATGATGGCAAGGCTGCGCATATCGCTGACCAGATTGCCGTAGCCAAACGACGCACCGCGTTCGCACACCATGAAGTTGTCGGGGTTAAGCCCCTCCTCCAGAGCGGCTTCGCGCGCCTTGGCGATCACGTTGACCATGTCGTGCGGCGCAAGGAACTGCCCCTTCTTGATGTTGACGGGCTTGCCGCTCTTGGCACAAGCGACGATGAAGTCGGTCTGACGGCACAGGAACGCAGGCGTCTGAAGCACGTCTACGACGTCGGCCACCTGACGCACCTGTTCGGGCGTGTGCACATCCGTGAGAATCGGAACGCTCACTTCGCGGCGAACATCGTTAAGGATCTTGAGACCCTCGTCGATGCCGGGGCCTCGGTAGCTTTTCGTCGACGTGCGGTTGGCCTTGTCAAAGCTCGCCTTGAAGATGTAGCGAATACCGAGCTCATCACAGGTCTCTTTCATGAACGAGGCGATTTCCATCACCATTTCACGACTTTCGATGACGCACGGCCCCGCGATCAGAAAGAACGGATTTCTGTTGCCAGTTTCAAAACCGCACAGCTTCATGGTTTCTCCCGCAGAACTCTGTTAGGCCTGCTTTTCATTGTGCTGCTTGATGGCAGCGCGCACAAACGCTTCGAACAACGGATGACCGTCGCGCGGCGTCGAGGTGAATTCCGGATGGAACTGAACGCCGAAGAAGAACGGATGATCGGGCAATTCCATCATTTCCGGCAGGTTTTCCGTCGGCGTACGAGCCGAGATCACCATGCCGTTATCCTCGAACTGCGGAACGTAAGCGTTGTTGACTTCGTAACGGTGACGATGGCGTTCGCAAACCGTGTCGCCGTAGATCTGGTGAGCGAGCGTGCCGTCCTTGACGGGAACCGTCTGGCTGCCCAGACGCAACGTGCCGCCCAGATCACTCTTTTCGGTGCGCTGTTCGACCTTGCCGGACTTATCCGTCCACTGCGTGATCAGAGCGACCACCGGATGCGGAGTATCGAGATCGAATTCGGTGGAGTTGGCGCCGCCCAGCCCGCAGACGTGACGAGCAAATTCGATCACGGCCGTCTGCATGCCAAGGCAGATGCCCAGGAACGGAATGCCATTCTCACGGGCGAAGCGCACGGCCTCGATCTTCCCCTCGATGCCGCGGTTGCCGAAGCCCGGAGCCACCAGAATGCCGGACATCTTGCCCAGCTGCGCGCCTGCGCTCTCGCGGGTGATCTTCTCCGAATTGACATAGCGCAGCTTGACCTTGCAGTCGTTGACCGCCCCGGCGTGGATGAACGATTCGCAGATCGATTTGTAGGCGTCGGGCAGTTCGGTGTACTTGCCGACCAGCGCGATCTCGATCTTCTTCGAGGGGTGTTTCACCTTCTCGACGAATGCGCTCCACGCGGCCATGTCCGGCTCTTTGTCGGCCGTCAGGTTCAGTTTGTCCAGCACGACCTCGTCCAGATGCTGTTCGTGCATTTTCAGCGGCACTTCGTAGATCGTCGGCACGTCGATCGACTCCATCACGGCGTTGGCGTCGACGTTGCAGAACAGCGCCACCTTGCGCTTGAGCGCCGTCGACAGCGGATGTTCGGCGCGCAGCACGAGGATGTCGGGCTGGAGACCGTTCTCCAGCAGGGCCTTCACCGAGTGCTGCGTGGGTTTGGTCTTCAACTCGCCCGAAGCGGCCATGTAGGGGATCAGCGTCAGGTGAACCAGCGCCGTATTCCGGTAACCCAGCGAATAGCGGAGCTGGCGCACCGACTCGATGAACGGCAGCGACTCGATGTCGCCCACCGTACCGCCGATCTCGGTGATGATTACGTCGTACTCCTTGCGCTGCGCCAACAGTTGAATGCGGCGCTTGATTTCGTCCGTGATATGAGGAATGACCTGCACGGTCTTGCCCAGGTACTCGCCCTTGCGCTCCTTGTCAATCACGCACTGATAAATCTTACCGGTGGTCACGTTGTTGGCATGGCTGGTCGTAATCGAAGTGAAACGCTCGTAATGGCCCAGGTCGAGGTCGGTTTCCGCACCGTCTTCGGTCACGTAACACTCTCCGTGCTCGTAAGGATTCAGGGTTCCGGGGTCGATATTGATATAGGGATCCAGTTTCTGAATCGTCACCGAATAGCCGCGTGCCTGCAGCAAGCGGGCGATCGACGCCGAAATAATGCCTTTACCGAGCGACGAAGCCACGCCGCCCGTCACGAAAATGTACTTGGGTTTGCTGAGTTTCATTATCTGTTTCGAATTATTTTGTTTGCACCGTCGTTTATCCGGCTCCGTTTCAACCCTTAAGCCGGAACGCCCGGTTCTCCACTTGCCTATTAAAACATCGTTCCGGAACCGCTTTCGAAGACCGCTCCGGAAACCTTCCCGCTCCGAGGGCCGGACTCACATAAAATACACCGCTATCCCCACAAAGAAGTTTCCTCACCGGAAAGGGATGTGTCAAATTGAGAAATTCGGCGCATCCCCTTTCACATGTATAAGAACAGGTAAAAATACCAAGCATCGAGGTTCACGGCGAAGAACGTGTACCCGACGTACATGATCGAGCCGTAATACCGATAATAACGAAGTAATTTGCCTGTTATGACACACCGTCTTCGGCGGGTTATTCCTTATTCTCCTCCTGATCGATGAGTTTCACTTTTTCGATAGCGGCCTGCATTTCCTGTTTGGCCCGCTCGATCTTGGCCCGCACCTCGGCGATCATCGCCTCGGCGTTCTTCGACTTGGAGAAGAATCCGATGTTGTTCTCCAACAAGGCGATATCCTGCTCCAACTGGCGGACTTTGTTGTAGAGCCGGTCGCGCTCCGTGCGCAGACGCCGGTCGCCCGAGGCCTTGAGCGAGGAGACCTTCTCCTTGAAACGGTCCATCGAACGGTCGCGCTCCGAACCGCGCAGGGTATCGAACATCTTATCGACCACCTCCTTGTAACGTTTTTGAATCGCCTCCTTCTGCTTGATGGGCACGAACCCGATTTCGCCCCAGCGACGCTGGAAATCACGAATCATCTCGAAGCCGCCCGCCAGAATATCGGCCGCAGCCATCTCCTCCAACAGAGCCTCTTTGCGACGGAGGTTCTCCCCGTACTGATCGTCCACTGCAGCGAAATGTCGGGACTTGCGCTCGAAGAAAGCGTCGCACGCCGCACGGAACCGTTTCCATATCTGGTCGGAATAGCGGCGCGACACGGCCCCCGTCTGCTTCCACTTGGCCTGCAAAGCGATCAGCTCGTCGGTCGTCTTCTTCCACTCCTCGCTGTCGCGCAGCGCTTCGGCCGCCTCGCACAACTCGGTCTTGAGCTGGAGGTTGTGCTCCATCTCGCCCTTCAACCCGGCATAATAGGCACGCTTGGCCTCGAAGAACTTGTCGCAGGCATTGCGAAACCGCTCGTAGATGGCATTGTTATCTTTCTTGGGAGCGAATCCGATCGTTTTCCAGACTTTCTGTATCTCGAAGAGCTTCTCGCTCGCCTTGTTCCACTCTTTGCGCGAAGTCAGCGGCTGCTGCGCCAGCTCTTCGGCTTTGACGCAAAGCTCGCTCTTGAGCTCCAGATTGCGGAGCTGCTCCTGCTTGATATTCTCGAAAAACTCCTGATGCTGCTTGTTGATACGGCTCGAAGCCTCCTTGAAACGATTCCACAGCACCTCTTTATATTCATTGGCCACAGGGCCGATTTCACGCCATTCGTCGTGCAACTTCTGCAGTTTGTGGAACGCTTCGACGATCGACGGTTCGAGCACCAGCGCTTCGGCCTGTTCGCACAAGGCCAGCTTCTGCTCGTAATTCTTCTTCAGGTCGAGATCGCGCAACTCCTTGTTGATCTTGATGAAATTGTAGAAATTCTCCACGTGCAGGTTGTAGGTCTCCCACAGATCCTTCACATTCTGCTGGGGCACCACCCCGGTCTCTTTCCAACGATGCTGCAACTCCCGGAACTTGTTGAAAGTCTGGTTGAGCATTTCGTCCGACGAAGCCAGCTCCTTGAGTTCCTCGATGATCTGCAACTTTATCTTGAGGTTCTCCTCCTTGGCCGCTTCGAGTCCGGCGACGAACTCGTCCCGCAGACGGCGGTACTCCCGGAAAAGATCCTTGAAACGCAACTCCGCCGGATCCGGCTCGGAAACGAATTCACCCTCCGCACCGCCGGCTTCGACAAAAGCCCTTCGTGCGGCATCGGACTCCGCCCGACGCAATTTGTAAAACGCTATCTTGAGGGCCTCCACATCCCGGCGCAGGGACTGCACCGGGCGCTCTTCGAGCATCCTGGCGAAAATCGCCAGCAACTCCTCCTTCGACTTGCCCGCCAGGTCGCTGCCGGCCGCGTCCCCGCCTGCGGCCTCCTCCTCGGGCGAAGCCTCGCCCAGGTCGAGCCCTGCGTTTTCGGCAGCCAGTGCTGCATCTTCGTCGGCGAAGTCCACCCGACTCTGTGTCGGCACGTCGGTATCGTCCGCAACTGCGGCATTCGTTTCCCCGCCATCTGCGGGCACGGAATTGTTCTGCGTATCCTCAACTACGGAAGAGTCGAGATGTTCCCCGGAAACAGGAAGAGTAGAATTTTCAGTAGCCATCTTGTCTGATTTTAATCTTACGGTTTGCAAAACCATATAAACCTTGCAAATATAACCATTTTTCCGGCCCCCGCACAGGATTTGCCGATAAATTTATTATCTTCGCAAAAATTACGCACGCTCTTATGAGTCATCGCATCCTGCTCATCGACGACGAAGACGACATCCTCGAATTCATCCGTTACAACCTGACCAAGGCGGGCTACGAAGTATATACGGCCCGCAACGGAGCCGAAGGTTTGCAACAGGCTGCGGCACATCGGCCGCACCTGATCCTGCTCGACGTGATGATGCCCACGATGGACGGCATCGAAACCTGCCGGGCCCTGCGCTGCGACCCGGCGCTGAAGGAGACGATGGTCGTCTTTCTCTCGGCCCTCGGCGAAGAGGAGCAACAGCTCGCAGGGTTCGGAGCCGGAGCCGACGACTATATTTCCAAGCCGATCAAGCCCAAACTTCTGATAAGCCGCATCCAGGCGATCCTCAAACGGGTAGCCGCCGACAAACCGGCTTCGCTGGTCATCGACCGGGAACGACATCTGGTAATCCGCAACGGAGAACGTATCGAACTGCCCCGCAAGGAGTTCGCCCTGCTCGCCCTGCTCGCCTCCTCTCCCGGAAAACTCTTCTCCCGGGAAGAGATCTACTCCCGCATCTGGGGCGACAGCGTGGTCGTCGGCGACCGCACGATCGACGTCCACGTCCGCAAAATCCGACAAAAAATCGGAGACGGACACATCTCGACCGTAAAGGGTATGGGGTACAAATACGAAAATTAACCACAGATAGTCCAAAATTTATCACAAAAATTCCGGAAAACCTTACGATCCGTAATTAAATTTTGCGTAAATTTGCAAAGTCTTAAGTAAAAACGCATTTTCGACGAAATGATCCGCGAGATCGTGGCAGTAGGAATCGGAGGGGCCCTGGGCAGTATGTCGAGGTACTTGGTATCCTACGTATGGCTGGCCGAACAGTCCCTGTTGGGCTTCCCGGCCGGCACTTTCACGGTCAATGCCGCCGGATCGTTGCTGATGGGCTTTTTGCTGGAGATGCTGGGCGCAGGAACTGCGTCGTGGCTGTTGAGCGTAGGATTCTGCGGAGGATTCACTACCTTTTCCACTTTTTCTTCCGACGTGGTGCGGATGCTTAAAAGCGGCGACTACACGGCGGCCGGACTTTGCATCGCGCTCAATTTTGCGGCATGCGTGTGCTGCATCCTGTTGGGCGCCGCATTGGGACGGTTGCTGAAACGCTGACAACGAACAAGGAAACAACAAAATAATTTTTACAAAACAACTGAAATGGTCATTTTAGTACTCAACTGCGGCAGTTCTTCGATCAAATACCAGGTGATCGACATGGAAGCCCAGTCCAGCAAACTGCTCGCCAAAGGTCTGGTCGAGCGCATCGGCCTTCCTGAAGGCGATCTCACGCACAAACCCGTCGGCAAGGAGAAGTTCGAACTCCACCAGCCGATTCCCGACCACACGACGGGCATCAGCCTGGTGCTTCAGGCCCTGACCGACCCCGTGCACGGCGTAATCCGGTCGCTCGACGAAGTGAAGGCCGTCGGTCACCGCGTAGCGCACGGCGGCGAATTTTTCCCGGAGAGCTGTCTGGTAACCAAACAGGTCCAGGAGAAGATCCGCTCACTGTTCCAGATCGCTCCACTGCACAATCCGGCCAACTTGGAAGGTATTCTTTCCATCGAAAAAGTCCTTCCCGGCGTGAAACAGGTAGCCGTATTCGACACCTCGTTCCACCAGACGCTTCCCGCAACCAACTTCATGTACGCCCTGCCCTACGAGTACTACCAGAAATACGGCATCCGCAAGTACGGCTTCCACGGCACGAGCCACAAGTTCGTCGCCCGCGAAGGCGCCAAACTCGCCGGTCTGGATATCAATAACTCCAAGATTATTACCTGTCATATCGGCAACGGCGGTTCGATCACGGCCGTGCTGAACGGCAAGTCCTACGATACCTCGATGGGCTTCTCGCCGGTCGATGGTCTGGTCATGGGCACCCGCTGCGGCAACGTCGATCCGAGCGCGGTCACCTTCATCGGCGAAAAGGAGCAAATGAGCTATGCCGAAGTGAACAACATGCTCAACAAGCAATCGGGCGTCTTCGGCGTATCGGGCGTATCGAGCGACATGCGCGACATCGACAAAGCCTATGAAGAGGGTAATCCGCGTGCGATCCTCGCCCGCGACATGTACTGCCTGCGCATCAAGAAATTCGTCGGCGAATACGCGGCCGAAATGGGCGGCGTCGATCTGATCGTTTTCACGGGCGGCGTCGGAGAGAACTCACCCGAAACCCGCAAGGAGGTCTGCGAAGGCCTCGAATTTATGGGCGTGCACTTCGACCGGAAGATCAACGAAGGTCTTCGCGGCGAAAACAAGATCATTTCCGCAGCGGATTCGAAGGTCAAGGTGGCCGTCGTTCCGACCAACGAGGAGCTGGTCATCGCCACCGACACTTACGAAATCGTCAATAAATAACCAAACAATTATATTAAAAACACACAACCCATGCAACATTTGAGTGAAATTGTCGAAGAGGCAAGAAAAAAAGGTAAGAAGCGCCTTGCAGTCGCTTACGGTCAGGACGCCCACACGCTGGCAGCCGTCTATGCAGCTTATAAGGAAGGTCTGGTAGAGCCGATTCTGTTCGGCGATCCCAAGATCATCGAGCAGGTTTGCAAGGAAGAGAATATCGATTGCAACATTTTCAAAATAATCCCCGAGAGCAACGACGTGAAGTGCGTCAATCTGGCTGTCAATGCCGTCGTTACGGGCGAGGCCGACGTACTGATGAAGGGTCTGGTTTCCACGGACAAGTACATGCGCGGCATCCTGAACAAGGACGCAGGTCTGTTCCCCCCGAAAGGCACGTTGAGCCACGTAGCGGTAGTCGAAATGCCGAACTATCCCAAGTTGCTGGTCATCTCGGACGTAGCGGTGATTCCGCAGCCCGACTTCAAACAGAAAACCATCCTGATCGGCTACCTGACGCGCATCGCCAACCTGATCGGTATCAAGACGCCGAAGATCGCCTGCATCGCACCTTCGGAGCAGCTGTTGCCGAGCGTGCTCTCCTCGACCGAAGCCGCTCTGCTCGCCAAGATGGGCGATCGCGGACAGCTGGGTAACGTCGTCATCGACGGTCCGCTGTCGCTCGACGTAGCGCTTTACAAGGAAGCCGCCGAGATCAAGAAGGTCAAGGGTTCTTCCGTCGCAGGCGATGCGGACTGCCTGCTCTTCCCCAACATCGAATCGGGCAACGTCTTCTTCAAGGCTTCCACGCACATGGGCGGCGGCGAGATCGCAGCGATGGTCATGGGAACCAAAGTTCCCTGCGTGCTGACTTCGCGCGGCGACTCCAGCCTCACCAAACTCTACTCGATCGCACTGGCTTGTCTGGCCGCTAAATAATTCAGGTATCGGATTTATGGGATTCAAGATTTTAGCAATCAACCCGGGCTCGACTTCGACGAAGATCGCCCTGTATGACGACGAGCAGCCTACGCTGGCGCTCACCCTGCGCCATTCGGCCGAGGAGATCGCACGTTTCCCGCGCATCATCGACCAGCTCGACTGGCGCAAGGAGATGGTACTCGAAGCACTCGCAAAGAACAACTTCGACGTGAAGTCCCTCTCGGCCGTGATCGGTCGCGGCGGTCTGATCAAGCCGATCGAATCGGGCGTATATGAAGTAAACGCAGCTCTGAAGAACGACCTGGTGAACGCCCAGCGCGAACACGCCTCCAATCTCGGCGGCCTGATCGCCGAGCAGATCGCCCAGGCTGCCGGCGTGAAGGCTTACATCGCCGACCCGGTCGTGGTCGATGAGCTGGACGACATCGCCCGCCTGAGCGGTATTCCGGAATGCCCCCGCATTTCGATCTTCCACGCCCTGAACCAGAAAGCCATCGCACGCCGCCATGCCGAGAAGGTAGGCAAGCGTTACGAAGACCTGAACCTGGTCGTTGCCCACATGGGCGGCGGCATTTCGGTTTCGGCCCACTGCAAGGGACGGGTGATCGACACCAACAACGCCCTCGACGGCGACGGCCCGATCGCACCCGAACGTGCAGGCACGGTGCCTGCCGGAGCGCTCGTGAACCTCTGCTTTTCGGGCAAGTACAGCCAGCGCGACGTGCTGAAGATGCTCGCCGGCAAAGGCGGTCTGGTAGCTCACCTGAACCAGAACTCCGTGCAACAGATCTGCATCGACATCGAAAAGGGCGACCAGAAATCCAAAGCCGTGCTCGACGCGATGAGTTACAGCATCGCCAAGGAGATCGGCGCGATGGCTGCGGTTCTCAAAGGTCAGGTGGATGCCATCCTGCTTACGGGCGGCGTGGCGTACAACGAACCGGTGAACGACGTAATCCGCGAACACTGTTCGTTCCTCGCCCCGATCTTCATCTATCCGGGCGAAGACGAAATGGGTGCGTTGATGCTCAACGCCCTGAGTGTACTGCGCGGCGAAAGAACCCCGAAGGTTTACGCATAATAGCCTTCTCCGTTTCCGGTACCCGGCGATACCCGAACAAATTCGACATGGTTTCGCATTGATCGAAAACGGTTAAACCGGATATAAAAAAGCTCTTCCTTTACCGGAAGAGCTTTTTTACTAATTCCCACGCGACCCGCATCGCTTCGAGCCGGAACAACGCTCCGAACCCAGCGTAACAGACCACGCCGACCGCCACTTTCAATAGGAACGTAGGCAGAGGTGCGAAGCTGGTGAAGTGTCCGAAAGCCCAAACCACACCGAACATCGCCGCCGTCGCAGAAGCTATAGGCAGCAACGTCCGCAGAAAACGACCTGCCGTCAGCCCCGCATACCGGGTCGTCGCGCCAAAATTGAGGATCATTTCGAAAAAAGCCATCGCCGACAGGCCCCACGTCACGGCGAGCACGCTGTGCGGGATCGTCAGGATCAGGACCAGGGTCATCACTACCTTCTTGACCACTTCCAGCCGCACGATGATCCGACCGTTGCTCTTCACCTTCAGCACATTATTCGAAACCGTAGCGATCGGAGCGAACATTCCGGCCAGCGAAATAACCTGAAAATAGGGAACCATCGGCATCCACTTCTCCCCGAGCAGACTGTCCACCATTTCAGGAGCGACGACAATCAGACCGGCCATCATCGGCAGCATCACGAAAGCGACGATCATTACTACCTGCCGGTAGCTCTCGGCGAATTTACGCTCGTCGTCCGCGATCTTGGAAAGCGCGGGAAAAGTCACGCTCTGAACGGCCTGCATGGTCGATGTCACGGGCAGCTCCTTGAGTTTCTGCGCCTGGTTGAAAAAGCCCAGCACATCCGCAGCATAGAGCTTCCCGACGAAAAGCTGGGAAACATTGTTGTAAACGGAAGAAATCAGATCGGTCGCCAGCAACCGGAAGCTATACGGAGCCATCGCACGCAGACGGCCCGCGTCGAAAGCCGCCCGAGGGCGCCAGTCGCTCAACCCCCACAGCAACATGGCCCGTACACCCATCGCCACTACCCGTTGCCCCACCAGGCTCCAGATACCGCATCCGGCCCAAGCCATACCGATAGCCACCAGTCCGCTTACGAGCGACGAAGTAAAAACGACCTTCGAAAGCCGGGCGAAACGGAACTGCCGGGTGAAAATCGTATTCTGAATCACGCACAGGGCATTGAGAGGCACAAGCAGGAACAACACCGGAGCGATCCGCACCAACTCGGGCATCCCGTAAAAACGGGCGATCCAGGGCATCGCCCCCACCAACAGCAGGTACAGCAGCACCGAAACCGCGATATTGAAGACGAATACCGACTTGTAGTCCTCCTCCGACGGCACCGCCTTTCGGATCAGGGTCTGCGAGAAACCGCTGTCCACCATCACCAGTGCCAGGGACGAAAAAACCACGGGAATAGCCATAATACCCATCTGCTCGGGCGTCAGCAACCGGAGGATGACGATACTCACCCCCATTTGCAGCAACATGGAGCCTACCTTTTCGGCAATGCTCCACGCTACACCGCTTGCGACCTTGTCCCGCAATTCACCTCCCACGACCCTTCGGATTTAGCAGCCGTCGCACACGGCATCCCGCTCGCGGAACCGTTCGGCGCTCGAAATCTCGAGGTACGAAGCGCCGTATTTCGAATCGAAGCTGCCGCCCACCACAGCCAGCAGATCGGTCGGTTCGATCGCATGCTTGCGCTGGATAAAATCCAGGGCGTCGATCACGAAGTGGTAACGATCCTGATAGCGTTCGTGCGACTGCTGTTCACGCAGGATCGGCACGACGCCGTACGAAAGAGCCAGAATACGCTGCGCATGACGGGTATAACAAACCGCCAGGACCTGACACCGGCCCCGGAAAGCGGCCAGATAACGGCCCGTGCGTCCGGTCGCGGTATCGAGCACCACATAGCGAATCGGCAAGTTCGTACTGGCCCGCACCGCCGAACGCGCCAACTGCGCCGTGATCTCGTGGTTCACGGAAACCATGTTCATATCGATCATCGGCGTAAAATGCGTTTCGTCCTTCTCGATCTCGCGGGCCACGCGCGACATCGTACTCACGGCCTCCACCGGATAGTCGCCCATAGCCGTTTCGTCGCTCAACATCACGGCATCCACGCGCTCGTAAATGGCACTGGCCACGTCGCTCACCTCGGCCCGAGTCGGACGGGGCGAGCGCACCATCGAATAGAGCATCTGCGTAGCGATGATCACCGGTCGTTTGGCGGCTATGCAACGCTCCACGATACGCCGCTGCGCGTTGGGAATCGCCTCGGCCGGAAGTTCGACCCCCAGATCGCCCCGGGCGACCATCACCCCGTACGAAGCCTCGACGATTTCGTCCAGGTTGTCGATCCCCTGCTGGTTCTCGATCTTGGAGATGATCTTGATCGGACTGTCGTAACGGTCGAGAATCTCCTGCACGGCACGCACGTCCCCGGCGCTCCGCACGAAGGAGTGAGCGATGAAATCGACGTCGTTCTTCACGGCCCATTCGATGAAGCGGCGGTCTTTTTCCGTCACCGACGGCAGATCGATCTTCATCCCCGGCACATTGACGCTCTTGCGCGACCGCAGCGTACCGCCCCGCACGAACTCGCACGTCAGCTCCTCGTCGGTCTTGTCCGTCACGCGGAGTTCCAGCTCACCGTCGGCAATCAACAACCGCGCACCGACCGCAATATCGCGTACCACCGTCGCCACGTTGAAGTAGATCGTATCGCGGGTGGAAGGTTCGCCATTGGCCGTCCCGCGCACCTTCACGCACTCCCCGGCCTGAAAGCCGATCGCACCGCCGTACTCGTCGGCCACGGCCGTCACACGGATTTCAGGTCCTTTGGTATCCAGAATGACCGGAATCGCCGGATTGACCCGGCGCACCGCCTCGACGATCTTCGCGGCCCCCTCTTCGGTCACATGTGCCGAATTGATGCGTACTACGTCCATTCCGGCCTCGAAAAGGCCGCGTACAAATTCTTCGTTGGCGCGGAAATCCGACAACGTGGCTACGATCTTGGTTTTCTTCTCTCCCCACATACAGCTTCTTGTTAAATTATATCGTTTCAAATCAAAATTACACCTGAAATCCGGAATCCGCCTCTATCCGGAACTTTTCCGCCATTCGATCGCGGACCATCCTTATACGCACGGGCGCCCGATAGACAGAACTCGCATCGTTCCGAATATCTTCCGTCGTAATCCGAAAACGGACACTTCGACGAGCCAAAAATCCCGGAAACATCCACAGCACAGGCAGCGCTCCGACTATCCCCAGTCGGACAAACGGCACGAAGGGCACGCCTTCGTCGTTCCTGCTTACAAAAATAGTGAAAAACCCGGATATACGCCGCAAGATCCCTCCGATTCGCATCGAATTCACGCACATTTCACACCCGTCCGAATAGTCGGGACGGCCCGGGCGCCGAAAATAAATTTTCGTATTCTCCCGGCTTTGGCTATCTTTGTAGAAGACAGGATGCGGTTCGGCAATTTTCAAGAACAAGTTCTCATAATTGCTCTCGGCTTTCGCTATCTTTGTAGAAGATAAGACGCGCTTCAGCAAAATACAAATAAAATTTGCTTTTGCGCTCGGCTTATTCATATCTTTGCTACATTCCGGACTTCGGCCGCGTCCGTTCAATTTACCCGAACGCCGCCGCTCCGCACAAACCGCCATTCGACATGACTGAATTCGGACTTATCGACACGATCCGCGACATGTTCGCCGCAATCCCCCGCAACGGATTCGACGGCATCGGGGACGACTGCACGGTCTTCCCGCTGGGCAGCGGCGAATCGCTGGTCTTCACCGCCGACCTGCTGGCCGAAAACATCCACTTCCTACGTCGGGCGACCTCGGCACGTGAATTGGGTCGTAAATCCCTGGCCGTCAATCTGAGCGATGTCGCAGCGATGGGTGCCCGCCCGATCGCCACCCTGCTCTCGCTGGCTATCCCGCACGACCTGCCCGAAGGATGGATCGAAGATTTCATGGAAGGCTACCGCGACCTCTCGGCCCAATACGACGTCGGCCTTGTCGGAGGCGACACCACAGCCTCGGATTCGGGACTGGTCGTCAATGTAACGGCCATCGGGCGCGTCGCCGACAGCCATATCAAACGGCGCAGCGACGCACGCCCCGGCGACTTGATCGCCGTCGGCGGTTCGCTGGGAGAGTCGGGCGCCGGACTGCGCGA
>ERZ791607.1845-NODE-1845-length-13453-cov-2.378116_pt1 | contig 13453 bp, 14 predicted proteins | sample MGYA00509964_ERZ791607 | MGnify/ENA primary metagenome ERZ791607 (study PRJEB30046, sample SAMN00791907) | human gut metagenome | study: EMG produced TPA metagenomics assembly of the A metagenome-wide association study of gut microbiota in type 2...
GAAAATGACACCAAGGTTTAAACTTCGAGAAGGTGGAATAGATGATGAAAATGCAAAATTACCGTATATAGATTATTCAAAAACACCTATTTTACCAAAAGCTCAATATCCATACAGCAGTGTTATTTTTTCAATGTGGCAGAAAGATAAACCGAAAAGTGAAAATGAGGTACAGAAGCATTATGGTGCTTTGGAAGTAATTGAACCTGAAGATCCGAGATATGATACATATGATTCGGACCGTTATGTATTTAACGGTTTTACATACGGTAATATCGGCAAAAACGGTACTATTTTTGAAGGTATGATACTGCCAAACTATGAGGCAGGTCAAGTAAATAAAGAGGGATTATGGAAAGATACCATTCAAGCAGATACTCTTGAAAGTAACAGTATCCGAATAGGACAGCAGTATAAGAGTAGAGGCAATTTGTGGTATTACACATATGGCGGTGCTGTCGGTTACAGTTTTCATTTTCCTTTGAAAATATCATTCTCAATAGACGATCATCCGACTATTAATATGAGATTGATTGATAATCATGATAACAGTTGTGTAACAGAAAAACTGTTTACTATAAACTTCAATGATGACGGTACTGCACAAGTAACTAAGTTTTTAAATGATAAGAAAAACAACATTACTATTGATGGTTTGTTTTTGGACAAACTGCAACTTGTATCATATGAAGTTGTAGATGCCGATACCGGTAATATCGAAAAATCTCAAATAGCCGATAAATCTACACAATACAGTGAAATATTTGAGTTTGCAAAAACAGCAGGTTCATTGCATAAAATAGTTAATCTGTATTTTGGTGATGATTTACCACAACTTGAAGTAAAATACATAGATAGCTCAACAAATACTGTTGTTAAGCAAGAAATAGTTAACGGAAATCCGTTTGAAACAGGTCAGCAAGAAGTCAATATTAATTATACGATTGGCAGTGTACCGGGTTATGTAATTAAAGGATATACTGTTCTTGAAGATGACGAACAAGAAGAAGTCTCAACCGGTACAGGAAATGATGTTGTTGTTCCAATTAAAAAAGTACGTCCTAAGAGAATTCTACACGTAAATCTTGCTCCAAACGATGGAGATAACGGTGACGGTGATACAGATGATGATGCACCTACAAAGATTATAAAAAGATATGTAGACGAAGATGATAATCCGGTAGATGATGATAAGATTATACCGGGTGAAAGTGTAACAGGACAAGAGGTAAAAAAGATTTGTACAACAATAGATTATAATACTGCTGAATATACTTTGGTCCGAGTTGTTATAACGCATAAGGATGGAAAAGTAATTAATACCTACACCGAAAACATTCCAAATGAAGTATGTGTAGATGTAACAGAAGAAGAACCGACAGTGATTGTAAAAATTGTTGTAAAATCAAATAGACCTGATGAGAGCGAAATAGAAAAAGATTGTTCAAGCGGTCAGATAAGATTTAAAACATACAGATACCATTATGTTTATAATGCAAAAGGCGAAAAAAGAACTTGTACACATACGATTATTGTTACATCCGGTATGGAAATTAAACCGTTCCAAATAAACGGAAACTATTATGAGAAAAACTTTTCTCACGAAGATAGTCCAAATTGGAAACCAAATCACTTCCAAAGCGGTTATGGATTTAATTTCTGCGATCCAAGTCTAAATCACGGCGGTCAAGAGGGAACAGATACATTAACAGCATATTGTAAGGTATACCTTAAAGAAGATAAAACCCAAAAGAAATATTGCAGCAGCAGTTTTGGAGATGACTATGCAAGTGAAGTTAATCCACCAACAAAAGTAACTGTTCAAAATGAATTTGATGATTTTTGGGGATTTGATGATTTTGTAACTCAAATGCAGCCAAAAATTTTTGATTTAGAAGATGTTAAATATAGTCGAACTGATGAAAAAGAAGGTGAATATGCTCGTTATATAGTAACGGCACGTATACCTGAAACAAGGATAACATATTCCGATAGCGAAAATATGAGAAGAAGAATATTCACACCTGTTTCATTATCTGACGGTAATCATAAAGTTCTGTTCAAGTATTCCGGTGGCGGTATTAACAATACTGAATTCTGTTATGAATTCACAAAGGATTATATCATTGAAGGTAATATGTATGAAAACAATCATACTTTTGAGGGTATACCGGGTGATGATGATGATAACTCAATAATTTGGAATTAAATCAGTAAAGGTGCTGATTTTCAGCACCTTTGTTAAGGGGGAAATGCTATGCTAACTGAAGAACAATTAAGATTGGTAGAGGATAATATCAATTTGCCAAAGCAAATTTGTTATAAAATGCTTACAGAATCAAAAATAAGAAATGATGCAGACTTATATGAAGATTGTATTGCAACAGCTAATGTAAGTCTGTGCCAAGCAGCTCAATCATATAACAAGAAAAAAGGCGAATTTTACGTTTTTGCTACAGTTAAGATAAAGTGGGACGTATGGACTTATTTACAGACGGAATATTCCAAAGGTATGATTTCAGCAAAATCCCATAATGTAAAAAAAGATAATATGCCAACACAATTTATTGATGTAGAATCACTTAGCGATACTGTTCAAAGAAATAAGCAAATAGTTCCCGATCAATTTAAAATCACCAAAGATGATACAATGGTTGTGGATTCTATGTTAGATTTAATTAAAGTAACAAATGCTGCCGAGCAAACATTGTTATCTTTAATTTTAGATGGATATTCCGATGAAGAGATAGTAGAAATTTTAGATACCAGTATGAAATACCTATCAAAATTAAAAGCCGGTTTAAAATCGAAAATGATAGATATATTCAAAAATTGTGCATGATATCTATTATAAGTGACGAAGGGACAAAAAATATGATATATATTATAATTTTCACATTGCCTATGATAATAACGATATTTCTGATTTTAGCCGGGGATAAGATAAAAGATTTTCTTTCTAAATTGAAAATCGGAAGAAAATTAGAAAAAACATTTAAAAATGTAGATGCACCTATGCAATTGCTATTTTCAATATTATTGTTCACATTAATATTTTCAAGCCAAGCATATATTCTAATATGCAGTTAAACTATAAAAGAGATTATCTCATCATTTGCTTTAGCAGTGGTCTCTGTTATAATTATCTTTAAGTGGAATGAAAATTATATATAAGACTCACGGAGGTTTAAAACCTCCTTTTTTATAAAAAAAGCGACCGTAAAAAGTCGCATTCAAAAATTGTGCGTAACTTACTTATCAAAAACTATTCCAAAAGAGGGAGTTAATATGGAAAGAATAAATGAACTCATAAACAAATTAATGGTTGAATTAGGCAATTTCTTAGTAAATAATTGGCTGTGGGTTATTATAAGTATTATATTAACAGCTATTTTTATGTTTGTATGGTACATGTGTATGATTATTTTCGGTGTTTGGGATAAACTGGATGAATGGAATTTTTACAGTAATATCTTTTTCAGTATCATAATAGGTCCTATATATTTAGCGACTTTAATTTTTCCAATTGCTGCTTCTTTGTTTATTGTTGGTCTTTTTTGTAATATAAAATAAGTTGTAATGTTAAATGAATTATGGTAGAATATTTTGCAAGAGGTGAAAATATGCAAAATTTATTCATTTTTATAATAACAATATTGACAATAGCAATAGGAACGGTAGTAGGAAATATTTTCTTTATGAAACTTATATATATGAAATTGAAAAAATATAATATAAACGATTACTTTTATTGCTCATACGGTAATAATATATATATGAGAGTAAACTTAATATTATATAAAAAATATGATTATAATTTTCATAAGATTCATTTATATAATAATTTTGATTGTTTAAAAATCAATCAAGAATATTATTGTAAATCTCATTCATTAACTCTTAAATATTTAAAACATTTAGAAGAAAAAAAATATATAACAATTTTAAAAGCAGAAAAAGAAAAGAAAAGAAAAATTTGGTTATATGAAATGCAATTAGGTAATAAAAAAACAAAAAGAAAAGTACATCAATGTTATCGAATAACATTTTATGTGCTAAAACAATTGCCTAAAAATATAGAAAATTTAGAGCCTTAAGCCTCTTTTTGAATAGGGGGTATAAAAATGATTATATTATTTTTTACCTATAGTGAAAATCATGTTATATTCAACATCATATAAAGATATTTAAGGACTGGTATAATTGTGAATAAATCTACATTTTTGTCTACAGTATGAGTCAGCTGAAAGGCTGTCTTTTTTACTATATTATATCATTAGATTAAAAGTATGATATTCTTTGTGAAAAAAAGTTGCATAAAAAATGTTTTTGTGGTATAATAATAAGTAAATAGAAAAAGTGATTTGGAGGAATGAGCCATGATTATAGAAGTAAGAGCAAAAAACAGTTATGCATTTGAGGACGATATTACATTTTCAATGAAAGCAGATATGAGAAATAAAAAATTTGGAGCAAACGTTCATAAAGAGAATAATTTTAATGTGCTTAAAACGGTAGGAATATACGGACCAAACAATGCCGGTAAAACATGTCTGATTAAGTGTATTGGAGCAATACGAAACGTGCTTCTAAATAAGAAGAATGGTCTGATGTCTAATATATTTACTGATAGTGCTGTATGTGAGTTAGGTGTTACATTTATGGCATCTGGTAGAAAGTTTTCTTATGATTTTAAGTATGACACAGAAAAAGAAGAATATATATATGAATCATTTTCGGAGATATTTAAAGACCAGTATAACAATGAAAAGGAAGTTTGTTGGTTGAAAAAGGATACCATTAGTGAAATATATGAATGTATTGACGAATCTGTGCAGACTATGATTTCAGTTGTATCGAAAAATAATTTATTATATTATGTAGTAGATACAAATAAATTTGAACATATCAATGAGATGAAGCAGATTCTTGTCGGATTTGCAGAAAAAATTGATATTATCAATATGAATAATATACCTATGCAGCACACGATTGAACTTATGAAGAATAAGAATCAGTTGCAGCAAAAAGTTGTTGAGTTTATAAAAAATGCTGACTTATATATGGATAATTTTGAATATGTGGATATAGATAAGATACAGATAAAAACTGGTGAAGGCGACGAAAAGCCAGATGAGAAAGTGCTTGATATTCCGGAAAATATTATGGACCAAATCCGACTGGTATCCACATATAAAGGAGTTCATGTACCAAGTATGATATTTGATTCTACAGGAACAAAGAAGATTGCCGCTATTGCCAGCTATGTAATTGAAGCACTTGAACAAGGCAGAATTTTAGTTGTTGATGAGCTGGATAGCAGTATTCATTTTAAACTTACCAGAGCAATTGTTGCTATGTTTAATAATGAATTGAATACAAATGCACAGATGATATTCACAGTTCATGATATAAACCTTATGGATTGCAAGAAAATGTTTCGAAAGGAGCAGATTTGGTTTGTTCATAAGGATGAAGAAGGTGTATATGTATATTCACTTGCTGATTTTACAGCACAGCAGGGAGTACGAGATACGACAGATATTATGGAAAAATACAGGAAAGGTGCATTGGGGGCTTTACCTGATCCGGAATTGATTAACTCTTTACTTAGTATTAAAGGTGGTGTAAAGGGGGATAATGTCAATGCCAAATAAGTTCCCTAAATTTTTTGATAACCACAAAATCTGCATCATTTGCGAAGGTAATGAGGAATATGAGTATCTAAATCGGTTAAAAAAAATAAAAGTATGGAATCAGCAATATGATATTTCATTGGTGAATGCCGATGGAAATGGAAATATTCCGGCGAGGTATCAGGACCGATATCAAAATGGAGCAGATGAACTTGTACTGGTGTTCTGTGATACGGAAAAGAAACCTCACGAGCAGTATGAGGATATTAAACGCAAAATTAATGAGTTTCATGGTGTGGATAATGCAGCGAATGAAGTAATTATGTTTGGTAATCCATGTACTATGCAGATTATATCTAAGCATTGGACCGATAAAAATTTGAAATCTCCGGCAAAACCAGTGAATGCTCCTTTGATAAAGGAATATACCGGAGTAGAGAATTACAAAGGTAGAGCAGACCAGATTCAGGAAGTTATGGAACATGTTACTGCAAAGAATTACAAAGATATGAGTTGCCGAGTGAAAGATTTGGAATCGGATGATTCTGTTACTGGCAGCAGTAATTTTGGAAAGTTCATAAAGCTGTTTGAGAGTGGTGACAGTGGGTGGATTGAGGAGATTAATAAACAAATAGAATAAGCATAATTTGATTTAAGAAGTAAGGACTTTCATCTCGGTTACTTGTATCCGAGATGAAAGTCCTTTTTTATTTGTATATGTATTATAAATATTACGGTTACTTAAAAGAGTTAAATAAAGTTCAAAAACCGCCATTTGCTTATGAAAAGGTAGAAATAATGCTTAAAATAGGGACTATATTAATAGGAAGCAGATTAAAGGACGGTAATTTAATTGGATTTAACTATAGACGGTTTGAAAAAATCAAGAGTAACAATTACAAATGAACTTCAACAATATCAATTAGGTAAAGGTTCAAATAACAAAAAAATACAAAGTTATTTTATTAATAGTCTGTTATTACAATTAAAAACAGTTGATAAAACCGAACATTTTATTAATGAAATATCTCAGTCAGCAGAAACAGCACCTAAACAAGTTATATATAAGATTATAAATTTTTATCGTGAAATCAATAACCAACAATCAAAGAATAACGAGAATTTAGATGAGTTAAAACGCTTTACTGAAAAAGTATACGAAAGTAAAACAGCATCACTTGATAAAGCAAATGAACTGACAGAACAAATAATCGAAGCATATAGCGGTAATTATACAAAAGATTTTTCAAATGCGATTATTGAAATAGTCATTTTGATTTTAAATGATTATATCGTAATGCGAAAAATGTATTGCCGATATGTTTGTTCAAAATTTCAAAAGGAAGGTGAAAAGAAATGTCAGAAGTAAATATGCCACCAAAGAAGAAAAGAACGACTAATTCAGACAGAAACATAAGTGAACAGCATAAAAATGTATCAAATACATCTAAAACTTCTGTTGATAAATCAAAGCCTGTAAAGAAACAGGCTTCAACTAAACCGATTACAGGAGAACAAAATGCTAAATTTTACACAAAACCTCAACCTGAAGCAACTATGCAAAAGCTCAATAAAAACGAAAATGTGCTTGATAAAATAAAAAAATTGCCTATACGACAAATAAGAATAGGTGATACCATAAAACGAGGTTATGTGGATAAAGTTAACGGTTGTGTTTATTTTATGAAAGATGACGGTAATTTAACCGGAGAAAGAGCCAAAATACGTAAATCAGCCAATACACCGCCTAAGCCTGCACCACAATATAAGCCGACTGCATCTGACAAGAGTTTATCGGTAAAAGATAAGACACAAACTTTTAAAGATAAGTTCAAAAATTTCCGAGATGAAAAATCAAAATCTTCAAGCAAAGATTCAGACAAGCCGAAAGATACCAAATCTAAAAGCAAAAAAGGTATGTTTGCAGTGATTATTGCAGTTGGAATAATTGCAGTAAGTATATTTACTGTAAAGCCCTTAATAGCCAATTTTAAAGCTCCTACCGTAAATAACGATACGGATGCAATTTCGGTAATTACTTTAAAGCAAGATGTAGTTCCCGGTGATGTGATAACAGAAGATATGCTTGCTCAGGCGAAAATAGATAATAAAACATATAACCAAATTGCAATGAATAATACCGACATATACAAATGGGATAGGTGTAAAGATGTTATTGGTTTATATGCAACTGAATATATTCCACAGGAACAATATATGAGTGTAAATTCAGTTTCATCAAATTTTGAATTAAAAGCAAACCCATATGGTTCGTCAAATTCAAATTTTAGCTATGTAGATATTCCGATAACCGAAGATTTAGATAAAGCAAAGCTGTTAATAGGACAAAAAGTTAATATTAGCTTCAGAATTGACAGTCAAAGCGGTAAAAATCAAAGTAATGAGTCTCAAAATCAGAACGGTACTACTATTAAAAAAGATACAAGCACAGCAACTGCCGAAGAATACACAATCAGTAATGCAGTAATAGCAAATATATTAACCGATAACGATACCGACTTATATTCGGAATTTGCACCTTTAGAGTCAATCCCTGAAGCAGATTTATCTCATTACATTGAAAATAAAATAAAAAGTAATAAAGAATATGTTTCAAGTGTAACTCCGGCTAAAATAAGAATTATTTTAGAAAAAGATTATGTTGAGACTATAAAGAAAGCAATATCAAATAAATCAGAAATTAAAGTTGAATTATTAGAAACAGCAGATACAGATAATGACGAAAAGAAAAATTTCTACAATACAGAAGTTAATATAGTAAAATCGTTGTATCCGGTAAAAGATAAAGAAGAATAAGGAGCTTAATATCAACTACCCACCACTTAACATAAAAGTTTGAAGTGGGGGCTTGTGAAAGCAAGCTCGGTTGACTACCCTAAGTTCTCAGAGAACTCTGTTATATAAGAATACATAGTTACCGATAGGCGTATGCTCTAACCTGTCGCTCTAAGGCGTATGTTTAAACAATTCTGAGGGGTAGGAATAGTGATGTACACAAAAACCTTATATAACATTGGGTAAGGGCATCTTACCATATCGTTTGATGTGGAATTATATGTTAAATCATATTGGAAGGAGTGTCTATTATGGTATATGTACTTGATATTACCGGACAACCACTTATGCCTACTGATAGGCACGGTAAAGTAAAACATCTTCTTAAAGATGGAAAAGCTAAAGTTGTAAAGCGTTGTCCGTTTACAATACAGTTATTATATACGACAACAACATATACACAAGAAATTACATTAGGTGTAGATGCAGGTAGTAAAGTAATAGGACTATCGGCTTCAACGCCAAGAAAGGAGTTATATTCTTCAGAAGTCACTTTACGAAATGATATAGTAAAATTATTATCACTGCGTAGAGAATATCGTAGGTCACGCCGTCCTCGCCGGTCTCCACGATGGTGGAATAGGGCAGCGTCTTATGGTAGGTCATGTGCAGGCCCTTGTAGTCGAAGTGGTAGCCGTTGCGCATGCGGCAGCCGTCGAGGCCCTTGTAGGTGAAGCGCTTTTTAAGGTCTGCCAAAATCTTGTCGCCCTCCTCCTGATAGAGGTTCTCGGGCGTCGTCTCGGTGTAGTCGTAGCGGAACTGCACGGGGATGTTGTACTTGCGCCAGCGCTCTGCGTAGTCCACAAGCTCGTCGGCGGGATAGTCCATGTACAGCACGCAGTTCACACGCTTGGGCGTTGCGATACGGGCGACGACCTCGTCGGGCGACTCCTCGACATACTTCGTCAGGTGGCGCGAGATGTTGATGCAGGTGATCTTGTCGCGATTGCGCTCGGTGAAAGCGATCATCTCCTCCGCGCTGCATCCAGGCTGCACGGGGAAGGTCGTGTTGATATAGACCTTGTGGGTCGTGGGGATGGCGTCGAGCATGCGCTGGAGCGCTTTTAAGTTGGCAAACGGCTCGCCGCCGGTGAAAACAAAGTCGCAGCGCGGCGTGATCTCGTCCATCACGGCGATGCTCTTGAGGATCGCCTCCACGCTGAAGCCCTCAGCATGGGCGTATTCCTGCTTGTTCACGCAAAACGGGCAGTGGTTCCGGCAATCGTAGGGTACAAAGATCGTTACCGTCGCGCCGCCCTCGCGCGTCTTGTAGGGATGAATCATTGATACTTGTCCGTCCTCTGTAAAGAATAATGAAAATAGTTTACTCTGAAATATGCAGGATTGCAAGCGATCTTCTGACAGTTTTCTCATTTTGTCGGACATTGCTTTTCCTCGCGCAGAAGAGCGCGCACATAGTCGAACGCCGTGTCCTCGCCCTGCTCCTTGAGTACGAGCAGCATCTTGCCGATGAGCTCGCCGGTCTCGGGATGGATGAGGATATGGCCGCGCGACTTTTCGTAGTAGTCGTAGGCCGAGGCGTCGGTATATTTGTCGCCCTGGTAGACCTTGCAGGCGGCAATGCGGTCGCAGAACATTTCGGCTACATATTTGAGCGGCATTTTGCACCCGCCCATGTAGACCTTACCGTCGTCGGCAATACAGTAGTCGATCCAGTATTCAAAGTGGTGGCGGTTGCGCCCCTTGTGGTGGAGCCACGCAAGGCTCACGCCGTTTTCGCGCCGCTCAGCGTCGTTCGGGCTGCGGTAGCCCTGATAATACTTGACGCCGCGCCAGAATTCCGAGGGGCTGTATTTGCTCAGGTCATGCGTTAACCCCTGATAGTACAGGCCAAGGCGAAAACAGTATTGCTGCACCAGATGGCGATGATGCGTGATGGTTTTAAAGTGCTCGATGGCGCGCATACGGACACCTCCCTGCGTATTCCGGCAGGCCGCCCGCCGCGGTTCGCCGCTTTCCCGCGCGCGTATGTTTCCGTTTGAAGTAATACATGCACAGTTATTAAAATTTTATATCAAATCAACAGAAAATGCAATAAGGTATTTTTGCAAATAAATTGCGCAAAATGAGCACCAAGGGCGGCAAGTCCCCTGCCCTTTTGTCTCCTCCGCGCGGGAATGGAAAATATTCCCGCGCGGAGCGAGCGTGCCGGAAGGCTTTGCAGAATATCTTCTGTCATTTCGTCCATCACAGTAAAAAGGGCACGGCCTGTTGGCCGCGCCCTTTGTCTGTGATTTGCGAAAGAGCCTTTTTTACAGGTTCTTCTCGTAGCTCTCGATCATCTTCTTAACCATCTGGCCGCCGACAGAGCCGGCCTCGCGGGAGGTCAGATCGCCGTTGTAGCCCTGCTTGAGGTTGACGCCGACCTCGCTGGCGGCTTCCATCTTGAACTTGTTCATAGCGGCCTTGGCCTCGGGGATGTTGAGCTTGTTGCTGTTCTTGCTGGACATAATGATTTTCTCCTTTTCCTACAATTGTTTTTGGTTTCACCTGTTTGAAAGAGTTTTGCTGTTTGGGTATCGCAAGGGTAGTTTGACTCATAAAAAATCGGATATGCAGTTTTTCTGCTGGTAAGTTTTATCAGCGCTTCTTCGCGCACGAACGCTGATTTGACAATCGTTTTTCTTTCCTCTATAATCTATAATCAAATGCAACATGACGGAGGTATTTACGTTATGATCTCTTCCGATAACCGCCGCTACGCCTACGGCAAATCTCAGCTCATCGAAGTCATCTGCCAGCTGCGCTTCCCCACGATCCTCTCGATCGACACGCGCGAGCCCGCCGACTTTCAGGAGACCGTGCGCGCGGCGTTCCCGCGCTACCAGTGCCAGGTGGAAAAGCTGCCCGGCGTGAACGGCGCGCCCGCGCGGACGGTCAACAACCACACGTTCATTTCCGAAGACGGCGGCTACAAGCTGAGCCTCACGAAGGACTTCATCGCCCTTTCCACCATGCGCTACACGCACTGGGAGGACTTTGCCGCCCGTCTTGACGAGCCGCTCGGCCAGTTTATCAAGATTTACCGTCCCAACTGCTTTGACCGCGTGGGCCTTCGCTTTGTCAACGCCATTTCGCGCGAGCAGCTCGGCCTCACGGGCCGCCGCTGGAACGATCTGCTCCAGCCGCCGTATCTCGGCATTCTTGACGAGGACGGCGTGGACGAAGCGAGCGTCGCCAAGTGCTCGGTCGACGTCGAGCGCAAGCTCGATGCGCTCGCGGCGCTCAAGCTGCACGCGGGCCCAGGCTTTGTCCAGCGCAACATCCGCAGCGGCAATCAGGTTCAGCAGGTGCAGGAAAAGGAAGTGCGCTTCATCTTCGATCAGGATGTGTACTCCACCGGCAAAGTGAAGGTCGCCGCCGTGGCGGAGACGCTCAACGCCCTGCACGCGCACTCCGACAGCGTCTTTTCCGACGCGATCACCACCGTGCTCCACGACGCGATGGAGCCGGAATATCTGTAAAAGCGATGTGAAGTAAATTTTGGCAAAGAAAACACATGAACTGGCGCTGTGCGGCGTACTGTGCGCGCTCGCGGTCGCCTTCCTCTGGCTCAGCGGCGTCATTCCGCTCTCGACCTACGCCTGGCCGATCCTCGCATCGGCTACGCTTTTGCCCGCGCGCGAGGAATGCCGCAAAAGCTACGCATGGAGCTGCTTTGCCGCGGCGGCAGTCTTGGGACTTCTTCTCTGCGCGGACAAGGAAGCAGCGCTTGTGTTCTGCTTTCTCGGCTATTATCCCCTCGTGAAGCCGAATCTTGACGCAATCTCGTCCAAAGCGCTGCAGCTTCTGGCGAAGCTCGGCCTCTGCACCGTGAGTATGGGCGTCATGTACGCGCTCATCATCTTTGTCTTCAAGCTCCCCGCCGTCGTGCAGGAGTTTTCCGAGAGCGCGACTTGGCTGCTGTGGGCGACGGTAGCGATGGGGCTTCTGCTCTTTTTTGTCTACGATCTGCTCATCGACCGGCTGGCGGTCGTCTATCGCCGCCGCCGTGGTAAAAAGGCATAAATTTCGGTTCTTTTTGTTATCTATCTTACCAAAATGCAGTATGAAAGCGCGGTTTTCCATTGTGGAAAGCCGCGCTTTCCGGTATACTGGTTTCGAGCAGTTTTGCTCACTTCCATTCCCTCCCGCCTGTGCTACTCCACCTCTACGTACCGCTCGCGGGAAATACAAAAGGAGGAACGTTTTCCGCCGAACCGGCGGTGCGGCAGTGTGGAGACCTGCCGTAAAGCGGCGCGCTCAGGCGGCTGCGAGGTCCTGCATCGCGGAGGCGGCAGGACTGCGGTTCACGATTATGGCAGAGGTCATTCTGAAAAATGTCCGAAAGGTCTACCCCAACACCGAAAGCAAGAAGAAAAAGAAGAAAGACGAGGCCGTCGAAAAGAAGAACAATCTGGAGATCACCGACGAAGGCGTCGTCGCCGTGCAGGACTTCAATATCGACGTGGCCGACAAGGAGTTCATCGTGCTCGTCGGCCCGAGCGGCTGCGGAAAAACGACTCTGCTGCGGCTCACCGGCGGTCTGGAATCCGCCGACAGCGGTGAGGTTCTCTGGGGCGGCGCCCACAAGACTGCTTTCGTGTTTCAGGAACCGCGGCTCATGCCATGGCTCAATGTCTGGAACAATATTATTTTCGGTTTGAAGAAAAATCAGGTCGATCAGGAGAAGATTCAGGACATCGTCTCCACGGTGAACCTGTCCGGCTTTGAAAAGGCATACCCATCACAGCTTTCCGGCGGCATGCAACAGCGCGCGGCCATCGCCAGGGCACTGGCCTACGAGCCAACCTTTATCCTGATGGATGAGCCATTCGCGGCTCTCGACTATTTCACGAGGGAACAGATGCAGAGGGAACTTCTCCGCGTTCAGCAGAAGGAACGTTCCAGCATCATGTTCGTGACCCACAGCATCGATGAAGCACTGATCCTCGGTGACC
>ERZ791607.1850-NODE-1850-length-13411-cov-2.364031_pt1 | contig 13411 bp, 6 predicted proteins | sample MGYA00509964_ERZ791607 | MGnify/ENA primary metagenome ERZ791607 (study PRJEB30046, sample SAMN00791907) | human gut metagenome | study: EMG produced TPA metagenomics assembly of the A metagenome-wide association study of gut microbiota in type 2...
ATTTACATTTTATTTATATTTTTTAAAAAAATATTCACATTTTTTGTATTTTTCGGTACATTTTTTCTTTATTTCTGTTATAATACAGATTAACGCTTATTAATTGTGCTTATCTATGGAGGCTTTTTTTACACATGAAGAAAAAAACTACTGTTCAGTCAGTAAATAAACATTCTACTCCTCCTGCTGAGGAGACTAAGATTCAGGAACACGAAGTACCTGGATTGATGACATTGTCCGATTCCATCCTGTCCGGTGCTGTTGTTGAATATCGTAAAGCCGGTTATAGTTTTGCCCGGCACTTACATACAAATATTGAGATTTATCGGATTCTTTCCGGTGAATGTTATATGGATATTCAGTCGGAAACGATCCACTGTACAGCGGGCGAATTTATCATGTTACTCCCCGATGTAGTTCATTCTTTTTATCTGAATGACACATCTGACTGTGAATTTCAGCATATTCACTTTAACCCTGAGATGTTTTCCACGATTGTTCTTGAAGATGAGGGAGTTTTTCCTATCACCCTGATGCATGCGATCCTCTTTTCTGCCCAGTTCTATTACCGGATGGAATCTGATCCAGTCATCGACGAACATCTTCAGAAGCTCATTACTCTCTATGCTTCATCCAACAGTCTGTTCTCTGCTGCAAATATTAACGTTGCACTGATGAACCTGATGTTGTATATCCTTGACCATACAGAGACAGAGCATGGATTTTCCGAACCACAGCTTCAGAACAGCTATGTTGCTTATACACTGAATTACATTCGGGAAAATTTTACCCAGAAGATCCGTCAGGAGGATATCGCCTTGCAGCTGCATATCTCTGTCCGCTATCTGAGTAAGATCTTCAAAAATTATATGGGGGTAACCCTTTCTAATTACATTAACATTTACCGGATCAACCGTTCCATCGAGTTAATGCAGAATACAAGTCTAACGCTGACAGAAATCGCTCTGCAGGTCGGATTCAAAGATTCCCAGCATTATTCTAAGGTCTTTATGAATGTAATCAATGCAACACCATCCCATTACAGAAAAGCGATTTTGAAATAAAAACCACAAAAAAATTCCTTCCAGGAAACCCCCGGAAGGAATTTTTTATTCTTTTATTGCATTGAAAATTCGGAACTCACTTCAGATTAGTTTGTTCTTCTTCTCCTTGCCATTACTGCAACGAGTCCTGCTGCCAGGCAAAGCATTGCCATTCCTGCTACATTTGATGTATCACCAGTCTTGGCTGCTTTCGCTACATTTGATGTACCATTTGCAGTACCGTTATTGGATGATCCATTGTTGAAAGAACCATTATTATTTGATCCGTTATTCGCATTGCCGTTGTTATTTCCGCCATTATTATCGGATCCGTTATTATCGTCTTTCTTGTCATCATCCTTATTGCTGTCGTCCTTCTTATCATCATCTTTTGCTTTCAGGGCTGCTCTTGCTTCTTTTACAGCCTGTACTGCTGCATCAATCTCATCCTGAGTTGCATCTGAATTCTGAAGAACTGCATTTGCCGCATCGATTGCTGACTGAAGAGCTGCAAGTGATGCTTCTGTATACTTGTCTGTTGCTCCGACAACTTCTGTTGCATCTGCAACCGCCTTTTCAAGCTCCTCTTTTACAACCGGTGCTTTCTTCTCTTCGAGTGCTGCCTTTGCTGCATTTACAGCTTCAACCTGTGCATCTACCTCTGCCTGGGTTGCGTTGTCATCAGCCAGAACTCTATTGGCTGCATCAATTGCTGTCTGAAGAGCTGCGATGGATTCTTCTGTATACTTATCTGTCAGGGCTGCTTCACCCTCTGCTGCTTTCACTGCAAGTCTCAGTGCAGATTTGTCTGCCTTCTCTTTCAGTGCTGCAATCTTAGCTTCTACATTTGCTTTTGCATTGTCAACTTCTGTCTGAGTTGCATCTGCTTTGTTGTAAACTGTCTGAGCTTCATCTACAGCATTCTGAAGTGCTTCCAGAGAAGCCGGTGTATAAGCGTCTGTCTGTGCGAGCTTCTCATTTGCTGTATTGATTGCTGCAAGCAGATTTTCCTTTGCAACTGTCATTGCATCTTTTGCAAATGTTACTGCAATCGTATGGTTTGCTGTTACGTCTGAGAATGTATATTCTGTTACAACGTCAACTGCAGTTCCATCTACTGTAAGGCTGTCTACATGATATCCGTCATTCGGTGTGATCGTGAATGCTTTGGATGTTCCTTTGTAAACATTTGTTGCTCCTGTCGGTGCGATCTTTCCACCATTACCTGCTGTTGCTGTAATTGTGAACTGAGTCTGGATGTCAGCAATCTTTGCTGTGATCTCAGCTTTCTTCGCATCTACATCTGCCTGGGAGCTTTCTGTTGTCAACTGCTTTCCTGCATTTACAAGTTCCTGAAGCTCTACAAGTGCTGCTGCAGAATATTTATCTTTATCTGCTGCATTGAGAATTGCCTCTGCATTTGTGATCGCTGTCTGAAGTTCTGTAAGGTCAGCTTCGTCTGCCAGTTTTACTAACTCGATATCGAATTTATCTGTCTGTGGTGAATCTCCGTCTGGTGCTGTAAATACAAGAGTTCCTGCTCCTGCAGTTGTAACAACCATGTTAAATTCAACAGTCTTTGCCTGAAGCACATTATTCACCTTGGAGTTCGGTGTTGCCACCTGACCGGCAGTGATCTTTCCATCCTGCTCACTCCATGCAAGTTTGTTCGTATCAGAACCACTTCTATAAGTTACTGTTACTTTATAAGTTCCTGCTACCGGTGCATTATAAGCATAAGCAACTGAATCTGCTCCTGTAGATGTCTTATTCAGAGAATTAATATACTTTCCATTGCTTGCCCAAGCTTCTGAGTTTACTTCGCATCTCCACTCTGTTGCTCCGCATGCCTCAGTAATTGTTGTTGCGTGCTCTGCTTCCAGAGTCTTTGTCGTTCCCTTTGTTGTCGGGAATTCAAATGGATTTGCTGCAGTATAATTTGCAAATGCAAATGTTGCCTCAATTGTATGAGCTGCAGTTACATTTTCAAATGTATAGGAAGTTCTCTTTCCTACGGATGTTCCGTCAACTTTAACATCGCTGACTTCATATCCATCATTTGCCGTGATCGTGAATGTTGCACTTTCACCTTCTGTAACAGATACCTTGCCGTCTGCAAGACCTTCTGCTGTGATCGTACCGCCTTCACCTGCTGTTGCTGTGATATCATAAGACTCAACTGCAACGTTCTTTGGTGTAATTTCAAGTTTATCAAGCTGCGGTGCACCGCTGTTGTCTACCGGCTGAAGGATCAGAGTTCCTTCTCCTGCTTCTGTTACAACAATATCAAACTCAACTGTACCAACAGAAAGCACATTATTTACTTTTGTATGTGGAGTTGTTATATTTCCTGCCGTAATCTTATTGTTTGCTTCTGACCATGCAAGTTTATTTCCATTATTGGTGTCTCCACTACGATAAGTTGCAACCACGTGATATGTACCTGGTTTTTTTGCATTGTATGCATACTCAACTTTATCTGTACCTGTATTGGTCTTATTCAACGAATTAATATACTTACCATTGCTTGCCCAATTTTCTGAATTAACTTCACATCTCCACTGTGTGTCTCCGCAGGCTTCTGTAATGGTTGTAGCAAACTCTGCTTCCAGGGTTGCACTTGTTCCTGTCTTCCATGGGAACTGGAATCTGTCATCTGTTGTATATTTTGTACGTGCTACAAGAGCTTCTTTAGCTGCATATAATGTAGAGTATGCATTTTTGATCTGTGTATCTGTAGCATTTTCATTTGCTGCAACTGTCTTTGCTGAGGCAAGTGCCGCTACAAACGCTGTCCATCCTTCTGAATAAAGATGTTCTTTTAATCCTTCAGATTCTGTGATCAATGTATTAAGTGAATCTCTTGTAATTGCATCAGCATCAAGAATTGTTACTTTGGCTGAGCTTGCAAGTCCGATTACCGGGCTGCTGCTTGAAAGCTCCAGTGTAAAATATACATCCCCGTCCGTTGTCGGCACACGGTTTGCATGTGCTGCAGGGCTGATTACTTTTTCTGACTCGCCATTCGCAAACTGAACGGTAGAAATCAACTCTGTATTGAAATGCTTCTGAATCGCACTTCCCGGGTTTGGCTCAAGTTTCGCTGTGATTTCACCTGTTGTTCCACCAACACGCTTGATCTTGACAGCAAGATCACTGCCTTCGTTCATCGTATAGGTTTCATTTTCAATTTCGAGCATACCTTTTCCGCCATTGTTGATAACATAGGCTGCCTCGACACCGATTGCTGCTGTTGTCTTTGCTACCAGCTTCAGTGTATGATGTCCGTTTTCCAGATCCGCTGATTCAAAAATCTTTGCTCCTGTGGATCTTACGGTATCATGCGTATCAATCGTTGCAACCGGAGTATCCATATCATCAATATAGACATCTGCCTGACCATGATTCGGGTCTTTTGTTCCCATCAGATATACTTTTGTTCCGTCAAACTCATAGGTAAAGCTTGCACCCTCTTTATTTGACCAGGTATTCTGACCATTAATATAAGTAGTTCCTGTCTGTGGATTCCATCCTGAATCACTGAATGTAAACTTCGTTGTATCATTAACGCTTGTTGAATCCATTCCATCAGGAGCTGCTCCACTCAGCTGAAAGCCTTTGCTGGCTTTATAAACTCCAACTTCGCTAAGCTGCGGAACTTTCCCTGTTGATGTTCCGACAGTAATTTTTACCTGAGTTGCAGATATTGGTGATGTTCTGATCAGTCGTTTTGATCCAACCGTCACACCACTTTCCATGGTCTGCCAGCTTGCATTGTCATTTTCTTTGTATTCAACTTTATAGTTATTGATATGCTGTCCATTCTGGATTGCCTCTTCGATTGATACGACATCAAATCTCTTTGCAGAATCCCATTTGATTGTCAGGCTTCCACTTGTTGTACCATTATCTGTTGTCCAGTATGTAGCATCATCGTCATCAACTGCATTTCCCGGCTTGAAGTCAATATCATTGCCGCGGACATTGCTTGCTGTAATTGTTGTTCCATTTGCTTTTGCAAGATTGGTTCTGAATGTATCCTGAACATTCTGACCAAATTCCACAACACGATCCAGAATCGCCTGGTCTACTTTTCCCTCATTATTCGGAGGCACATTCAAAAGTAAGGTTGCGTTATGACCAACTGATCTAAAATACATCTCTGCAAGGTTTGTCAGAGTTCTTGGAGTATTTTTCTGTGTTCCCCAGAACCATCCAGATGTAATTCTTGCATCAGCCTCCGGTACTGTCCAGTGATTACCATCTTCATATCCATTGGAATATCCGTCTGTCGGATCTCCTTTGTAATCTCCGGCACGCTGGCTTTCATCATTGTAAATCTGACCATTACTGATTCTTGATTTTGCCCATGTGGTATTATCTGCAAATCCATTTTCATTTCCGATCCAGCGAACTGTTGTATGAGTTCCTGCTCCGAACAGCATACAATCTGCTTTGTAACCTGCTTCTTTTCCTTCATACTTCTGGATCGTCGCGAACCATTTTTCAAAATTGTATGTCTGTGGTACATTATTATAACCGTTCGCTCCATCCATCCATACTTCCACAAAATGTCCCTTATTTCCGTATTTCGGGTTGCTCAGGATTTCCTCAAGCTGGTTGTTATAATATTCATTGTAGGCATTGTCGATCGTTCCACCATTCGCACCAAATGTAGATTCTGCTACATCCCATGGTGAAAGATACAATCCCATGTCCATATTAGCTGCCGTACATGCTTCTGAAATTTCTGCAAGGATGTCTCCTTCTCCATTTTTATAACTTGTACTTGCAATGTCATAATCTGTATACGCACTGTTCCAGATACAGAATCCATCATGATGCTTTGCTGTTACAATCAGCTTTTTAAATCCTGCATTTTTCAGTGTGGTTACTAATGTTTCTGCGTCGAAATCACTTTCCAGCGTAAAAATCTGATCCGGAGTTCTTCCTGCATAGAGCTTTTTCTGCGTTGACTGGTCAAATCCCCACTCAAGTTCATTGAATGTGTTTGGACCAAAATGACAGAATGCTGCAAGTTCATCTTTCTGATATTTATACTGGTTTGCATCAGGTACTGTATCGTCCGGTGTTGGTGCTGCAGTATCTTTATCTGTACATTCCGCATCTGTTACGCCATTTTCAGCGGCATATACCGTTACTCCCATTGTTCCAACAGAACTGAAAATCGTCGTAACCCCAAGAGCCAAGCCCATAAGCATTGATAAGGCTTTTTTTCTCATGTCTTTCCTCCCATTATGTTATCAAAGCGAAGGAGATCAGCATTTTTCATAACCTCCCCCGCTTGTTTCTAAATTTCACATTTACAAAACTGCAAAGTTTTTAGTTCTCTTTTTTACGCTTTACTACAACGCCTGCTGCCGCTGCGGATGCTGCCAGTGCAAATGCCCAAACTGCTACGTTTGTCGTATCGCCTGTCTTAGCTGCTTTCTTAGTATTGTCTACCTTTGTTGTAGTCTTATTGTCAGACTTGGATGGGTTAGAAGAATTGTTCTTGTTGTTATCAACCTTTGTATCATCCTTCTTATTGTCACCCTTATTGCTGTCATCTTTCTTGCCGTCATCTGTCTTCTTTTCTACAAGAGCATTGAGGGCTTTTGCGATAGCTTTATTTGCTTCGTCAATCTGAACCTGAGTTGCATTTTCGTCATTCAGAACGGATGCGTACTGATCGTAAACTGCCTGCAGGGCTTTCAGTGATTCTGCTGTGTACTTGTCTGTTGCTGCAAGTGCTGTATCTGCCTTTGCTGTAGTTGCCTTGAGTTCTGTCTTGTCAACTACTGTCGGATCAGGATTTACAGCATCTTTCTTTGTTGTAAATGTAGCTGCTGCCTTTGCGGATACATTGTTATTTGTATCAACAGCTTCTACCTCTACTGTGTACTCTGTTCCTTCTGTAAGACCTGTCAGTACATATTCTGTTGTTGCTACCAGTGTATCATTGACCTGAGTTCCGTTTACATATACATTATATCCGGCAACTTCTTCATTATCTGTAGAAGCTGTCCATGTAACAGTTGCACCTGTCTTTTTGACATCTGATGCTTTTACATCTGTCGGAACACTCGGAGCCTCTGTATCGGCTGCCTTTGCTGTTGTAAATGTAGCTGCTTCTGATTTCTCAGATTCATTTTCAGCTGCATCAACTGCTGTAACTTTTACACTGTACTCTGTAGATGCTGTAAGACCTGTCAGGTCATACTCTGTAGCTGTTACAAGTTCTGCATTTACCTTTGTATCATTTACATATACATTGTATCCAACTACGCCAACATTATCGCTTGCTTCTGCCCATGCAACTTTTGCTGTTGTCTCTGTAACATCTGCTGTTCTTACTGCTGTCGGAGCATCCGGTGCTTCTGTATCAGCTACTGCTGTATCAAGGTATGTGATAATCGGAGTAACATGAACAGACGGCTTGCTTGGATTGCTGTTGCTCTTTGTTACTACACGGATCACATCTCCCGCATTTACTTCGATTGCATCAAAGTTTGCCCAGTCTGTTGCTTTCTCACGGCTGGTCTGAAGTGTTACACTCTGCTTTACTGTATCATTAACAAGAAGGCTTAATGTAACTGTTCCGCCTGAATTTCCATTCTGACGAAGGTATGGCTCATCATCTTTTACATTGAAAGATACTGTACCGCTCTTCGGTGCTCTGAATGCCATTGCTGTTGAGATATCGCTGTTCGGCGGTGCGGAAAGCAGTCCGTGAACGCTTGTATCTGTTGTTGAAGTTGTACCCTGTGAAGCATCAATACCAGGACCATAATATGTATTCACACACCAGTTCGGCCATCCGTCTCTGTCAGATTCTGTCATATTTGTCCAGTCACCGGTTCCGTTCTTCTGCTGTCCAAACCATACATTTCCCTGCTGTCCTTTAACAAAGTCAAGAGTCCAGTTGTATGTGTTCTTCTGAGCGATTGTATAATCATTTGTTGTTCCGTCTTCAGCGGTGATACGAAGTGTCATGCCTTCTGCTACTGCATCTGTATTTGCCAGCTCAGTTCCGCCATTTAATACAGAAACTGTTGCTGTATCAGCTACAGTGATATTCTTTCTCATCTCGCTCACTGTTGTCGGATTTTTAGCTGTATAAGGAACGCTCATGGTTGTTCCTTTTACTTCATAATAAGCATCTTTCAGTTCTTTATCAGAACTTGCAACTACTGTATAAGTTACATCCTCCATTCCTTCATAAGAAAGAACGACAGTTGCTCCACCTTTTACGATATCTGCATCGCCAAGAACTTTATCACCATTTTTTACAGTAACTGTAACGCCTGTATCAACGATGATGTTGTTGCGGAACTGCTCTACTGTTGTATTCTTCGGAAGATCACTTACATTTGTTCCTGAAATTGTGTATGTATTGGAACGAAGTACAAGTGCTGTAACTGCATCACTTTCTGCTGCTCCGATTTCCGGTACTGCTGTGATTGCATGTCCGAAGAAGTCATGATCGATAGAATAACCATTTCTGTCAACAATTACTTTACCAGCATTGATAGCCGGTGAGTTTGCTGCCAGTTTGTATCCATCAAATTTTGTAGTAGCTGTCGGATCTTCATGCAGTCTTGCCTGCTTGTCCTCTGCTGCTGCAACCGGACCTGAACCTGCATCAACAAGTACTGCTGTTCCTGCGGATACCTTTACTGCATTTGCATCAGTTGGGTAATTGGATACATTGTAGTACAGGTTGTTGTCGAATACTTTATTGTTGCTCGGATTCCAGTTTGAAACTGTTGCCGGTGTACTTCCTGCAAAATAGAAAATATTATTTTCTGCTGTAACCGGTCCACCATTTCCATGACTTCTATGCCAGATTGTATTCAGTCCCGCTTTAATATAGAAGGTATTATTGTAAACCTGACAATTTCCTGTATTTCCAGCAGGATCCAGCGGTCCCATATCTTCATTCTGGCTGATATTGTAACGGAATGTATTATTAATGGATTCCGGTCCACAGAACATGATCGTACTTGCCGTATTACCGTGACTGTAGTTGTACTGATAGTTTGTTCCATCACCGTAGTCAGCATCCCATGGCTGTCCGTCACCATTACCGCTGGATGCATTCAGCGTTGCGAAGCATTCATTGTACTGGAAAATGGCATTTTTACACTTCCATGGCCAGATACCTGCTGCAACTCGTCCTGCATTGACACCCTGCTTACCGGTCTCATTACCATTTGCATCAAGCCTTGGCTGTTGCCGTGAATAATCTGTTGTATTAATCTGCTTTGCTGCATTCTCTGATACATTATACTGGATCAAAGGATTGTCACAGTACATTGTTGTAATCGCATCTCCACCGACATTGTTCAGGTAGTTATTCTCGATTACAACCTTGGATGCTCCATATGTAGACATCACCTCATCTGACAGAGAAGCATTTGTGAATCTTCCCCACTGATAGGTATATCCAACTGCGATTCCCCACCGGTTTACTGTATCAAGATAGCAATTCTTAATCTGAACATCATTGTATCTTGCAACACCTGTTGTTGCCTCATTTGTCGGTTTCTCCATGATAAAGTAGATACCACCATTGGTCATGTGCTTATTATAGACGTTACCTGTTACATCATGAATGTAAAGATCATTCAGTACGATATGATCTACTGTTCCATTATCTTTTGCAACTCCGGCAACACCGGTTCTGTCCATTGCATAAGCATCATTGTAGTCACGTACATTACCGTTTGAATCTGTTTCCGGTACTTTATCTGTCGCTCTGTTGTTCGTCAGTTCCAGACCATTGATCTCAATGTATTCTGTATCCTCAATCAGAATACAAGAAGATACTTCACCTTTCCATTTATGGTTCTGGTTATCCAGTGGATTTCCATAGTTCAGATTCCAGCGTCCCTGACCATTTGTATTGATCTGCGGTCTGGCTGCACTCTCATCTCCATAAGTTGAAATAACAACCGGTGCATCTGCACTACCGCTGTCCTCCTTCGTAAAATGAAGTGCCTCTCCATTGAAGACAGATCCTTTCTTAAAACGTACCTGATCTCCTGGTTGAAGATTCACTGCATTTACCTGTTCCAAGGTTTTAAATGCATCGCTTTTGGAAGTACCTGTTGCATTTTCATCGGCATTTCCATTTTCGGAATCAACATAATATGTTGTTCCTGTTGCAGTGTTCTGTCCTTCAGCATTAACAGAAACTGCAGGCATCATTGATGCAACCGTAGTTCCTGCAAGCAGAAGAGCCAGAGCACCGCTCATCCATTTCTTCTTCATAATATTGCTCCTTCCATCATTTTATATTCTTCAAGGTAAACCGGTTTACATCCGCCATGTTCCCGTCCACCTGAGAATCAGTTTCACACTGCGTGATGATGTCATCATATTTCTTTTCACGCAACTCACGTTCCACCGCAATTCTTGCTGTCTCCAGATCAGCATTCTCTTCGCTGTCCCCGAAGATCCATTCGCGGCTGTTGTAGTATTCCAGTATCTCGTCCTCTGTCAGTTCCATGCCCTCACGGGTGTAATCATTGCAGTATTTTTCTTTGAGCGTACTCATTTCATACTGAAGATAAATCTGAAAAGTATACTCTTTCAGTCCATAGACCACTTCTCCATTTTCAACCTTTTCACTCCGCTTTGCATTTTCGTCTTTCCAACGCTTTTCCAAAGCCTCATAACTGCTGTCTGATACATCACCACATTCTTCTGCAAGGTCATAGACCGCATGGATGTATTTCAACTGTTCTACTGTATTTTCCGTCAGAATTTCGTAGCCGTATTTCCCATCATACTTTTTCTCCCAGAAGCCATCTTCATAAACGGCATCATAGTCCTGCTGAATCTGCACCTCTGTATCATACTCTACAGATTTCATGCAGTTCACATATTCATCTTTGCTGATTGTATGCCCCCCAACAGTTAAATCGAATCGATTATCAATTCTGTATCGGACGACCCCGGCAACAATTCCCGCAACCGCGATCACCAATACTGCAATTCCGATCTTCAGGAACTGCTTTTTTCGATTCTTCATACTCCGCATCCCCTCCTGTTCTGAAATCTTGTTCTTTCTACGCACGAACTTACCCACTCTGACTTAATACTATTATAACAACAGCAGAATTTTTCAACTCGTTCTTTTCGGTTGATTCCCACGCTTATTTTGTCTAATTCGGAACATTCTTTTCATTTCTCCCTTGACTGCTTTTATTCTCTCTGCTATATATTTTTCTGTTTCGTATGTTTCTTTCTTACATACGCTTAATAGCTCTCTGTCACATACACATCATTACATATAGAACAGTATGAATCGTACTGTTTCTTTGCATACAATAGTGTAAAAAGTAATGCAGATCAGATGATACAAATGTAACGGAAAGATATGAGGGTGAGTCTATGAAAAGAGATTACTATGAACTGCTCGGACTGGCGAAAGGTGCTGATCCGTCAGCAATAAAAAAAGCCTACAGAAAGCTTGCTAAAAAGTATCACCCGGATACGAATCCCGGTGATAAAGAAGCTGAAAAGAAATTTAAAGAGATCACTGAAGCTTATAATATCCTGAGTGATCCTGAGAAAAAGAAACTTTATGATCAATTTGGTCACGCTGCATTTGACCAGAGCGGTGCTGCCGGTGGAGCCGGCACCAGTGGTTTCCATGGTGGATTCTATGGAAGTGGCTTTGGTGGAGCCGGATTTGGCAGCAATGGTTTTGGCAGTGGTGGTTTCAGTGGTGGCGGTTTTACCGGAAACGGTGGGTATCAGGAATACCACTTTGAGGGTGGTAATATGGATGATATGTTCGGAGATATTTTCGGAAATATGTTCCACGGAGGAACATCCCGCAAGACTTCTTCCGGTTTTGGGAACGGCTTCCATGGTGGGTTCCAGTCCGGTGGTTTTCAGTCAAAGGGATCCGATCTGAATGCAGAAGTAACCGTTGGCTTTGATGAAGCTGCTTTTGGCTGTGACAAGGTCATTACATTACAGGATCCAAATGCTCCGGGAAATTCTTCCCAGTCACTGAAGGTTCATATTCCTGCAGGAATCGACACCGGTAAGACGATCCGTCTCCGTGGCAAGGGAATGCCCGGTACAAATGGCGGAGATGCCGGGGATCTGATGTTGAAGGTCAAGGTCGCTGACAAACCGGGATACGAGCGAAAGGGAATGGATGTCTATACGACAGTTACTGTACCTTTCACGACGGCTGTCTTTGGTGGTGAAGCACTGGTTCAGACTTTATATGGCAATGTGCTTTGTAAGATCCGCGAGGGTACACAGTCCGGTTCTAAAATTGAAAGGAAAGGGAATTGTTTCCATGAAGAACCCTTCGGTTCACGGTGACCAGTATGTAACGGTTCAGATTGAAGTTCCAAGGCACTTAACTCCACAGGCGAAAGAGAAACTGCGTGAATATGAAACCCTGGTCAGCGGGAACGCAAAGAGTGCTTAAGATTTGAATAGGGCATTGGCAACCGTCAAAAATGCACACACATAAAGGGCAGAAATGAGACATTCTTTACCGCTTAGCATTGGCAAAAATACGATTTGTTATTCTTGCCAGGCGACAACGGTATAAATGATGTTGGTCATTTCCGCCCCTTCTTTTATGAAATTTTTTCTATTTCAGACTATTTCTTCCGCTTTAGAATATTCTCTCTATTTCAAACTATTTCTTCCATTTCAGACCGAATTGTATCTTCGGATGCTGCCATTGCCTGCAGGGTCATGGTAAGAAGCTTTTCAAGTTCCCAGCCCAGTTGATTTGCACCTCTTTCAATGACTTCTCTTGAACATCCTGCAGCAAATCCTTTACTTTTATATTTTTTCTTCAGAGATTTTAATTCCATGTCCTTTGTACTTTTTGACGGACGCATCAGTGCAGCCGCCCAGATCAGACCTGTCAGTTCGTCTGCCGCCAAGAGTACTTTTTCCATCTCGTGAACCGGTTCTACATCAATCGTCTTTCCACAACCTACTGTGATTCCGTATCCATGAGAACATACTGCATGGATCAGATCTTCTGAAACTCCAGCTTCTCTTAAAAGCTCCGGTGCTTTCAGGCAATGCTCTTCCGGGTACAATTCAAAATCAATATCATGAAGCAGTCCTGCAATCCCCCAGTATTCTGCATCTTCTGCGTATCCCAGTTCATTTGCATACCACTTCATAACAGCCTCTACAGTCAGAGCATGTTGAATGTGAAATGGATCTTTATTATATTTTTTAAGTAACTCAAAAGCATCTTTTCTGGCAATATGTTCCATGTTGTTTTCTCCTTTTTATCCGCAGTTTTCCTACCATTCCGATAGGTTATATTTTACTTTGATCTTTACTGCTTGTCAAGGTGGTAAGCTTCG
>ERZ791607.1854-NODE-1854-length-13383-cov-10.537515_pt1 | contig 13383 bp, 10 predicted proteins | sample MGYA00509964_ERZ791607 | MGnify/ENA primary metagenome ERZ791607 (study PRJEB30046, sample SAMN00791907) | human gut metagenome | study: EMG produced TPA metagenomics assembly of the A metagenome-wide association study of gut microbiota in type 2...
CCACATCATACTTCATGAGAGTGGACTGGGAAACTGTAGGCCGCTGTGTCAATCGCGTTCTTCACAATTTAGAACCAGAGCGTTCAAGAAGACTTGATGGTCTGGTTAATATCGGCATTGATGAAACCAGTTATAAAAAGGGTCACAAGTACATCACAGTGATCGTTAATCACGATACTAACACGGTTGTATGGGCATCGGAAGGTTATGGTAAATCCGTCCTTGAAAAGTTTTATAAACAGCTGCCCCCGGAGCATCTCAGTGAAAAGCAACAGTTGCGTGTTAATTTGATCGCCTCGCAAAATCCTCGTCTATACCGAGCATATCTGCTTAAAGAACAGCTCCGGTTATTACTAAAGCTTACAAACGTAGATGAAGCTGAGGACGAACTCAAACGCTGGCTGTGGAAAGCCAGCCACAGCAGGATACCTGCATTTAAAGAATTATATCAGAAGATCAGGCGCCACAAGACGCATATCTTAAATACAATCCGTTATGGTATGAGTAATGCCAGGATTGAAGCAACTAATAACAAGATTAAGCTCATTATCCGTAAAGCTTATGGCTTCAGAAACATACAAAATATGCTTGATATGGTGTACCTTGTATGCTCTGATATACGCATTCCACTTCCTAACCGAAAGTTGAATGCCGCTTAATCTAGATAAACACTGGGGTTGTGGCGGTTTTTAACCCACCATTACCCCTGAAGAGCCTTTTTTAATATAAAAATGGAGAAGATTTATGAGCAATTTAAGAACGGAGCAGCCTGTTTTCGAGACAGACCGTATTACAGATGGTTTTGATATTTTTTTCTGGGTATTTAATGACGCCAGCAGTTTTGTTGCCACACACTGGCATACTGCCATCGAGATTATGTATATTATAGACGGAGAGGTCGATGTTATGATGAATCAGCAGACGGTCATTTTAAAACCCGGAGATGTTTTTCTGATCGATTCAAGGCTTCCTCACTCCACAAAATCAGTTCACGGAAATCATGCAGTATTAATTCAGCTTCCTTATGAATTTTCAAAAAAATATATCCCCGATGTCGATTCCTTTATTTTTGGTTTTGACTGCCACACTGATAATGCCATTTTACGCACCAAAATTGATTCTTTAATCGATGTCATTCAAAAAATGAGAATTGTATATGAAATTCAACCAAAAGGTGCTTTGCTGCGGTTTAACAGTCTTCTTTTTGAAATGCTTTATCTGCTCTACCACAGTTTTTCGAGGGAAGTGGAATCCTCCCAGTTCAAAAAAGATGTCAAAAATTTTGTGCGTTTAGAACCTGTTTTAGAATACACAAAAAAGCATTACAATACACCGATCACCCTTTCCGAGATTTCGCAGATCGCATGTTTTCAGGAAGAATATTTCTGTCATTATTTCAAAAAAAATATGGGAGTGACTTATTTCCAATACTTAAATGAAATAAGACTCTCCCATATTTACCGTGATCTCACCTCCACAGACCTTCCTCTGAAAGTTCTGTTAGAGAAGCATGGTTTTACGAATTATAAATTATTCCGAAAAATGTTTTATGAGCAGTTTGCAACCACTCCCGGTGAATACCGTAAAAATGCCGCTGTATCCGATTAATCCAGTAACATCTCTACGCATCCGTACATACCGGCATCATTGCCAAGTCCTGCCAATGCAAACTTTGTTTCACGGCATGCCATGAATGCTGTCTCAACAAAGTGTTTTTTGATGTTATCTAATAAGATATCGCCTGCTTTGGAAACTCCTCCACCGATCACGATAATCTCCGGGTTCACCACACATGCAATATTAGAAAGGGTGGAGCCTAAAATTTCACATACTTCATCTACCAGTCCGATTGCAATTGCATCTCCTGCTTTTGCTGCGTCAAAGACATCTTTTGCAGTCAGGTTTGGAATTTCACGAATGCTTGTCTCCTCGGTAGATTTTGCAAGTTTTCTCTTTGCGAGACGAACGATTCCTGTCGCGGAAGTATACTGCTCTAAACATCCATACTGTCCACAGTTACAAGCTTCGATCTCATCATTGTTCACGGTGATATGTCCGATCTCTCCGCCGGCTCCGTTAAATCCTGCAACTACCTTTCCGTCTACGATGATTCCACCGCCGACACCAGTTCCAAGTGTTACCATAATGACATCCTTAGAGCCCTTTGCTCCACCCTGCCACATTTCACCTAAAGCGGCAACGTTTGCATCATTTCCGACTTTGATTTTTAATCCGGTAAGGTTGCCTAACTCTTCTGCAACGTTTACCACGCCCCAGCCAAGATTTACACAGCGGTGTACCACGCCCTGGCTGTCAACCGGTCCCGGAACTCCGATTCCGATTCCCTGCACATCATCCTTGCTGATTGCTTCCTGTGCCAGCTTGTTGTCCACTGCCTTTGCGACATCGGAAAGGATCGACTCACCATTATTTTCTGTATTGGTCTTAATTTCCCATTTGTCTAACAGTGTTCCGTTTGTGTCAAAAAATCCGATCTTACAGGTTGTACCCCCGATATCAACTCCAAATGCGTATTTCTTCATGATTTTTCTCCCTGATTTCCCTATATTTTCTGCGTCTATGTACCCACCATAGTTTCGCTTGCATTATCTTTATGATAACGTTTCCATTTTTATCTGTCAATTGTATTCTATGGCATATTTTGCTTTCCTTGCTTTATTTTTTACATCCTTATTTCCTCCGCCGGATTATCTTCAGGCTGTCCGCTCCCGCTCTCCTGCTGCTGGAGCAGATCATCCGAAATTCTTGCATATGGCAGAAATTCGAGCGGCTCCAGTCCCTCATGCGCCTTGCTCATAAATGACTGCCATATTTTTCCCGGATAAGTGTTCCCCATTAATCCCTGCAATTTTTTTGGCATGTCATAGCCTACCCAGACACTTGTAGTATAATATCTCGTATAGCCGACAAACCATCCGTCTTTCTGATCGTTTGTCGTTCCTGTCTTTCCCGCACACGGCATATCTCCAAGGTCAAGTCCTTTTCCGGTTCCGTTTGTGATGACGCCTTTTAAAACATCCGTCATCATGCGCGCCGCATTTTTCTTATAGATCAAAACCGGGTTCTGCCCCGAATTATATAAAACTGTTCCGTTTCCATCCTCGATCTTCACGATACAGGTTGGTGTGCGGTAATATCCGTCATTCTCGATCGTTGCAAAACCGGATGCCATCTCTAACGCAGAGACACCGTTCGTGAAACCGCCCAGTGCCGTTGCAAGCCTGTAATCAGACGGACTGATCCTGGAAAAATTCATCGCCTTAAGATAAGACAATCCTTTATCCGGCGTGAGCTGGTCATATAACTTCCATGCGATCGTATTGACGGATTTTTCCACCGCAGTGCGGACCGTAATCTCTCCGAGATATGTGCCGTTGGCATTCCTTGGTCCATCCTCGATCGGCTCATCGACCACGATTGAATCCGGCGTATAGCTCTGCTCAAAACTTGGTGTATACACGGTCAGCGGTTTTATCGCACTACCCGGCTGCCGGAAACTCTGATAGGCACGGTTTAAGGTATAACCCGGAAATTCCTGACTTCGCCCGCCCACGACCGCACGCACATATCCGTTATCATTATCGATACAGACAGCAGACGCCTGCAGTTCATAAACACCCTCGTCATTTACCCCGGTATAGCCGGAAAGCGTATCATTCACCGACTGCTGCAATTCGTCCTGCAATGACAGGTCAATGGATGTGAAAATGCGGTATCCGCCGGTATAAAGTTTTTTCTGGCATTCACTATAGAGAGCATTGTAAGTGTCCTCATATGCCTGCTGCTCCTCATCTGTCTTAAAATCCTCATGGAAAACAAACCCCTGCTGCTCCATCAGCGCCCTTGTTGCACAGTAGTAGGTGTATGTCTCAACGTAATCATTTTTTGCAAGTGCCTGTGGACGGTTCAATGTGATCTGCTCCGCCACCGCCTGCGCGTAATCCATCTGTGAGATTTTGCCGTCATCGAGCATATTTTTCAAAATACGGTCACGTCGGGAAACGGTGTTGTCTTTGTTTGTCACCGGATCATAGAGCGTCGGGTTATTCGGAATTGCACACAAAAAAGCAATCTGGGACAGAGAAAGACTTTCCACATCACGGTCGAAATATCCTCTCGCCGCAGACTGGATCCCGTAATATCCGTTTCCAAAATAAATATTATTTAAATAGAACTCCAAAATCTGATCCTTGGAATATTTGTTTTCGAGTTCCGTTGCAATATACATCTCTTCCACTTTTCGCTGCCACGTCTTTTCCTGTGACAGAAAAATATTCCGGGCCAGCTGCATGGTGATCGTACTTCCACCCTGTTTCACTTCACCATTTTGTACCATCGCCTTTACTGCACGGAGCAATGCACGGTAATCAATTCCATGATGCCTGAAAAACTTTTTATCTTCGATACTGACAATGGCAGTCACTGCATCCACCGGCATCTCCTCAATGGAAACGTAATAGGAATCTTTTTCCCCTTTCAGGGTGGAGATCACGCTTCCATCCGATGCATAGACAATGCTAGTCTGATTTGCCTTAAAAGTATCCACATCCGACTGTCTGACAAGCCGCACTGCCTCCTGCCTTAATTCCTCAACCTGTTTCCCGTAACCGCCGTAAAAATAGTAGGCAGCCGCTGTGAGCACCAGCACCAGAAGCACAAGCTGTATGCGGAAAAAGTGCCAGAATAGCCGGTGTTTTTTCTTTTTCTTTGTTTTTGACATCATGCACTCCTTTCTGGCTCTGTCATTATTTTTCTGATAAAATCTGCTTTTTCTAACATTAATCTTTCCAGATTTCTCCATAGATATGCATGATCTGTCGTAACGATTTCATAGCTTCAAAGATATCCTTTATCCTTTAAAAATTCAGGTCGATCTCGATTCCTTTCAGATCCTCGTTCACGAGATTCTTCTCTTTGAGAATCTTCTGGATGTTTTTCTGTGCCTCATCCATTTTACTCGTGTTCTGTTTCTGCATGGAAACATCCTGTTCGAGCTGATCGGCATTCTGCTGTCCCTCGATGATCTCTTCCTGATTTTTGCGCTTCTCTTTTGCCTCTTCGATCTGCTTATCCTGTTCTTCCTTCTTGTCTGCCGCTTCCTCTGCCTTCTCTTTCTCTTCCTCGACCTTCTCATCGGCATTGTTTTTGCCTTCCTCGATAAGCATTCCGAGGATCTCTTTATTGGCAGAATCCATAATCTCATCTGCGGCATCCGATGCTTTTTCCATATCTCTGGACTTTAACTGCTCTAACGTGGCATCCGAAATAGACGCAGTGAGCGCATTGACCTCAAACTGTTTGCGGTCTGCCTCCACGCTGACCTGCCCTTTCATGCTGTTTAAGTTCAGAACTTTCTTCTGGTACTCTGTGAGCGGTGCATTCTGCAGTTCCTTCAATCTGGAGAGCTCTTCGTCTGAAAACTGGTCATAGGAAGAACCGTTCATATTATTCTGGTACTTTTCCAAAAGCTCTAAATCTTTCTGTTCCTGCGATCCGTCTGCCACACCATACTCTTCCTGCAAAGATTTTTTGGTATTCTCGATATCTTTCATTTTGGCACGAATCTCATTCATCTCGGATACTTTGGACTGCTTTAACCCCTCCATATCCGCAATGCTGTCAGCGGATTTATTGTCACTTTTCCATGCATCACTGACCACTTTTAATGCCTGTTTTTTCGCATTGTTTCTGCACGCCTCGATCTGGCTCTGTGTGTCATTTTTACGCAGAAAACCTCCTGCGTTGACGGATTTTACGACATCCTGATGTCCTTTTTTCTCAGCAGCTTTCTGTGCCGCTGCCTGATCCACTCCACTCTGGTTTGCCCTGATTGCAATTGACATAAACTCATTCCCCCCTGTAAAAACGTTTCTATGCAGATTATTATGAAACTCCTCACGAATTTCTTTGAATTGCCCGAAAATTTTTATAAACAATAGAATGCACGCTCCGCGAACACTCTGTTGTCATGAATTAGATATCGGCTTTTTTCATGTTTTCTTTAATGATACGCTTCCATCTCAATCAGGTTGTAATCGAGCTTCATTTTCTTTAGCATTTCCACTTCGCGTTTCTGGCAGGTAAAAAGGAATATCTGGTTTTGTAAGGTCGAAAGTGTCTGCAAGGTCTGCGCCAGACGATCGTCATCATACATGGCAAACGCTTCATCCAATAAGATTGGAAGCGGTTCTTCCTTCGTCACAACTTTTCCCACCGCAAGGCGCAGCGCCAGATAAATCTGCTCCAACGTGCCACGGCTTAATAGCTCTGGTCTGACTTCCCTTCCCTCTGTCAGAATCTGCAGCTGCCCCTGCTCATCGAGCCTTACACTGTCATAAGCTCCTGCGGTAAATAAGGACACATATCTTGAAATCTCCGCATTCAGTTCATCCTGCATATCCTCATAAAAAGATTGGGAAATCCTTGTGATCTCCTGCGCCGCAAGCTCCAATGCCTGAATATCTTCCGCTCTTTGGTGCTCTGCCCAGCTCTGCACACTCTGTCTTGTGATCTCTTCCTCCAGATTAAAAAGACGGTTTTCCTTTTCCCGCAGAGAATCTTTCCACTCAGTAAGCATCTGGTCTGCCAGCCGTTTCTTTTGCTGCATCTGTGCCTCCATCGCTTCCTGCTCACGCAGTTTCCTTAATTGCTCCGCCTGCATGGATGCCGCTTGGAGTTTGGCACGGTTTTGATTCTTTTTGTACTGCCGGATTGCAGAAAATAATGCGATTGCAAGAGCTGCAAGTTCACCTGTCCAGAAAAGGGCTGGTGTTATGTAAACCTTAAGAATGAATAATAATATTGCGATGAGGATTGCAACGAAGGACAGGATATAACCGGTTTTTTCGGTACTGCCGGTCTGCTCATGGTACTTGGCATGCATTCCACCCTCATCATCTGCATAATGCGCTTCATATTCCTGATTCTCTCTGGAATTTCTGCTTATATTCTCCATGCTACTTCCAGTTCCAAACTCCCTTTGCATCGCTTCATACTTTTCTATAGATGCACGTATCCCTTCACATTCCTGTTCGAGCAGGTTCTTCTCCAATTGAAGTGCCCTAAGACGCACCTCCCGCTCCTCGTCTGCCCTTCTCTGCTCCTGCTGCAATTCCCGCTTTCTGGCATTTAGCGAAGCAGCTGCATCCGCAACCGTCACGCCGCTGTCGGAACCATCCGATGCCTGTGCGAGATACTCTGCAAGGATTTTCACCATCTGGTTTCCGGTGGCAGCTCCCGCCTGCGTGATATCGTAGGTACTGGCATAACTGTCTTTGCTGACACCACCCAAAAGCATGGTCAGATCCCCAAAGCCGACCGACAGTTCCTCCCCATCCAGCTCATTCCTCAGATAATCGTTTTTCTCTTTGGAATAAAAATTGCGTTCCAGATAAAACTTCTGCTGCCCAACCGTAAACTTTAGTGCACCCGCATAAAACGACGGTGCATGCCACGGTTCATACTGACTGTAGGCATCCGTGACAGCACTCCTGCCCCTTCCTTTTTCCATGCCAAAAAGCATCGCACATAAAAAGCTGTGCAATGTCGATTTTCCCGCCTCATTTTTTCCATATATGACATTCATCCCCGGTTCAAAGGATATGTTTTTGTTCTGTAGCTTTCCAAACTGAAAAATGTCTGCTTCCTTTATCTGCATATCTCATGCCCCAACAATGCGCTAACGCCGTATTCCAATGCTTTCGCTGCAACCGGATCCTGCCTTTTTTTCTGCATGGCTGCAATGTAAGCTCCCAACAGGGAATTTTCATGTTCAGCCAGCAGTTTATCATAGTCATAATCCGGTCGAAGCTGCTCTGTCACATCCACGATCCGTTCCAGATTCGACAATTTATTAAGATCGAATATCACGTCCGGATCTTTGTATCCCTGTAAACAAATCCGAAAATACTGATAAGCCGGACGTTCTGCCAACAGTTCTTTTATCTGCTGCATGACATCATATCCGGTCGTCCCCGGCGTCACCTCCACCGCTTCGTGGCAGTACTCACACTTTCGCACCGGATAAAAAGATACCTCACAATACGTTTTGCCGATGTCTCCTATCCAGTATCCGTGCGCACCGGTATCATTACAGTCTGTCGGCTCCAGTGCGCCCGCCATGACCGCCCTGCCCTGCACAAGCTGCCCACCTTTGTGGATGTGTCCCGCTGCAATATAATCAAATCCATGCCGAAGAATCTTTTCCACCGAAAAAGGAATATGCCGCTCATCGCCTCCATGTGCGAGCAGAATATTAATTCTGTCCGTATTTTTCGGAAAAACTTCATCGTACAAAACCTGCCGGATCTCACGATGCCAATAGCTCAGACCATAAACCGTCGTATTCTGCTCCGGGAAATCAAAACACATTACTTCCTCGCGCGGGAAGAAACAGACATTTTCCGGCCACTCACATGTCCTGTAAAAAGAATTTTGCTGTATGTAATCGTGGTTTCCTGCCATAAGAAGCACTTTCGTCTGCGGTATGCGTGCAAACAGACCACAGACTTCCTTCAATTCTCTTTTCAATGGCTGTTTATGAAAAAGATCACCTGAAATCAACAAAAAATCCGGGGATTCTTCTGCCGCGATCTCGATCATTTCCGCAAAAGAATCCCAGATATCCTGTGCTCTTTTTTCACTCCATGCTTTTCCTGCATCCGGTTTTACACCGAGATGCACGTCTGAAATATGCATAAACTTCATGCTTTGTCCTCATTTTCCGTAATCATTCCAGCGGCTTCTATTGTTCCATCTGTTTTCCCAGGAAACCAGCTGCTGCAATCGCAAGCTTACTCTCCGTCTCTGTCATTCTGGATTTCTCGTCTTTTTCATATAAAATAACGGCTCCGATCGCATCCCCCTCGCAGATGATCGTGCTGAGTGCCTGCTGCCCGAATTCTCCGGCATCATCTAATGTCACCTTGACAAACTCCGCATCATTTCTGCTTGCGAGAAAATTTTTCCGTTCGCTGATGGCGTCTTCCAGCTGTTTGCTGATCGGCTTGCCCTCATATTCTTTCTTGCCGTTACCGGATGCCGTCACAACATGGTCGCAGTCCGTGATCAATACCAGATGTCCGGTTGTCTGTGCCAGACTTTCCGCATACTCTCCCGCAAACTGGCTCAGCTCCCCGATCGGCGAATACTTTTTCAGAATGATCTCGCCCTCCCGGTCGGTAAATATTTCCAAAGGATCGCCCTCCCGGATCCTTAAGGTTCTCCGAATTTCTTTCGGAACTACAATTCTTCCCAGATCATCTATTCTGCGTACAATCCCTGTGGCTTTCATTTAATATTTTTCCTCCAATGCTGTTATTTCACTTTGGAGTTATTATGTGGAAAAATCAGAGAATTATTCTTTTCTCTGTTTAAAATTCCTGTGTACATCATACCCTATTTTTTCTAAAATGAATATTAAAAATTTGTAAAACATCTTGATTGTATAGGATATATCCTATATAATATATAAAAAATATGAAAGAAGGAATTATATGCCCGTCATTGCACGTTTCTTTGGAATAACAATAAAAATGTACCTGCGCCAAAAAGAACACAATCCACCACATATCCATGCAATTTACGGTGATTATTCAGGACTATTTTCAATTGAAAGCGGTGAAATGTATGAAGGCGATATTCCTTCCAAAGAACAAAAATTAATCAAACTATTTATTTCAAATTATAGAGAAAAGCTGTATGATATGTGGGAAACACAAAACTTTACATCATTAAAATTCGAAGGAGGTGCATCCTATGGCTCACAGAGTGCAAAGTGTATCGATGATTGATCAGAATATTCTTCAGGCAATTTTTATAGGTGGTGAAGTAATTCAATATGACCTGCGGAAAATGCTTTCCATTCTTCCACAATTTCAGGAAATTATCAATGATCCATCCCTCGCATCGAAAGTTCATGCAGATACCGGCGGCTATGGTGTGTCCTGGAGTGATGATCTGGACTTAGATTCTGAAACGATCTGGGAAGATGGTGTATTTATTCGTATTGAATCTGTTGACCCATCCCTCGCACTTGCTTCCAGCCTTGCAAGAGCAAGAGAATATGCCATGCTGACACAAAAACAACTCTCCGAAAAAACGGGAATCTATCAGAGCGATATCAGCAAACTGGAACGTGGTAACGCCAATCCATCCATTTTGACCTTAAAACGTCTGGCAGATGCAATGGATATGACTTTAAAAATCGAATTTGTACCAAAAAAATGAAGAGACTATCACAGCCTCTTCATTTCTTTTCAAATCATCTTTTCTCTATTAGCCAAAATCAATATTTTTTCATTTTTTGCTAATAGATTTCTTCTGCTTACTTTTTTGTATCATAGTCATCCAGAAAATGATGTTTTACGCCGTCCTTTTTATAGGCGACAACCGTTTCCAGATTCACATTTTCCACACTCTTGAAAATATTGCCTTCCACGTACTGGTTGACTTCTTTTAATTTTTTGATCAGTTCCTTGATCTCCACACGTTTCGAACGATTTTCCTCGTTATTGCAGGTGGTACAGGTGTCTGTAAACTTGCATGCACACTGGATAAAATGAAGTCCATTATAGTCACGCCACGCCTTGATATCGTCCTCACGCACAAGATAAAGCGGACGGATCAGTTCCATTCCCTCAAAATTGGTGCTGTGAAGTTTTGGCATCATCGTCTGGATTTGTGCTCCGTAAAGCATACCCATGAGGATTGTCTCGATCACATCATCATAATGATGTCCGAGTGCGATCTTATTGCATCCAAGCTCCTGTGCAAAATGATATAAATGTCCGCGTCTCATCCGCGCACACAGGTAGCACGGTGATTTTTCAATATTGTATACGGAATCAAAAATATCCGATTCAAAAATTGTGATCGGAATATTGAGTTTTCTGGCGTTTTCCTCGATCACTTTTCGGTTTGCCGGACTGTATCCCGGATCCATGACCAGAAACTTCACCTCAAAATCGAATTTGTTGTGAATTTTTAATTCCTGAAAAAGCTTTGCCATAAGCATGGAATCTTTTCCACCGGAAATACAGACCGCAATGCGGTCACCCGGTTTGACAAGCTCATACTGATTTATTGCTTTTGTGAATTTGCACCAGATGCTCTTACGGAACTTTTTACGGATGGAAAGTTCCACATCCTTGCAGATGTCTACCTCTTCCTCCTGCTTCATCGCATCCAGAAGCCATGCAATATATCCGCCTTCCAGACTTACCGCATCCATTCCTTTCTCTTCCAGTCCTTCGGCAACTTCCACGCTGAAACGTCCACGGCTGCAGCAGATCACTAATTTTTTTGAAAAATCAATGTTCTCATTTCCTTCGATGGAATCTGCCGGTGTCGCTACCGCTCCCGGAATCGCTCCGTGGGCGACCTCGTTCTCGTCCCGGATATCAATAATCTGATAAGTGTTTTTATCAAGTTTTTTTAATTCTTCTATTGTAATGCCCATGCTATGACCTTTCTCTATGATTTTCCTTACAATTATCAAGTTTTCTTTCGGTAAAATATTACCTTCTTTGTGGGGTTCCGTCAATGTTTTGTGAACAAAAAACTGCTGCACCACACGATTTTACGTCGTCACGGCACAGCAGTCTGTGTTTAGTTTATTCTGTTATTCCATCTTCTACAACAAGGCTGTCCTCTATTGATTCAGCCTCTTTTGATGATATTCATTATCCGGTGTCCAGCAGTTAACACGTCCTATAAATGATGCTGGTCTAACCGGTTTTGGCATCAACACACCTTAAAAGTGCCTTGAAAGAATAGCATATAAGGAGATGATACTCCATGTGAGCCATCATCTCCTCATAAGCACTTAACTTCGAAAAAGATTTTCAACACAACATATATTCTCTGTAATGCTTGCTAGGAAATGCTAAGATTCGAATGGTTGGTTCTGTCGATCTACAATCTGATGGCAGTATCTTATCGTTTACATGGGAAATGTAACTTTATGCTGCTTCAAAACCATATATATCTTCAATTGTTTCAAAAATCCGGTATGTTTTCATTTTTTTACATACACGAAATAATCTTTATTTTATCACCGAAGAACTTTTTTATATTACTTTACAGAAAAATTTTTCCTCGTTCTCTTAAATATGTGATGTTTATTTTTTATAAGTATCCAGTCTATTAAGCAGTTCAAGATTCCTTTTTTCAATATCACTAAATACACTATCATCAAATTCCTCTGCTTTTACAGATGGAATATACCATAATTGTCCCATAAAATAGTTTTTCAAATTTTCATCTTTAAAAATATATCCATGACGCGCATATATCTCATTTTTAGCAAGATGTATTATCAGAGAAGGAACGCCTGAAAAACTGTCCTCATTATAGTATTCTGTGTCAGTATAGTACAATGGATTTATGTACATAGATATATCTCGTACTTCTCTATCATTTTCTAAAAAATCTAACACTTCTTCATAATAAGAACACCTATTTAAATAAACAGCTCTTTTTTCAATTTCATCTAAAATCTGATCTTCTGACCAATCAACACTGTATTGTAATAATTGTTCCTTTTGTTCGCCATCATATTCTGTACTATTTTGATTCGCTTCTTCTTTTGATAATATATATGTTCTATCTATTCCAAATCCACTTGTATTAGATTCCCCCATCACAAAATCTTGTACACTGATTTTAATCACATTTGTTTCAAACTGAATATATAATATTCCACTATTTCCCCATCCATCATCTGAAAAAGGATAATAACACTCCCCATCTTCAATGCGGCATATAATATCTATCTCTGCAAACCGACCGCTAATTTCCTGTTGCGAATACAAATATCCGTTTAGTTCATTATCTGATGTGATTTCTACCAAAAATTCTGTACCTCCCTCATATATAATACTTTCATGAGATTTTCCTTCCTCTGACCATGTACCTATATAATTTTCATAATCACTTTGTATACTTGTCGTTTCTTCCTCTGAGAATGCTATATCTTTACTTTCAATATTTGTTTGCTTTATATATCCGCAACCTGAAAACCATATCAATCCCAGTAATATAATTACTATCTTTAATTTTTCCATTATCAATAAATTCCTTTTGTATATAGTCTATCATTATGAATAAAAACTTTTTGTAAAATTACCACACCTTTGAACATCTAAATAACATATGTAGACGTTCTTTTTCTATTTCTTTCAAAGGTCAATCTACTCATACGGATAAAGCTCATCTGCGCAAATTATAGAATAATTATCTTCTAGAGCCTGTGAAAAAATCTCTGTAAATTAGGTCTTCTATGATAAAATATTAAAATCATAGGAGGTCTTTTATTATGGCAAACAGAAAAAAAGAAGTTTACAAACCAAAACCAATGACCGA
>ERZ791607.1856-NODE-1856-length-13367-cov-2.721755_pt1 | contig 13367 bp, 5 predicted proteins | sample MGYA00509964_ERZ791607 | MGnify/ENA primary metagenome ERZ791607 (study PRJEB30046, sample SAMN00791907) | human gut metagenome | study: EMG produced TPA metagenomics assembly of the A metagenome-wide association study of gut microbiota in type 2...
TAATAACACATTGCCGGGAATAAGGAAATCTTTCTCTGTATAAACTGTCTTGTCGGTAGGAAGACAAACTGTGAAAATAGAGCCTCCCCCTTCATTATCATTATATTCGATGGTGCCTTTATGCACTTGTACCAATTCATGCGTAAGATGTAATCCAACTCCGATGCTATCACCTGAGAAACTGCTTTGCATAAAGCGTTTGAATAGCTCATGTTGTTTTTCTTTAGGAATGCCTACTCCTGTATCAGAGACTTGAATGTGTATAGTTTTCTTTGCCTCATCTACCTGTATAGAAAAAATGATGGTACCATTGGCAGGGGTGTATTTGAAAGCATTCGATAATAAATTGTAAGTCACTTTATCCAGGTTTCCTTTATCGATGAACATCTTATAAGATGGCAGGGATGGCTTGAAAAGGAATTTCATATTTTTCTGTTCTGCTACATCACCGAAACTGAGGAATATCTCATAAAGGAAGCCGATAACATCTGTTTCTTCCAGTGACAATGCTAACTTATTATTTTGCATTTTTCGGAATTCCAGTAACTGGTTGATAAGTCTCAGCATACGCTGGGTGTTTTTATTCATTATATGCAATGGAGAGGTCAGCTCATTCGGAATATTGCTAATGCGCTGTATCTTCTCCAATGCGCCTTGAATCAATGTGAGAGGAGTACGGAATTCGTGGGAAATATTAGTGAAGAATACTAACTTGTATTCTGTCAATTGCTCCTCTACATGGATGCGGTTGCGTAATTGATTGAAATTGCTGGCAATGCGATAGGCAAAAAACAAGACTACTATGATTAGAATGACATATCCTAACATGGCCCAGCTACTTTTCCAGAATGGAGGGACAATAACTATCTTTAAAATAGTTTCGTCGTTATTCCAGATACCGGCTCCATTGCAAGATTTCACATGGAGAGTATAAGTGCCGGGATTGAGATATTTGAAAGCCGCAGAACTTGATGAAGAAGGGTCACTCCATCCTTTATCGTAGTTCTCTAACCAATATCGATATTTAGTCTGTCCATTGTCCGAATAATCGAAAGTGGAGAAGTCTAGAATAAAGGAGTTTTGAAAATATTTTAAAGTGATTTTATCGGAATACGCCAAAGATTGTTCTGCCAAGGGAGAATCTTTCATTTCGGGATTCATTTGGATTCCATTGATTTTTAAATTGGTAAAGACAATGGGGGAGAAAGCTTCATTTCCCAGCATCTTCTTCGGGTCGATAACTGTTAAGCCATAATTTGTTCCGAAAAGAAGTTTCCCATCTGCTCCTTTACATGAACAATTATCCGTATAAACATTTCCCAGTGTATAGGAGGAGAAGAAGTAATTCTCAAACGAATGGTTTTCGGGAGTGAATTTGGAAATACCATATTCTGTTGCTATCCATAGTTTTCCCTGGTTGTCTTCTTCGATAGACATTACCACATTATTTACCAGCCCTTCCGGTATTCCGTAGTGTTCATATTCCAGAGAGTTATAGTTATCTGTAGGAGTACATTGATTGATTCCAGCCCCGGAAGTTCCTACCCACATCCTTCCTTTACTATCACGGAACAGACATCTGATTTCATTAGAACAGAATTTACCATTTACGTTATTGAATAAATGATAATTGTCACTATTGGCAATCAGTGAGTCTGGATGGAAAATGCAAAATCCTTCGCTGGTACCCATCCATATCATACCGTTTTCATCTTCTAACAGGTCTCTTACCATTTTTAATCCATACTTTTGCTGGAAAAAATGGCGGAATTTATACTTGCCATCGGCTGTCGGTTCGGCCAGATCCAAGCCTCCTCCAAATGTACCTATCCACATACGGTCCTTTTTATCACGATAAATAGAGAAAATATGATCGTTTGCTAATGATGATGGATCGGAAGGAATATTTTTATACCATGTATCTCCTATTTTTAATCCTTCTCCTCGGGTTCCCATCCAAAGTTTTCCACGATCATCCTCAGTAATAAAATAAACATTGGAATGGAGGTACTGATTATTATATTGAGGTTTTAAATGAATATCATAATTATATAATCCTCCTCTTCGAGTTCCTATCCATATATTTCCATCGTCCGTCCGACTCAACATTCGAATGGTATTCGAACGGTCGAAGAGATCCGGAGACTCCGGATAGATGCGGGTTATCCCTTCATTGGATATTGTGATGCGTGATAATCCGGAATGTTCGGAACTTACCCAAATAGCTCCCGCCTTGTCCTCCATAATGGCCAATAGGAAGTCCGAACCGATGGGAGAATCTTTTGTATTAGAAACGAAGTGTTCTAATTTATCTTCAGATGGCTTGTAGGCGAATAAACCATTGCCGTAAGTTGAAATCCAAATTATTCCTCGGGAGTCATGTACTATATGATAACGTTCATTATCAATATAGCTTAATTTATCTTTGGGTATTAGTTGTAGTTCTTTTGTTTCTCCTGTTTCTGAAAGAATATAGTAGATTTTCCCTGTATGATTGAATACCCAATAGTTATCACGGTTATCACTGAGTACAATACCTTCTTTGATGTTCAGTTTGGGATCAGTTGTCACCTTATGAGAGTTGAAATCATAATTGTATGTACCCGTGGAAGTGAAAATAATCCATTGATTTTTAAATGCAAATTTACAGTTGGAACGTATTTTTCCGGCAGGAAGTTCTGCCGATTTGGATAGTTTTCCAGAGGTGGTATTATACCAATATACATAGCCATCATCCGTTAGGAAGAACATATCCCGTTCGTGTGTGATGGAAGCTATAAAATTGTTCTTCCTGTCTATAATATTAAAATCTCCTTTAGAAATGAATGCAAGCCCGCGCATCGTACCAATCCAAATACGATCGGCTTCATCTTCCTCTATAAATTGGACTCTATTATCCGGCAGATTTCCACGTTCGGTTTTAAATTCTACGGAGGTCATGGTCCGGTCACTTTTAGTTATAATGTGTCGTGCACCATTTGTTCTGTGGTATAACCATATATCTCCGTTAGAGGCAAATAATGAATAGGCATAATTTTGCTCATATTCTCCACTTCCGGTGAAATCCACAAAACGGCTTTTCTGCAAGTCATAACAACTATATAATTCAGGTCCTGTACCTATCCAGAGGAAGCCGTTCTGATCCTCTATTACTTTATTGATTCGGTTATCTATCAACGAAATACGTCCGTTGGCATTAATTTCCGGTTGGAAGTTAAGAAAAGAATTACCATCGTAGCGACTAAGCCCGTTTAGGGTACCTAACCATAGGAATCCTTTACTGTCTTGGTATATATTACGAATAGAGTTACTGGGAAGTCCATCGGTGGTTCTCATTTGCTTGGCCCGAAGCTCTATTTCACCATAGGCGTTGGGAGTAAGAGTAATCAGGGATATGAGGGCTAATAAAATTATGTGTTTCATATAGATTTCAAGATTATTAATAAATGGCAAACAAAAGTAATTAGAATTTTAGAATAAAAAAATGAATTGATTTATATGAATTCACTTTTATTGGGTAGCAAAAGTAGCCAACAAGAAGTAAAGTACCATGAATAACTGTACATATACCTGTAAAATCTGTCATTTATAGCTGTAGAAGAGCATTCAGAAGGGGGGTATCCTGTACAATGAACTATTTCAATAACATCTCTTTTAGCCTGCTCGTTGCCTTCTGCAATTGTGCATCCACCGTTTTTGTACTGATGTCGAGCTTCTCTGCAACCTGTGCGTATGTCTGTTTTTCTTCGCGAATCAGGATAAAAACTTCCCGGCAACGCTCCGGTAATCGGTCGAGGGCTTTTACGTAACGGGCAAACAGCTCTTCGCTGATAAGAGTATCTTCGGGAGATACATCCTGGTCTGCAGGTTCTTGTAAAACTTCAGCTGATAGGGTAGGGCGGCGTTCCTCTTTTTCTATATAGTTGAGAGAAGCATTTTTCACGAGTATGAAACAGTAATCTTCGATATTAGCTATATCTAATAGCTGTTTACGATGTTCCCAAAGTTTCATGAAAACATCGAGTACGATCTCTTGTGACCATTCTTCGTGATGGGTATAGTAGTAAGCAATGCGGAACAGGCGGTCGTACGTCATATCATAAAATTCCCGGAAAGCAGACTGGGAGTCCTGCTCGCTCATTTTCCGTAGATATCTTCTGACTTCCTGTTCTGTCATATTGTCTTTTCATGTAATTGTGGGACAAAGGTAAGGGATTCAATTCAAATATCCATCATTTTCTTGAAATCCTAACTTCACTTCCTTGTAGTATAGTTGAAATCTACACCTCCCATCTTTGCATCCCGAAAGGATCCTTGATTTATTTTATCAATTGAATAGTATGAAAGTAAAAAGATGTTTTTTAGAATGGAGTTTGGTAAGCAAACGTTTTGCCGTTGCCCTCACCTTTGTTTTAGGGGGAGGAATGTTGCTTGCTGCTAATCTTGTTCCACTGAAAGGTGTGGTAAAAGATGCCTCAGGAGAACCGCTGGCCGGCGTTACGGTGAGAATCAAAGACGGAAAGTCGGGAACAATCACTGATGTAAACGGACATTTTGTCTTGGATGTAGAGAAAGGGAAAAAACTGTTACTGAGTTATATCGGATACTCAGAGACAGAAGTGTTGGTAAAAGATGACCAGCAAATGCAGATCGTGCTTAAGGAAGATGCACAACAGCTGCAGGAAGTGGTGGTTGTAGGTTACGGTACGGCGAAGAAAGTAAATCTGGTGGGTGCTGTGGACCAGATTGATAGCAAACAGATTGCAGAGCGCAGCAACAGTAATATTTCCCGTTCGCTGCAAGGCATGGTGCCGGGACTGAACATTACATTCAGTGATGGTAAACCTTCGCGTACGCCATCCATCAATCTTCGTGGAACAGGAAGTATTGGTGCGGGCGGTAGTGCCCTTGTGTTAATAAACGGGGTGGAAGGCGATCTCAACTCGGTGAATCCTGCGGATGTGGAAAGTGTATCTGTACTGAAGGATGCTTCTTCGGCTGCTATTTATGGTGCGCGTGGTGCTTTCGGGGTGATATTGGTAACTACCAAGAATGCTACTGCCGGAAAGACGAAAATTAATTATAACGGAAGTTTCTCCATGCATCAGCGTACGGTGAAGACAGAAGATGGCATCGTTAGTAATGGTTTGCAGTGGACTGATGGCTGGTATACGGCTTATCTGGAAGGTCAGGAGGCGCCTCCGGGAGGTATCAATAATGTATTTAAGTACTCTACCGACTGGTATAATGAATTGGTAAGACGCGATGCCGATCCTTCACTGGATAAAGTTCGTGTCAATGATAAGGGGGAATATGAATACTTTGGTAATACCAACTGGCTGGATATTATTTATAAAGATCAGAACTATTCCACTGAACATAATGTCAGCATTAGTGGGGGAAATGAGCGTGCCCGGTATTATGTGTCAGGACGTTACTATAATCAGGATGGCATTTACAATGCCGGAGACGAAAAGTATACGCAGTATAATATCCGTTCAAAAGGAGAAATACAAATCAATAAATCTCTTTTGTTGGAGAATAATACGGATGTCATGATTTTCCGTTCCCACCAGCCTATGGTGATGTACGACCGTCAGAATATAACCCGCCAGGCACAACATCAGGGATATCCGGTGACTATGGAGAAGAACCCCGATGGCACTTGGACCGAGGCAGCCGTATATATTGGATGGGCAGGTTTTGTAGAAGGGACTTCCTGGCAAAAGGACAATAAACTGGATGTACGCAATACGACGACCTTAACGTATACACCTATAAAACAGCAATTGATCTTCAAAGGTGACTTTACTTATTACAGCAGCAAGTCTACCCGTTTAAGAGCCGAGAACCAGTACAATTACTATACGGGACCGGAAATAATGGGAACTCGTAACACATTCAGTTCTCTGGAAAATATGGATTATAACAGGGAATATCTCTCAAGCAATATTACCGGTAACTATATTCCTAAATTTTCTAATTCCGATCATTACCTGAATGTACTGTTGGGCTGGAATCTTGAGCACCAAGATTATAAAACGATACAAACTTATCGCCGTGGTCTGATTAGTGCCACTAAACCGAGTTTTGCTCTTATGGATGGTGATTATTATACTACGGGACAAGGAGGAAATGAGTGGGCTTATGTAGGTTTCCTCTATCGTTTGAACTACAATTATAAGAGTCGTTACCTGGCAGAAGTAAGTGGGCGTTATGATGCCTCTTCCAAGTTTCCCGAGAACCAACAGTGGGGGTTCTTTCCTTCCGGATCACTGGGCTGGCGTATTTCTGAGGAAGCTTTTATGAAATTTACCCGCAATTGGCTGGATAACTTGAAAGTCCGTGCTTCCGTAGGTAGTCTGGGCAACGGTAATGTAAGCCCTTACCTCTATCTTTCTACAATTCCCATTAAGAAAACATCTGTTATTCTGGGGGATGCATTGCAGACGTATGCCACTACTCCGAATATCGTTCCCAACAGTCTGACTTGGGAAAAATCAACAACTTATGATATTGGGCTGGATGTCGATATGCTATCTAACCGTTTGTCGATAGTGTTCGACTACTATCAACGCTATACAACGGATATGTATACAGTAGGTCCTACTTTACCTGCCGTACTGGGGGCCGCTACACCTAAAGGCAACAATGCGGAGATGGAAACCAAGGGTTGGGAACTTTCGATTATGTGGCGTGACAATTTTACACTGGCTAATAAGCCATTTAATTACAGCGTAAAAGCAATGTTATGGGATAGCCGTACCTGGGTTACTAAATTCAATAATCCTACGAAACTACTCTCCACTTATTATGAGGGACAGGAAATTGGTACTATCTGGGGATATCATATCGAAGGATTATTTAAAGATCAGGCTGAAATTGATGCTCATGCAGACCAGTCCAAACTAAAAGTATCCGCTACGAATATTCTGAAACCGGGTGATCTGAAATTTGCCGATCTCGATAAAAGCGGTACGGTAGATAATGGTCAGAATACATTGGATGATCATGGTGACTTGAAGGTTATCGGAAATACTACGCCTCGCTATCAATTCGGTTTTAATTTGAGTGCCAATTGGAATGGCATTGGCATCAGTGCTTTCTTTCAAGGTGTAGGCAAGCGAAACTGGTATCCGCATCGTGAGTCAGCTTTCTTCTGGGGGCAGTATGACCGGCCTTACAGCTATATGCTGAAGGAGCATACTGGAAATAATGTATGGACAGAAGAAAACCAGAACACTGATGCTTATTGGCCCCGTTACCGTGGCTATCTGGCAAATGGTTCTACAAAGGCGTTGGGTATCCAGGCTAATGATCGCTATTTACAGAATGTAGCTTATGTCCGTCTGAAGAATCTTCAAATAGATTATGCTTTTAATAAGAAATTTTGCGATAAACTGCACTTGCAGGATTTGAAGATTTACCTTGCCGGTGAAAACCTGCTGACATGGACACCACTGGCTAAACATACAAAAATGTATGATCCCGAAGGTATCAGTGCCGGTGATGCAGATTTCCGTTCTACTGCCAATACTGATGGAGACGGATATGGTTATCCTATTTTAAGCAGTTATACAATCGGTATTAATGTAACCTTTTAACACAGAAGATGAGTATGAAAAAATATTGGTTGATAGGTTTGTATGCTTTGGCTCTGACCTCTTGTGATAGTTTTCTGAATTGTGAGCCTGAGAACAATTTTTCTTCCGAAGGCTTTCTGGAGTCGGAGTCGGACTTACGACTTTATACAAATGGTTTTCTGCAAAGTTTCCTGCCCGGCGAAGAAACAATAGCCTGGGGTGGCGACCAGTATGCAGACTTTTGTGCAACCCGTTCGTCCACTACTTTTTTGATCGGTGACACGTGGGATGATACCCAACAAGGCGGTTGGGGAACCGGCGACTGGGGAAATCTACGACAGATTAATTACTTTCTCGATAATCTGCCTAATGCTAAAGGCAAAGTAACGGATGCCGTTTATTTACATAATGAAGGTGTAGGACGTTTCTGGCGTGCTTATTTCTATTATGGTATGGTTAGAACGTTCGGTGATGTACCTTGGTATGAAACGACATTGGATGTGGATAATAGAGATGAACTATACAAACCACGCGATAAGCGTGAGGTTGTTATGGATAAGATATTGGAAGATCTCGATTTTGCCTGTACCAATTGTTCCACAGATAAGACCTTGACAGAAAGTAGTACGTTGATAACGAAATGGGTGGCATTAGCACTCAAATCCCGTATCTGTCTGTTCGAAGGTACTTACCGTAAATACCATACGGAGTTAGGATTGCAAAGCTCGGCTGAAAAATTTCTGCGTGCTTCTATTACTGCATCCGAAGAACTGATGACGAAAGGTCCTTATAAATTACTGAATACGGGAGAGGTGGAGACACAGTATCGTTCGTTGTTTACTTCGGAAGAACTGAACGCAACGGAGGTAATCTGGGGTATCGCCTTCAAAAAAGATTTGCGTATGCACTCCATTACTTGGAAACTATTCTCAGCCTCATTTGGGGCAAACTGGTCGTTGGTACGGCCTTTTGTAAATATGTATCTGATGCGCGATGGTAGTCGTTTCACCGACCGTACGGATTATGCTACCATGCAGTATATGGATGAGTTTCAGAATCGTGATTGCCGTCTGATGCAAACAGTTATATCACCGTCTTACCAACGAAAAATCAGTGGTACGGTGAAACCAGATGCACCTAATTTCTCTATGACATCCACCGGTTATCAGCTTATCAAATGGGCTATAGATGATGATGTGCATGTAGGAAAGGCTACGGCTAATAATTCTATTCCTATTTTTCGTTATGCGGAAATATTGCTGAATTATGCAGAAGCAAAAGCAGAATTAGGTGAATGCGATGAAACGGTATGGAATGCTACGGTCAAACCATTACGCGAACGTGCTGGAGTAGAAGGGAAGGTTCCTGCAACTTATGACCCGTATGTAGCTGCTTACTTTAAAAATCAAACAACGGATAAATGGGTTCTGGAAGTACGTCGTGAACGTGGTGTAGAGTTGGCTTTTGAAGGAGTTCGCTATGATGATGTTATGCGTTGGAAACAAGGAGACCTGATTGAAAATGTATGGCAAGGTATTTACATTCCCCAGAAAGGTGAAGCGTATGACCTGAACGGCGATGGTGTAAAAGACGTAGCTGTGGTGGATAAAGAACCGCCAGCCAGTGAGAAGATTAAGGGCGTGCAATATGTGGTAATTGGTAAAACCAATCGTTTGTCCGAAGGTGACCACGGATATATTGAATTTGGCTTTAGCCAGGTACGTAAATGGGATGATAAGAAATACTTGCGTCCGATACCGTTGACGGCTACCCAGATAAATCCGGCTTTATTGCCTCAAAACCCAGGTTGGTAATAGTAACTTTAATGATAAAAATAAACAGATAACATGAAAGTAAAGAAAGTATTAGTAAGTGCGTTCCTTTTGGCAACCTGCCTGATGAATGTACAGGCGCAACGCCGGCATGAAATTCAGGTTCCCGATTTAGATGGATACACTACTTTGAAGTGTGATTTCCATATGCACACTGTTTTCTCTGATGGTTTGGTTTGGCCTACGGTACGTGTAGATGAGGCTTATCGTGAAGGACTGGATGCAATTTCTCTGACAGAACACATCGAATATCGTCCTCATAAAAAAGATGTTGTGGCAGATCATAACCGTTCGTTCGATCTTTGTCAGAAACAGGTTGAAAAGCTGGGGATACTTTTAATCAGAGGTAGTGAGATTACCCGTCCGATGGCTCCCGGACACTTTAATGCCATTTTTCTGGCTGACTCCAATCCATTGGAACAAAAAGAGTATAAAGACGCTTTCAATGAAGCCAAAAAGCAGGGAGCATTTATTTTCTGGAATCATCCCGGATGGGCAGCCCAACAACCGGATACTACTAAGTGGTGGCCCCAGCACACAGAACTTTATGATGAAGGTTGTATGCATGGCATTGAAGTAGCAAATGGTCCTCTATATATGCCCGAAGCCATTCAATGGTGTTTGGATAAGAATCTGACAATGATCGGTACTTCCGATATCCATCAACCTATTCAGACTGATTATGATTTCTCCAAAGATGAACATCGTACCATGACATTCGTCTTTGCGAAGGAACGTTCTTTGAAGGGTATCCGTGAGGCATTGGACAATCGCCGCACTGCTGCTTATTATCGAGAGTTGGTGATTGGACGTGAAGACTTGCTCCGTCCATTCTTTGAAAAATGTGTAAAAATAGAAGAAATCAGTCGTAATGAGAAAGGAGTGATGCTCTCTGTAACCAATATTACAGATTTAGTTCTGAAACTGAAAAAGACGACACATGATACTTCTCTGGTCTATTTTCGGGATATGACGCTGAAGCCGCATACGCGTTATAGCGTCCGTATCGGATTTGATAATGGTATCAAAGGTGGAGATATGAATTTCGAAGTGACGAATTTTATAGTGGCTCCTGATAAAGGATTGGAGTATACTATTTCTCTGTGAGAAAGATCTTTCTAGTTAAGTTGCCCGGTCTTGAAATATATCAGGATCGGGCATGTTGTATATGTAATTATTCTATTTCCAAGAGATCACTCATGATACCGTCTGAGACGAAAATGCCTTCCCTGGTTAGCTTTAACCGATCGTTATGCAACTTTAATTTCCCATTTTCCAGATAAGGTTTGGCTTGTTCCGAACAATATTCCCAAAGTCGGTCGCCGAACTTACTTTTCAGCTCTTCAGTGGATATTCCCCACATTGTGCGCAGACCTGTGATGATGTATTCATTGTAGCGGGTTCGTGTATCCAGTTGTTCTGTTTCGTGTAGACGTTGCCCCTGTTCTACAGATGAAAGGTACTGATTTAGTGAAGCTACATTCCATTCGCGCGAGTCTCCATCAAAGGAATGTGCGGACGGACCGCATCCCAGATAAGGGATACCTTGCCAATAAGAAGTATTGTGTCGGGAATACATTCCAGGTTTGCAGAAGTTAGAAATCTCATAATGCTCGTATCCGGCAGCAGAAAGAGTATCTATCAATGTGGAGAAGAAGTTCAGACTACTGTCCTCGTCCACTTGAGATACAGAGTGTTGTTGCAGCATTTTGTAAAGAGGGGTACCTTCTTCGTAAATCAGATGATAAGCGGAAATATGCTCCACGTTAAGACTGACTGCTTGCTGTAAATCCTGTGCCCAGCGTTGGTCATTTTCTCCGGGCAAACCATAAATCAGATCAATGCTGATATTTTGAAAACCTGCTTGCCGACAGCGTTGTACTGCTTCTATTGCTTGTGCGGCGTTATGCCGCCTGTTCAATAATCGTAGTGTTGCATCATCAAAAGTTTGTATTCCCATACTGATGCGGTTGAACGGTAGAGTACGTAGCATTTGGGTATATTCTTCCGTAAGGTCATCGGGATTTGCTTCAAGAGTTACTTCTGTTGCTTTCCTCGTTCCGTAAACCTGTTCAATCGTCTTGAAAACCTCTTTAAAGTCTTCCTCCGATAATTGTGACGGCGTACCTCCGCCGAAATAAATGGTTTCAACAGCTTCCCCTTTCAGATATTCCTTGCGTTCCGTCAACTCCCGACAAAGGGCACGGATATATTGCGATTTCAATTCCGAACGTGTGGTGGAATAGAAATCGCAATAAATGCAACGTGTCTTGCAGAAGGGGATATGTATGTAGATGCCTGCCATAACTATATTGTTTCTGTAGAAGAACTTCTGTAGTTCTTACTTTGGCGGCAAAGATAACTATTCCTTCCGAAACTTACATCAGGAGAGAGAAACCGTCTTCACCGTTCCGTCAGAGAAATAAATGGTTATAGTGTCTCCGGTCTGTTTGAAGGACTTTACAGGTGCCAATTCTTTTTTAGTAAATGGCTTGCCACTCTTTTTCCATAATTGCAGTGTGATAAAGACTTTATCACCGGAATGAGTGGTGGCTACATTGATTACGGAACATTTATTACTTACCGGATGTGGTCCTTCAGTCTGTACAAATTCCACTTCCGACCAGCCCTGAAGATTGATAAGCGCTGTCTGATAGGCTCCATTATCCATGCAGTAGGCAGTGTATCCTCCGGCCTTTTGTTCCTTTGTAACAATGGGACTTTCTAATTCCGGTAACGAATAGTGTCCATAATGTAATTCTGTTGTAATCGGGAAAGATACTTTGTCTACACGCAGTATGCCGTTAGGAAGTGGAATATCTGCCAGGCGGAATTTGATTTCCGGGTTTGTTTCAAGTTCTGCATCCCGGTAGTAAATTCCATCTTCAAACTTCTTGAAGGTGTAGAGGCGTAGTACTTCCCATTCTTGTTTGGCATTCAGTACAGCATAGTTCATAGATACCTTGCCATCCGGACTGTCTGCCATCCAGGGAAATGCCGTGTTGTAAGACAGTTTATTATAATTCTCGGTAGAACGGAATTTCTGCCAGTCTTTGGCAACTGTTTCATGGCACCATGCACGTATTTCCGAAGTGCCGCTATTGGGATAGTTAGTCACCAAGGTATTAGAGCCTTCCATGAACTTATTATACACCTTGCCGGGTTGAAGCTCTTTTTCCCAAGCTCCGTTATTCTCGACAGCTGTCCAAAACGGATTATCAGCAGGCAATAATAATCCAAGAAATGCTTTTCCCATCCAGTAAACACTGCCACGACAACTATAAATCTGTACGGCAGGTTCAAAAGCTCCGTAGAATCCCAGTGTGGGTACCCGGTCTTCCATTAATGCAGGATTTTCAAGGAACTGGAGCAAGGTGGAAGAGGCAATGCGGCGCATCCAGCCATAGTCGATGGACGGATCATTGAGCCACCCCATCAGCGGGAAAGGTACAGCGGCAGCTATACGGTACGTAATACTGCGTCCATACATATTCATTTTACCATCCTTAGCAAACATATAAGGATAGTTAGGAACCAAATCACGGAAGTTGCTGACAAACTGTCGTCCGGCTTCCGGATTGAACTTCTCACCGTAGTAATGCGCCCAAATCATACCATACATCTGAAAAGCCCACATACTATAATAATCATAGGCCGGACTATCATTATACCATCCATATCCACGATATTGTGCCAGTGATTTTTGCAGCAATTCATCCATATAACCGTCTTTGACCTCATAACCCTGATCTTTGAAGAAAGACATGACGAATATATTAAAAAAACGCCAGTTAGAACCGATTGTAGGCCCGTTGCCATAACTAAGCATCAATGCGGCAAGATCATCTTTCTCCTTTTGTGTCAATGGTTCCCAAATAATTTCAGGCATTACAGTAAGTGACAGGGCGAGTGCTCCGAATTCTACAAGCGTCTGGCTTGGCCCACCTTTGAG
>ERZ791607.1880-NODE-1880-length-13212-cov-2.751463_pt1 | contig 13212 bp, 9 predicted proteins | sample MGYA00509964_ERZ791607 | MGnify/ENA primary metagenome ERZ791607 (study PRJEB30046, sample SAMN00791907) | human gut metagenome | study: EMG produced TPA metagenomics assembly of the A metagenome-wide association study of gut microbiota in type 2...
AAAAAATTCCAGTTACTTCTTTATTTATACAATTATAGATATATATATTTATAACAAGTGCTATAATTGCAACGACAACAACCATTATACCTCCATCCTCCGAATAAGAGGCTTTATTTTCCATCTGTGGTTTTTGTGGCGGTGTTATATGATTTAGCTCATAATTGTTTCTCTTAATATCGTTTTCCACTTCGCTTATTTCATTATTCAATCTGTTTCCAACGCACTCGATATAATATACATCTCTAAGATATGGAACTAAAAAATCTCTCTTGTATCTCGCCATACTTCTCCTCCATTTAGTACATATTTTCTAATGTGATTTAACAAACACTCCCACCCACATTAATTTTAGTCTCTCTTGTATTACACTGCTAATTTACAAACAAATGGTCTCTCTTTTTGTAATAAACATTATTTGCTGAGACCATTGCAGAACAAAATATTACACACATACCAATGTCTATCGTATATTGCGTTATAATATCACCACCAAAATCTGTGCCCACTATAATCATTGCCAAAATCTTGGCTAAGCAATTTAATGCTGCAACTACAATTATAGAAACCAAGTATTTTTTCCAAGCGTTTTTCTTTTTTTGAAGCATTTCTCTCCATATATAAACAAGAAATACACTCAAAATAACATTTAAAATCACAAATACTATATCTATAATTTTTGCACTAGGATAAAATCCATAAAATATATATTGCTCTCCACCTTCATCAAACATTTCTATGATAGTTCTTGCAGCATTTCCTAAATTAATAAGTATTGAAAGCAAAAATCCTGCATAGACCAAGAAATTATGCCATTTCATCGGCAGCTCCTGCTGTCCGTTATTCATATACATATTTACATTTGGATTTATCTGCTGCCCCCGCTGCGGATATTGTCCGTTGTTTATATACATATTCCCATTTGGGTTTATCTGCTGTCCCTGCTGCGGATACTGTCCATTGTTTATTTGCATATTTCCGTTTGGATTTATCTGCTGTTGCTGATACGGTTGCTGCTGGTACGGCTGTTTCTGTCCGTTGCTCATTTGCATATTTCCGTTTGGGTTTATCTGCCGTCCCTGCTTCGGATACTGTCCATTGTTTATTTGCATATTTCCGTTCGGATTTTGATACGGCGGCTGCTGGTATGGCTGTTTCTGTCCGTTATTCATTTGCATATTTCCGTTTAGATTTCCCGATTGTCCCTGCTGCGGGAACTGTTGCTGCTGATACGGCGGCTGTCCCTGCTGTTGGTTTTGATTATTCATAATGTTATTATAATTTCCTGCCTGTATTTTTTTTGCCGACTCAATTCCTAATCTGCTGCCACAATTAACACAAAATCTTGCACTTTTTTCATTTTCATATCCACATTTTAAACATCTCATGTTTTATTACCTCCTTTTATCTTATGAATAGGCATTTTGAAACTATCATAAAACTTGATTAAATTGTGCAGATATAACACAACATATAATTATTTTCACAATCACCTATATCTTATGAAAATAATCCACTTAAAAGCCACCCACCTATACCGCTTATTGAATCTGATATTGCCTGCTGGATAAAATAACCTAAAATCTTTCCAACTATCAGACTTACTATAAACAATACAATGTGCATTACCAGTATCTCATACAGTTTTACAGATGGCTCTCTTTCAAGTACTTCAAAATATCCGTATAAAAAGATAAAGTTTGTAAACATAACTATAGGTATCACAAGCAACATTACTATCAGCATTATTATTGCTCCAATATCTGAATTAAATATCTTTGCGACATACATCATTGCTATAAAAAATATTATATATGCTGTGAAAAGTATTACTCCAGCCAATGTCTTTACGGCTATTACCGCATAGGTCTGTATGAAAGTTATATTTTCATGGAACAGATATTTGCTCACGACAAACATTACTCCTGCAACAAGCAGCCCCCACAAAAACATCCCAATCAGTATCAGTATGGCATATTTCATTACACTATTGAGCATATCTTGAAATACACTTCCAAATATCTGATCCTCTAAATTTGCTCCTATTATCGCACACGCTATAAGCAGTTCAATCAATAAGACAAACATTGATATGCCTGATATTATAAGCGACTCAGCTATTGAGTTTGAATTTCCAAGATTTTTTACGGCATTTAACGGTGACCTGAATATATCTACTGCTGTAGACAATATTCTTTTTCCAATTCCCGATGCCATCTGGGAGATATTACCCTGATTTCCATTTGGCTGCGGCACCTGATTCCAACCGGAATAACCTCCGTTTATCGGCTGTTGTCCCGGATACCCTCCCGGATAATCTCCGTTTATCGGCTGCTGTCCAGGTGCTCCTCCCGGATAATTTCCGTTTATCTGCTGCTGTCCCGGATACCCTCCCGGATAATCTCCGTTTATCGGCTGCTGTCCCGGTGCTCCTCCCGGATAGTTTCCTCTTATCGGCTGCTGTCCAGATACTCCCCCAAGATGATTTCCGTTTATCGGCTGCTGTCCCGGTACTCCTCCCTGATTATTTATTTTCCGATTCTGTTCTTTTTGTTTCTGCATATAATACTGTTTTCTTAACTGTTCCTGTTCTTTTGCGAACTCAATCTCACGCTTTTTGCTCTGCTCGCAGTTACATTTCTCACCGTTTTTTAATTGCTTTCCGCAATATCTGCAAAATGCCATTTTTATCTCTCCTTTCCGTTTGCCGTTCATCGCTGCCATGCTGTCAGCAATGATTACATTCACTCTTTTTCTTATGTTTATCTAAGCTTATACAGGTTGTCCTCATTTCCCATATACAGCTCCTCTGCTGATGAAAGATAATATTCCTTTTCTCTTTCAAGCCTTGCTCCGTTTCCTAGAAATGTTCCATTTTTTGAATAATCCACTACGCGATACTTATTTAATGCTCCTACATATGTTATCTCGCAATGCTTTCTACTCACCTGTGCATCTGTTATCGCATATGTGCATTGTGTCGCATCCCTGCCAAATATCACCTTTTGGTCACTTGGCAGAGGTATCAGCTTTCCGATATGCGTTCCTCTTATACATATCAAACCTCCCTGTTTATCCTCAGATAAAGCAAGGCTTCTTGTCACCTGCATTGTCAATATGTCATTTTTCAATTCAATCCCCCCTATAATATTTTTTTGATTTCTTCCTGATAGCGTCTGCTTATCGGTAATACACTTTCACCTACTTTTATCTCTGTTCTCGAACTTCCCGTTATATATTTTTTGTTTACCAGATAACTCTGATGACACCTTACAAATCCATACTGTTTAAGCATTTCTTCAAGCTCGTTCATTTTGGCATAAAAGCTTATACTCTCGCCTTTCTGGTATATTTTTATTTTTCTTTTTTCGCCTTCAAAATAATAGACTTTATCAAGAAGTATCTGCTCTTTTTTTCCATTTACTGATATATGCAGGCAGTTTGTGCATTTCGACCGTTCTGTCATGTACCTGCCTATTTCATCATCTAGACGCTTTTTGTCTACAGGCTTTAATATGTATGAAAATGCCTTATAAGTATATCCGTCAAATATATGCTCCGCAGATACAGTTATAAATATAATATCCACATCAACATTGTTTTCCCGTATATATTTTGCAGTATTCAATCCGTCATATTCCGGCATATTTATGTCTAAAAGCAGCAGGTCAATGTCAAATTCTTCTTTTTCTATATCATCAACCACCTGTTTTCCCGACATATAATGTACTACCTGTGCATCGTCATAAGAAAATATTGAATGTATCACTAAATCATGTATCTTTTCTCTATACTCTCTGTCATCATCACATATTCCTATCCGTAACATATCCTACCTCATACTTCACCCTGACTGTTCATCCTCCGCACCAGTTTTTTTGCGTTACCATCCACACTGTAAATGTGAACAATAATGCTTTGCTTTTGCGGCTGATAACTTTATCCCAGTTTTATTGCTTCATGTCTTCCTGCCATATACAATATTGTTCCCGGTGCAACACTTACATACTGACCTTTTATTGCTTTTGTTCCATCCGAAAATTCAATTCCATTTGATGAATAATCTATAACATAATATCTTTGCTCTGTACCGTTATATCTTATTCCACAATGTCTTCTGCTTATCTTCGGATAACTAAATACAAGTGTCGCACACTTCGGATCTCTGCCGAGTATCACTTCATCTCCGTCATTCATCACAAGTTCAGAAGAACTGTATTCTCCCTCCATTCCATATAAACATCCAGATTTTGGAATCATGCCCGGTGTAGGTTTATATCCTCCCGGCTCTGGCTCTGCACCAGTGCCTATATCTTCACCTGCTACTGTCATATCTCCTGCATAATTTTCTGATACAAAATCCTCTGGTGGCATTCCCGTCATATAATGCTTTCCATCTTCACCAACATAACCATCCGGATTTGGTGTCGGCGGTGTAAAAATTTGATTTTTTCCATCATCATGCTGTGGCGGCATCGGCGGGTCATATGGATATTGTGGATTTATCGGCTGTGGCGGTATCGGTGGTATCGGAAAATCCCATTCTTCCTCTGACTCCTCCTTTTCCATTTCAGGTTTTAATGCCGTCATAAAGAGTATTCCTGCTACAATGAGAAACACTCCTGCCAAAAGTGTTACATATACACCTGCTCCCGTGCAGTTGCTCATTATTTTTGACACGGCATATTTGCCTACACCGTCTATATCAAACAATCTTGCATCGACAAGCGTGATACTTTTTACATAATCGTCTATCTTGTCCCATATCATTCCCGGTATCATAAATGAATAGATAAGCCTTACAACAATTGTCACTACTCCCGTGGCTATCATCATTATCTGGTTTGTCTTTCCTGTGACAGCAATGACTATAAGCGATGCTACTGCCAAAAGTACAGGAATTAACAATAATATTGCCATAATCTTAAATACATTCTTTACATCACTGTCACTAAGCTTTTTTGCCGATTTTTTAGTGGAATTGCTTTTTTTAGCCGTCGATTTTTTTGCCTTATTTTTACTTTTTGAACTTTTCTTTTTCGTTGTTGTCTTTTTGGTTGATTTCTTTGTTGACTTCTTTGAAGATTTTTTCACCTTTGCCGATGCTTTCTGTGCCGAGAGAATACCTGTATTTTGGGCACTCTTACTGCCTGATTTTTTTTCACCGGCTTTTTTTGTTATTCCCTCTATATCGTCAATCTCATCATCAGCAGTAAAGAGCCATTTGACTAACATTATCTGTGAGATAGAACTTCCTTTGTCTTTCTTATCAATCTTATCATCAAATTCTTTTACCTTATCATCCCATTTACTTGTATTTTCTTTGTATTTGTCTATGACTTTTTTATCAACCTGTGCCTTTTTTGCTGTTTTTGAGTCCTCGTCTTTTGCATACTTATTTATCTGTACTGCCGTTTTCAGATATTTTTCTCCCGAAATGCTCATTGACGGCAAAAACAGTGATATTATTATGATTATCATAAAAACAGCACCGACACACATCTGCCATTTAAAACCTTTTTTCTCCATGTGTACCTCCTAACTCAATTCATCAATTCTTTCTAACACCGTATATGACTCCTGTATCCTCTTTGTCCTATCAAGTTCCATGCAGTCACACGCCAGTTTTATCCACTTTTTTCTGTCACGGAGCTTAAATCTGTGTTCTACTTTTATCTTATCTGTTCCGCTTTCAAGTCTTTTTATCACATCCGGTGCTTTCTCTAATGTAAGACAATGATACATTGTCGCACCGACGGCATATATGTCCGTCCATGTCCCCTCGTTGCCTGCCTTGCCCGATTTTGCCGTCTGATATTGTTCAGGAGCGGCATAATCCGGCTTTAAGAATGACGCCGTAAATGTCATTTTCTTATCATATATATACTTTGCCGCCCCCATATCTATAAGAACAATCTCACCGTTTTTCTTCCTTATTATGTTTGCAGGTGATATGTCGCAATGTATCATTTTCCTTTCGTGCATATTAGAAAGTGCTTTTAATACCGGAACAAATATCTCTTTTATCTCCTGCGTATCATACAATTTATTTTTTCTCTTTCTAAGCTCTCTGCCTATGCTCTCACCCTGTATGTACTCCATTACCATGTATGCAGTATCATTTTCAAAAAAGGCATCGGTTACCGTCACGATATTTTCAGTGTGTATAAATTTAGCTGTCATTTTTATCTCACTGACAAAGGATTTAAGTCCGTATTTAAACGGCTCAACCATGCCCGAATGTCTTATTGATACATAATTTTGTTCTCTCTGAACCCACTGTTTAGGAAAATATTCCTTAACGGCTACATTTCTCAAAAGATTTATATCCTTTGCAAGATAAGTAATTCCAAATCCGCCAATCCCTACGATACCTAATATCTGATACCTGTCATTTAAAAGAGTATCCGCAGGCAATATATCATTTTTATCTGTATTTCCATTGTCAATATGGGATATTATGTCTTTTTCGCCCCAGACATTTTCTTTTATGCAAAGCTCATCTTCCTTAATATCAGTTCTGTCTGCCGAAATACATAAAACTTTCCTGTCAAGCACAATCCCTGCCGACAATATCTTAAAATCAATGTCATTTTCTTTCGATAAGACTGCTATATCCGAAAGAGCCATGTCGCTGTCATCATTAAGCACGAGCAAAAAGCATTTTATCTCCAGCACACTGTCCCATGCTCTCCATATCGTATATGTATCGCTTTGACTGAAACGGCATCCCAAAAGCCATCTCTTTTCTATGACCGCACCCTGACACCATTTTTGAACTTCCCTCTTTATGGTTTTGTTGTCAAATCCACATATACTGCATACCGTGGCATCGTCGGGCAGTTCCTCAAAGCATCCCATACAAATCTTTGTCTTTTCCATATCAATCCTCACTGTGCTGTTTTAAATATTGCATTGCTGCTTCTTCTCTTGTAATATCAGGTATTGGCATTATCTCAGGCATTGTCTTTTGCCTCACTGCCTCGGCAGTCGGTTTTTGCGGCTTTTCTCCCGGCAGATACTCATGATAAAGTTCATAATACAACTCTGCCATTGACTGGTATCTGTCCTCTATCTGCACATTAAGACCTTTTAATATAGCATTTGCCTGATAATCTTCTATTTCTATATTGAACATATTAAGAGGTATTGTCTTATCTTCTGCGACACGCTCATAAGCTTTTTGCAATTTTATCCCCGTCAGCAGATAATACATTGTGGCACAAAGACTATACACATCTGTCCACGGTCCCTGATTTCCGTTTCTGTCATACTGCTCTATAGGTGCATAACCGTGTTTCAGAAAAATGGATGTCTCCTGACCTGCTCCACTGTGTTTTGCAGCTCCAAAGTCTATCAGTTTTGCCTTAAATTTGTCATTGAGCATAATATTGTCAGGACTTATGTCCCTATGTATCACACCAGCCTTGTGCACGCTGTTCAATGCCTTAATAACATCTTTTAAAAGTTCAAACAATATATAACTCTGTAAAACTCCACCTGAGCTTTTTGCAAACTGCCTGAAATTTATCCCGTCTATATATTCCATAACTATATATGCCGTCTTGTTTCCGTAAAAGAAATCCCTTACGGAAACTATTCCCGGCATACCATAAAATTTTGAGAGTGTTTCTGCTTCTTTTATATATCCCTTAAGACCGCCAAGATAAGCAGCCTTTTTTGTATTTACCGTAAACACATCCATACTGTATGTACTATATTCCGTGGAATAGGTTGTCGTCTGCTCTCTCTTTGCCACGCCTTTTGGAAAATATTCTTTTATACACACCTTTTTACTCTGGTAAAAATCCCATCCTATATAGGTAATGCCAAAACCACCTATTCCTATGACCTTTCCGACAAGATATTTGCCGTTGAGTATCTCGTACGGTGGCATACCATTTTCCGGCTGTTGATAATCTTTTAATGAAAATCCGCATTTTGGACATGGCACACCGGTGTTTTCCAATAACTCCATACATCCCATACAAAGCCTGTTGGGGTCAACAAGTGTTTTGTCCATTTTTACCACCTCCTTCTATATTTAAAGATATTTAATAAAGCGTACATTCGCAATCTGCCTTATCCACCGCTTAATACTTTACAAAAAGCGGGTAAATACTTATTCTACATTTAAAAATCAAAGTCACTGTCATCACTTACAAACTCATCAGTGCTTGAATTTTTCTTTGATTTTTTCTTGTCTGACTTTTTACCTGTAGTTTTTTTCTTACTGCCTCCACCCGAAGCAACATTATAGTTCATTTTTCCTTTCGACTTATCCGTTTTTTTGCTGCTGTCAGGCTTCGGTGCCGCAGGTGCAGGCGGTTCAGTAGGTGCAGGAGTAGGTGTCGGTGCACCGAGACTTACCACAATACTTACTTTTTTAGGAACTTTTTCCTTTTTAGGGATATTTTTGTCTTTGCTGTTACTGTTATATTTTTTTCCTGACTTTGGTTCCTGGCTTATTATGTCACCCTTAGCAACACTTTCGCTTATAACCTGGTCTTTTGTCGTAAGCTTTATCTTGCACTTATACTTTTTATTCAGCTTATCTATAACAGATTTTGCCTCATCAAGATTTTTGTCCTTTAAGTTTGGCAGTTTGAACACATACTTGTCCTTTTTGCCCCATGATATATAAAATTTAAGTTTGTCTATATCTTTTGATGAAACATCGCCGCTCTTGCTCTGTTTGAAGCACTTGTCTTTTGAAGCCGAATTGTAGTCATATTTAAAACTTATGTCTGATGTGACACCTGCATTTTTAAGGTTTGTCTCTATCTCACTTTTTGACATTTTAGTCATTTTTTCTATGGTGACTTTCCCGGCACTTCTGACGGTCACTTTTACGACTTTGTCATCCGGAATATCTGCTCCCTGTCTCGGCTCAGTGTCCTCCACTTTCTCGCTCTTACAGGCTTTATCATATATATATGTAACTTTTGCCTTGCAGCCTGCATCATCCAGATTTTTCTTATATTCTTCCCAGGTGGTGTTTCCTCTCTGATATGCTGCTATCTTTTCAACATTTGAACCGGAATTGTCACCTCTGTTTTTATTTATGACTCTGTTTGCAACACTTACACCTGCAAATACCGCACCTGCACAAACAGCCATGCTGCCTGCAAGTATTGCTGCCCTCTGCCATACCGCCATCGCCATAAACTTCTGCTTCAGACGGTTTCCGACCGTGTCCTGGTCGTCCCTTACTTTTGGCAAAATCCATTCCGGCTCATATACCGGAACAAAATTTTTGCCATCGAGTGCCTCCATGAAATCTTCCGCACATTGAAGCCTGAACTGTGGCTGTATATTAAGGCAGGTCATTATGGCAAGTTCTGCCTGCTCCGGAATATTTATCCCGACCTCCGACAATGTAAGCAGCTTATCCTCCTGTGTCCTGTCATTTGCAGGCTGAGGTTTTGCCCCCGTCAACATTCTGTAGAAAAGTGCCGCTACCGCATACAGATCCGTATATGGTCCCTGCACTGCTTTTCTTCCATACTGCTCGATAGGTGCGTAACCCTCTTTAAGCACAATTGCCGTATTTTCATTTTCAACACGCTCAGCATATTTTGCCGCTCCAAAATCTATAAGTTTGATAACACCTTCATTTGTAACAATAATGTTGTCAGGTGCTATGTCCCTGTGTATTACACCACGCTTATGTATTTCTTTAAGAGTGTAGAGTATAGTGAGCACGACTCGTCTTGCCCAGGCATACTCCACTCTGTTGCCCTTAAGTTTAAGGATATGTTTTACATCCATTCCTTCAAGGAACTCCATCACGATGTAACCGGTGTTGTTTTCCTCAAAGAAGCTGTAAACCTGAACAACACCTTTTACATCCTGCAGGTTTGCTATACTTCTCGCTTCTTCGAGGAAGTGACGCAGACCTATCTTAAAACGCTCATGCCTTACGCTCTCTGACATTACCGATACAGTGCCCGTAGTTCTCTCTCTGCCGGAAAGCTGCTTAGGAAAATACTCCTTTATGGCGACTTTGCATTGCAAAAGGTTGTTCCAGCCTATATAGGTATTTCCAAATCCACCTGAGCCAAGCAGTTTTCCTACGATAAACTTTCCCTGCAATACCGTACCCGGCTTGAGACACATATCAGCATTGTATTCTATATTTAATTTTTCTTTACAATACGGACAGATATCCTTTGCATTGTCAGCTATCTGCCGCATACAGCTATAACAAAATCGCATATATGTTTCCTCCTGAAAGATTTAATAAGTAATACCTTTATTAATTACCAAAGTCGCTATTAGATTTATTACCATTATTTTTATTACTACTATCACCCGAACTTATATCAGACTTTTTAGGTGTGCTGTCACTGCCACTATTACCACTTGGTTTTGTAGCTGTTGGAGGTTTCCTTGTCACTACCGGTTTTGGCGTAGGTTTCGGCTCGGCAGAAATCTTAAGCCTGTCACCCTGCTTAAACTCAGTAACATTTGACTTTCCGTTTACCCATACTTTTTTGACGATATAATTGTCAGGATATTTTGTTCCAAGTGATGCACCGGCATTTGAAGCATATCTTTTCAGTCTTGCAACGGTAAGTGAACTGTTTATCGATACATGGCTTCTGACCGTGGCAAAAAGCTTTCCGTCACCGTTTTCAGAATCATCATTTCTTCCGTCATAGCCCTTTTTATTTTTAAGACTTTTAGAGAGAACTTTTACAATAGTTCCCCTGCCATATCTGAAACTTACATACTCACTTGAATATTTGTCCGATGACAGTGTACGAAGTCTTGCCCTGTTGCCTGTTTTATGGTCTTTAGGATTTTTGCTGTAGACAAACTTAACGGACGATATACTCTTTCCTTCAAATGTACCGTATCTCTTGCAATTTGCTTTCGACATTGTGTAATATGCACCGGTATGGTATATAAACTGAATCTTCTTCTTGGAAGTATCCATTCCGTTTATCTTTGCAGTCTGTCTCTTTATCTCGCTGTCAGCTTTCGCCGTATCAGAAGCATATTTCTTTCTTATCGCATCAAGGTCTATCGTATTTTTGTCATATATTATCTTTGACAAAGTTCCGTAAGCCTGTGTATCATCACCCTTTTTCAGGCTGACTCCGTCAGGTATATAACTCTGCATATATACATCTTTAGATGCTTTTATACGCTTTTTGACAGACGCACTTTGAGCCCATCTTGTGTTGGTGCAGTTTTTAAGCCATTTTTCTGAAAATGTTACATTCTTCGTACTTGCGACTATGACATTTGCATATACCGTCCTGTTTTTCTTTATGTCTGAGTTCACTTCATCCAAAGTTCTTCCGTCCTTAAGCACATCATTTGTCATATCATTGTATTCAAGTACCGTACCCTCGGCATTGTTTGGGTCATATCTGTACTCAACGGTCCTGTTTCCTTTTTTCAGACCAAAATCAGTCCACTCTTTATCAAAATCAGCAAGCGTCATGTCACCGCTTTTTACTTCGCTGACAATCTTAAATTTTTCCTGTGTCGCACCCTGGTTGCTGCTTCCTCCGTCATGCAGTCCTTTTATCACAACTGCGCCTCCGGCTATAACAGCTACACCTACGACTGCGACAAGACCTTTCACCCATATAGGCATTTTTCCAGTATCACGCTTTGCACGCTTTACTTTGCGTCTTTTTGTATCAGAGGAATTAAGCTCTTTGTAAAACTCCTGTGCAGTCTTTGTCCTGTCATCCTGATACACATTTAAGGCATTCATAAGTGCGTTTTCCATCGACTGGCTTATACCTGTGTTTAATTTTGACGGCTCTGTTATCTCATCAGATAATGCTCTATCTACAGACTCAGGCGGCACTTTTCCCGTTATCATCCTATACATGACTGCCGCAAGAGCATAGATATCCGTCCACGGACCTCTTTTTCCCTGACTTCTGTACTGTTCTTCCGGTGCATAGCCCTGTTTTAATATGATGGCAAGACTTTTTGAATTTGCCGTCGTTACATATCTTGTTGCACCAAAGTCCAACAGTTTTACTTCACCCTGCTCAGTTATAAAGATAGTTTCCGGTGCTATATCACAATGGATAATGTCAAGCGGATGCACTTTTATAAGTCCGATAAGTATCTGTGATATAAACTGTTTTGCCTCTTCAGGTTTATATACCTTTCCCGTATCAAGCACTTCTTTTAATGTTGTTCCCACAAGGTACTCAGATATAACATACCCTGTATCATTTTCAGCTATACAGTCATAAACTTTTGCAACTCCCTGTGTATCGGCAAGCTGCTGTATCTTGTTTCCCTCATTTAAAAATGTTTCAAGACCATGTGAAAACTGTTCGTACGCATCTCCTGAATATATGGTGACTTCACTCTCTCCGTCAGAACGGGTTGAAAAGTCACTCGGAAGATACTCGCTTATTATGACTTTATGCTGTGCCTCGGCATCAAAGCCGAGGTATTTTACCGTATATCCGCCGTACTCCAACGCTTTACCTACGATGAATTTTCCTCCGATAATAGTACCCGGATCCAGATAATATGATTTTTCCCTGACATTCGACTGGTCATATCCGCAAGCCGGACATATTTTGTCGTTGTCAGAAACCTGGTTCATACAACCCATACAAATTTTCATAGCGTTCCCTCATTTCCGTATATATTTACATAAACTTGTCGGTGTTTAACAGGTCATACAGGCAGATATCACTCTGCATATAAACATACATTACTTTCTGCTTTTGACCTTTACATTATTTCTGCTTAACTACATTGGTTTTAGATTTTTTATTGTGTTTCCATGCCTTATAAGTATCAGCATTTGTGTTTAATAAAAATTTCATTTCAAAGTTGGTTATTTTAACCGTATATCCTTTTATAATCACACTGTTTTTCTTTTTCTTAATAGGCAGTTTAACCAGTTTATAACATCTTGAATTCCAATGATTGTTACCTTTTGCCATAATATATACATGGCTTAGATTACTCATAACAAAGCGGTTAATTTTTATTTCCAACTGCTGTTTTTTCTTTGAATATGTCGCCTTATATTTAATCTGTGGAATTTTAGATTTCACCGTAATCTTAATCTTATTTTTTCCAATGACATATGTGACAACAGCCTTGCCTGAAAAATATTTCTTCACACTTATCTTTCCGTTCTTTGCATTTACAGAAAGATTTTTCTTGTATTTTGACGGCACTGTGATTTTTTTAACATTAGGGCTTGTTCCAAAT
>ERZ791607.1892-NODE-1892-length-13189-cov-1.980813_pt1 | contig 13189 bp, 6 predicted proteins | sample MGYA00509964_ERZ791607 | MGnify/ENA primary metagenome ERZ791607 (study PRJEB30046, sample SAMN00791907) | human gut metagenome | study: EMG produced TPA metagenomics assembly of the A metagenome-wide association study of gut microbiota in type 2...
GAGACTTAACTTACACTCAGGTAGAACAAGATAAAACAGACTTTGAATTGAATGTCCGCAAACTGGTAAAACAATTCAATCTGCAATCCCAGCGCGTACACATTGCTGCCCGCACGGATGAAACAGCGCAACGACGCGCGGATGTAGCCCGACGGCTCTATATTTTAGGTAAATCAACCGTACTTGACCTCAACGCTTCTATCAGCGAAAAGGATGCTGCACGACGTAATTATATAACTGCATTATATAATTACTGGAGCCTGTACTATACTCTCCGCAGCCTGACACTTTATGATTTTGAAAAAGATGCCCCGCTAACGGAAACTGAGAAAATAGAAGAAGTAATGGATGCAATGATAAAGAAATAAAAAGTCATATCATACGTCTGATCATAAATTGTAAAACAATAAAAGCACTATGGATATTAAACTTGAAAAGAAGCCCTGGTACATTCGCTACCGTTATTATTTGGCAGGAGTAATTATATTCCTTGCTTTCATCATTTACGTTATCATTCTTTCTGCCGGCCCCAGCAAACTGCGCATCGACCAGGAGAATGTACAGATTGCTGAAGTTAAGAATGATAAGTTCATGGAATATGTAGACGTGGAAGGACTTATACAACCCATCCTCACCATTATCGTTAATGCCCGTGAATCAGGAAGCGTAGATCGCATTGTAGGCGAGGAGGGAAGCCTGTTACAGAAAGGAGATACGATCCTTGTACTCGAAAATCCCGATCTGATACATAGTATCGAAGAGCAACGCGATGATCTGGAAAAGCAACTGATTTCTTTCCGTGAGAAAGAGATTGAAATGGAGCAAAAGAGCCTGACCCTTCAACAACAAACTTTACAGACCAACTATGAGTTGGCTCGTCTTCAAAAAAGTTTCAATCTCGATAAGGAAGAGTTTAAAATGGGAATTAAAAGCAAAGCTCAGTTGGAAGTTGCCGAAGATGAATACAATTATAATGTTAAGAAGGCAAAGTTACAACGCGAGAGTTTACGTCAGGATTCCGTCGTTGCCATTATTCGCAAGGACTTGATCCATAATGACCGGGAACGCGAACGCAAGAAGTATGAACGTGCTTGCGAACGACTGGACAATTTAATAATTAAGGCCCCCGTCGCCGGGCAGCTCAGCTTTGTAAAAGTCACCCCTGGACAACAAGTAGCATCCAACCAAGGCATTGCAGAAATCAAGGTATTAGATCAATATAAAATTCACACTTCTCTTAGCGAATACTACATAGACCGCATCACAACAGGGCTTCCCGCTACTATTAACTATCAAGGACGCAAATATCCACTCCGCATCACCAAAGTAGTGCCCGAAGTAAAAGACCGCACTTTCGATGTGGACTTGGTATTTACCGGAGAAATGCCTGACAACGTACGTGTAGGTAAAAGTTTCCGCGTACAAATAGAATTGGGGCAACCGGAACAGGCTATTGTTATCCCTCGTGGCAACTTCTATCAATCCACCGGTGGACAATGGATATACAAACTGAATGCATCCAAAACCAAAGCTACACGTGTTCCTCTCAGCATCGGACGCCAGAACCCGCAGCAATACGAAATTACAGACGGTTTGCAACCCGGAGATTGGGTTATTACAACAGGATATGATAACTTTGGCGAAGCGGAAGAGCTAATATTAAAGTAAAGAACAAATACATGATACAACATTATCTGAAAATAGCAATAAGAAACCTGTTGAAGTACAGAATGCAGACTCTGATCAGCATTATTGGCTTAACCGTAGGTTTTGTCAGCTTTTCCCTGTCCGGCATGTGGATGAATTATGAGCAAAGTTATGATAATTTCCATGATGGAGCCGACAGAGTCTATGTGGCAAGTGTTCCTTCCGTATTTAGAACCAGTGGTTTCTCAACTACGACTTCTCCTTTGCTGGCCCCTCATCTGGTCAATACCTTTCCTGAAATAGAAGTTGCGACTTATACAAACTTCACAACAGAGTATAACGATGATCAGAACAGGCATTGGACCATGATATCGGTAGACAGTGCTTTTATCTCCATGTTTCCGGTTACGGTATTGGAAGGCAGTTTGCAGTTTTTGTACAATACTGCCGATGAGATAGCCATTAGCGATAAAGCTGCCCGCTTGCTTTTCGGTAAGGAATCACCTATTGGCAAGGAGTTTCCGCTTGATAAGAAAATGACTGTTACTGCCGTGGTTCAAAAATGGAAAGGACATTCTAATTATGAATTCGACGTGATTTCAAGGCGAAAAGCCCCGAAATATCTGGACTGGGGCTATGCATCCGGAACTACCTTGTTTCGCGTTGCTCCCGGTACCGACATGGACGCTTTGGGTAAAAAGCTAAAAGATATAGAAGTCGATATGAAAGGAAATATACGGAAATATCCTGTTCACATTACTCCTATAACGGAATATCATTATACACATCCCAAATACAATATATTTATCCGTATAGAATATGTCCGCCTCTTTTGTCTGATCAGCCTGCTAATCGTTTTGGGAGCACTATCCAACTATCTCATTATCTACCTGATACGCATTCGCATGAGGCAGCGTGAATGGGCACTCCGTAAAGTGAATGGAGCATCGGAAAGAAGTCTGGTCGCCTTGCTGTCTGAGATTGTATTACTACTGCTGGCTTCAGTTCCTGTCGGCTTCTTATTGGTGGAAGTTTCTCTCCCCATATTCAAGCGCTGGTCTTACATCACTGAAGAGAATAATCTCTTTTTTTATAAAGAGACGCTTATCTATATGTCAATCGCCATAGGAACCGTTCTACTTTTTGCCTGGCTCACCTTGTTGGTTCAACGGCGTTTTACATTACAGTCGGCTATATCTTCCGCTATCACCCGTCGCTTTTCTACCTTCTACCGACGGATAGGGGTTTGGTTTCAATTGGTGGTCAGTATTGGTTTTATATTTTGTACAATAATGATGATGAAACAATTGCATCATCTGCGTACATCTGCCGACATGGGAGTCACCAATACTGATATAGAGTATGTGGCCTATCTTGAAGGTATCCCTGACAGTGATAAAGAACATTGGGTAAAACTAATGAAAGAAATTCCGGACATTGATTTTCGGGAAGTCTCAAATTTCCCCTTACCGGGATTATCCCAATCTATGTTTACAGCCGTAGAATGGGATGGCAAACAACCGGGAGATAAAGAAGTAGCTGTCAATGATTTCCAGATTTCAAAAGAAACATTCGATTTATTAGGATTACAGTTAGTGGCCGGTATTTTCCCGGATGAGTCATCCAGCCCTAATGACATACTGATAAACGAATCATTAGCAAAAAAACTGGGTTGGAAAGACCCTGTTGGAAAGAAGTTTCATAAATCTTATGTGGTAGCCGGTGTTTTGAAAGATATCCGCCTTTCACCCATCACGCAGGCTTTGCCGGCTATATATACTGTATCGAAGTTTCCTCCCCGGAAACAGTATGTTTATACGTATCATGGGGAATATAAAGACGTTCTGAAGGCTATTAACAATCATATAAAGAAAAGTTATCCTGATTTTTACATGTGGTCACGGAGCGTAGGTCATATAATAGAAGAAGCTACCGCTTCCGAGAATATCTTGATGAAGCTGTTAACCGTAGCATCTATTGTTTGTGGAATTATTGCAGTCTTCGGAATATTTTCCTTAGTCAATCTATCATGCGAACAACGGCGCAAAGAGATTGCTATCCGTAAAGTGAATGGAGCTACCATTTCGGACATTATCAGTATATTCCTCCGGGAATATATGATATTACTGGCATTGGCTGCAATTGTTGCTTTTGCAGCGGGTTATATCGTCATGCAACATTGGCTGGAAGGATATGTCATTCAGACTTCTATCAATTGGTGGATTTATGTAATAATTCTGATCGTAGTTATTGTAATCATTTGCATTAGTATCGGCTGGCGGATATGGCAGGCTGCATGGCAGAATCCGGCAGAAGTGATTAAAAGTGAATAAAAAACACATTATACTTGAAAAATATGAAAACACTTAAATACGCTTGGCGTTTCCTTATACGCTCAAAATCATACACTATTATTAATATAATCGGGCTGGCACTTAGTCTGGCATGTACTATCATATTAGTCCGCTACATTCACTTGGAACTCCGGGTAAACACACATTGTACGGATGCTGAAAATGTCTATATTCCACTTCGGGACATAGATGGCAACGTATTCCCAGGCAGTGTAGGACCAGATAGCGGAGCAGACACTGTTTATTTTCAGCCTGAGGCCGTCAAAGAAAGGAGTTACTTCATTACATCCTGCAATGATAATGTGACGATTGATGAAAAGCCTTATGCTGTCCAGCTATTGGCTGCTGATACAGCTTTCTTCCATTTCTTTAATTATCCGCTAAAGGGTAAACGCATGGCAGCACCGGAAGAGGCTCTTGTCACCCGGCAATTCGCTAAACGTGTATTTGGAGAAAAAGACCCGATAGGAAAGACTATGGAGTATTCCGGAGGCAAACATCTCACTATCTGCGGCATATTGGATGAACCGGCATGCAAATCCTCACTGACATTTGACATTGTAGTAAACCTGGATCTTAAAACAAGAAGAGAATGGAGCAGAATGTATGTGGAACTATTACGCTTTATGCCCGGAGTCGATGTGGATGCCATTAATGCTTCCAGTAACGTCTACCGCCAGACGTCACAGGGGTTTAGAATACGGTATAACTTCCTACCTGTCAGCCAACTTTATTGGAACAAAGAATTGGCGGCTTCCGGCGATGATCCCGAGATATGGCATTACAGCAGCCGTTCCCACATTCTGATACTCACAGGAGTATGCTTGTTGTTATTACTGGCAGGCATATTAAACTTTGTCAATATCTATTTGGTCTTCATGCTAAGGCGTTCTAAAGAATATGGTGTGAAGAAAGTCTTCGGTGTGCAGGGGCGCACTCTCTTCGTGCAACTATGGACAGAGAATGCATTAATGATATCCATCGCCTTGCTACTGGCATGGTTTTTCATTGAGATATTCTCCGGATATGCCAATCGGCTGCTTGAAAGTGACATTCCCTATACAGCTTTTGACTGGCAACTGTCATTGACTGTTTGGGTTCTTCTACCATTAATTACCACTATTTATCCCTTTATCAAATACAATTATCTGCCACCCATCATATCTATACGCTCCATCGGAGGATCACGCCAGTCTGTTGCAACCCGCACAGCCTTCCTATTTATACAGTATAGCATCACTCTATTGCTTATTATACTATCATTGTATTTCAGCAGTCACCTTCACTTTTTGCAAGATACTCCTCCGGGATTTCGGACAAAGGGCATATTGTATGCTAATCTAGTACCTCTCTCCAAAACTTGGTATTTAGAGAGTGAAGAGCAGAAAAAGAAACACTGGCAAGATGCTCAGAGCATTGAGCAAAAGCTGGAAGAATGTCCCTTCATCGAACAGTGGTTCCGTGGAGAACCGTCACAATGTGGCATCTTAGGAGCAGGAGGCGCAGGCACATCCGTTCTTATAAATGATAAAGACGTGAAACAAAATATGATGCTGATGTGGGTACCCCTTGACTTTTTCAAATTTTATGAGCTACGGATGAAAGAAAATGCATTGCCCGATAAAATTGAAGGACGCAATAAATATCTGGTAGTCATGAACGAGGCTGCCATGAAAGCCTTCGGCTATACGAAACGTGATGAAGCATTTGTCAGGGGAGAGAAAGCACTTTGGATTTCCATGGGCATGGATGGAAATATTATAGAAGGCGGAACATCTCTGATGCCCGTAGAAGCAGTCGTAGAAAACTACTACACCGGACACCTTACTGCTGGTAAGAAGCCTCTTGTATTTATGGTATCTCCCAAGGCAGGTGGTTCGCAATACCAGATAGCCTGTAAAAACGGAAAAGAGAAAGAGCTCATCTCTTATCTGAAAAAGATCAGACAAGAGATTTTTAATACCGAAGAATTTGACCATCACTGGCTGGAAGAAGATGTGCAGGCACTGTATCGCGAAGATCGGCGTGTGTCAACTGTCTTCACGCTTTTCTCTGCCATTTCCATCTTTGTTTCAGCTCTGGGATTGTTCGGACTTTCCTTGTTCGATATCCGCCAACGTTACCGCGAAATAGCCATCCGGAAAGTGAACGGAGCACAGTTACGGAATTTATATTCAATTTTATTTCGCAAATATATATGGGTGATAGGAGGGGCAACGCTGCTTACCGTACCATTATCTTACTATCTCATAGATGTTTATACAAAGGATTTCGTTGTTAAAGCACCTGTCAGTATATCCATATATGTGATTGCCATACTAACTGTTGCAGGCATTTCATTGGGCACTTTGTTATGGCAGGTGAATAAGGCCGCACGCATTAATCCGGCAAAGATTATGAAAACAGAATAAAACACATAGAGTATGAAACAAATCTTATTATCCATACGCATGCTATTGCGATTTAAGGTGTATACCTTTGTCAATTTCATAGGGTTAGCAATTAGTCTTGCCTGTGTATTTACCATAACACGATATATTCATCAGGAGAATACAGTAGACCACTGTTATCCGGAATACAAACGGATTTATTTTATCGAACGTTCTATCAGTGACGGCACCAAAGAACTGTCCGGATACCAATCTGACTTAGAGAAGGATCCGGCAGTAGAACGTTATGCGTCATTCACTCCATGTACCGATTTGGTTATGGATTTTGGGAAACAAGAAATTACTGTAAATGCCCTGTCCATAGACAGTACATTCTTTAGTATTTTTCCTTATTCCATTTATATGGGGAGTGGGAAAATAAAGCGCCCCAACGATGCGCTCATAACTAAAGAGTTTTGGCTTCATTCCCTCAATGGAGTACCCAATCCTATAGGCGTGACTTTTAAAAATTCCGTCGGAAGAAAGTTCCGCATTGTAGGTGTATTGGATACTCAGGAAACCAAAACATCATGGCTACCGGACATGTTTTTATCAGACGAACTGGAAGAATTATGGTTTTCAAATCCGAACTATGCTGTAGTTATGACACCGGGTACGGACATTGCCAAATTGAATGAAAAATACAATAAAGAACAGCCACGAGACGAATGGAGTACATTCCAGACCATGCACTACCAGTATTTACCATTGACAGATTATTATTATACGACCTCCCATGAAAAGTCAGCATTATCCCAACACGGAAATAAAGATTATATTCGTGTATTATGGATTGTTGCCTTTCTGGTAGGTATTATAGGCATCCTAAACTTTACCAATATTTATACAGTCATCATGTCCAAACGCGCCAGGGAGTTTGGTATAAAGAAAGTATATGGAGCAGGTAGAAAAGAAATCTTTCTTCAGATATACATTGAGAATATGCTACTCTCAGGAGCTGCACTGTTTATTTGTTGGTTGATTATTGAAATAACCAGACATTTGTTCTACAATGAGATGTATATTCCTACGAACTCAAATTTAAAGTTTGACCTGAATATATCTCTTCTTATTTTATTTGTGCTTCCATTGCTAACCACATTTTATCCATTTATAAAATTTACTCATAACACTCCGGTTTCTTCCATGCGCGAACTTTCTTCCACGCATTTCTCTGTCCGTTCACGCATGCTTTTTCTTGGCTTTCAATATGTCATCACTATCTATATGATTGTCATGTCGCTTTTCTTTGTACGGCAACTTGAATACATGCTTCATTCCGACCTCGGTTTCCGTACTCATGATGTGATAGAATGCAAGATGTATGTTTTCAAAGGAGGGAGTTCATTTCATGAGAAAGAGAAAGAAGATCTTTTGAAAGAAGGGAAAATACAGCAGGCTAATAAAGAGTTAGTAAACAAACGAATGAGTGAAAGTACATTATTTACTCATTGGAGCAGGATACCAATGCCGCTTCACCAGTTCAAGCCGTCACGTTACGCTCTTAACCGGGCAGAGAATGGTTTCAAACCGGTACTAAGAGCCAGAATGTCTCCACGCTCTATGGAATTATTCGAATTCCAACTACTAGAAGGCAGGTTATGGAATGATTCAATAGATGAAATGTTTACCAAAAACAGTTTTAAATGTATCATCAACGAATCTGCCAAAAAAGTATTTGGCATCAAGGATATTACGCGTGACAAACTTCAGGGTGAAGACAAAAGTTGGGCTTCCAGTAATGTTCCATCCGAGTATAATCCTCCTGTTGAAATCGTGGGAGTTATAAAAGACTTCAACGTCAAGCATTTATCACAGTCCGCCGCTCCCATGATTATCGAATATTTTGATGAAAAATATGAGCTTATTACTGTTACTGCTTCGTATCCGCACGAACGGAGGGCAGAAGCTATCGACTTCTTGCGTAAATTATATGAAGAAGCTACGGGAAGCACTGACTTCGAATATAAACTGATAGAAGATGAGATAGCTTCCATGTACAATGAAGATCGGCGGGTGGTGGATATCTATTCATTGTTTGCCAAAGTTGCCATTCTTATATCATCCTTGGGACTATTGGCCATTTCATTATTTGATATCCGTCAGCGTTATCGGGAAATAGGCCTGCGTAAAGTAAATGGAGCACAAGGGAAGAACATATATCCTTTACTCATCAAAAAATATCTCTCAGTATTGGGGATAGCATCACTGATAGCTATTCCATTGTCTTCCGGAGCGATAATACTCTATTTAGAAGACTTTGCCCATAAGGCACCCATCACTCCCGATTTATTTATTATAGGCATAGGCGCAACAGCCTTGATATCATTGTTGACTATTATCTGGCAGATTTATAAAGCAGCCAATGTAAATCCGGCAGAAGTGATTAAATACGAGTAAGAGAAAGAAGAATAAAGAAAATACAGAAACCATGATACAGCATTATCTTAAAATAGTCTTTCGGAATATACTGAAACATAAAACACAAAGTATAATCAGTATTGTCGGTCTGGCAATAGGTCTGGCATGCTTTGCCTTGTCCACATTCTGGATACAATATGAGATGACATATGATAGTTTTCACAGGGATGCGGATCGCATCTATCTGATACGGACGGATGAAAATCATTTCGGAACACATTATCACAACTTTGTACCCTACGCTTTAGGTGGGTATTTAAAAAATTCTTATTCAGAAATAGAAGATTGGTGTGCATTCGAACAGCAATCTTTTTTCACGATGCAGAACAAACAGTTGACGGAATATCCATATATAGCGCCTGACTCTACTTTTATGCGGATGATGGATGTAAAAATTTTAGAAGGCAACAATAATTTCTTATCATCATCATCCAATGAGAAAGAAGTTGCCATTACAGAAGAGATGGCTCGCGATTTATTTGGTACTACAGATGTGATTGGGAAAGAATTGATTTCTGGCAACAACATGAAAGGATATCGTATAAGTGCCGTCATAGACGACTGGGGGAAACATTCTAATTTCAAATATTCTGTTATGGGATGGATGAGCAGTGACGACACTTCATGGGGAAACGGTCGATATAGGATGTTGATAAAAGTGAAACACGGGACAGATATCAACGCACTCATAAAAAAAATGAACCGTAACTTTCCGGAAGAGATGAAGAAAGATAAATATAACTGTAAAACCGGATTTACACGCTTCTACCTGGAACCTATTACCCAATTACGATACGCGGATGAATTTGTCCGTGGTGACGAAACAATCGTACAATTTCGTTACATTGTCTACTTCTCAATAACGGGAGTACTTATCATCTTTTGCGCATTGGTGAATTATCTGACTATTTATAGCGATTGTTTCCGTTCACGTAAGCGTGAGATGGCACTGCGTAAAGTAAACGGAGCTTCCGAACATTCGTTGTTGGCGTTGCTTTGCATGGATTTTCTGTTTACTATCTTGCTGGCGTCCATTTTGGGAATGGGCTTCATTGAGTTGCCCAAATCTTGGTTTATACACTATTCCGGAATAGCTGATACAGATATGTCCATCTATGGTTATTGCATATTATACATAGCAGGCATGTCTATATTGGCATATATCATTGCCCTGCTCTCTGTCTACATATTCCGTCGCCGTTCATTGCAACACACGCTCCATCACACAAGCGCCATAGGACGTCTTTTTCGAAGGGGGAGCGTTGTTTTACAACTGATTGTCTGCATCGTTTTCATATTCTGTACAACTATTATGCAAATGCAGCTCTATCATTTACGTAATGTAAATACAGGTATTGATTATCAAAATCGTGCATCTTTAAGTATTTGGATGAATGTGGATATGAATGTTTGGGCCGAAAAAGTAAAGGAACTGCCTATGGTTACAGAAATAGTGAAACCTGTCTATTGGCCTCTAATCAGTATGGGAGCTTATTCTCTTTTTGAGGTAACTTCATGGGATGGCCTGAACGGAACAGCAGATAATCCTATCAGTATAGACCAGTTTTTGGCAGGAGAAGATTTCTTCAAATTCTACAATATGAAGCTATTGGCAGGAGAATGGATCTCGGATAAATCAAAACTCAACGAAGTGAACATCACTGCAACAGCAGCCCGTACTATGGGCTGGACACCGGAAGAAGCTATTGGAAAACGCATCTATTATAATGAAGAAAATACCCAATCTATGACCATAGTAGGGGTAGTGAAAGATTGTGCTTACAGAGCACCTACAAACGATGTACCTAATGCTATATTTGTCAATACAAACAAATTGGAATATATGTGGCCGCGTTGTTTCGTACTTTTCAAATATAAACCGGGAACCTGGGAAGAATGCCGTCGCCGTATTGAGGAGATGCAACTGGCGGAACTTCCCGACCGCAAACTTTTTTTGGATAGTGAAGAAGAACGATACAACAAATACCTGAAATCAGAGGACGCATTATCCGGCCTTTTGAGTTTCTCTTCATTGGTTTGTATTCTGATAGCCGTGTTCGGTATCTATTCCCTAGTCACATTGACTTGCGAACTGCGACGGAAGGAAATAGCTGTCCGTAAAGTGAACGGAGCTACAATCGGCAATATTCTGAGTATTTTCTTTAGGGAATATACTTTGCTTCTGATCATATCTTCACTGATAGCTTTCCCGGTCGGCTATATTATCATGAGACAGTGGATTGAAATTTACAATCGTCAGGTGAATATAGGAGTGTGGCCGTTCATCCTTATATTTATGGGCATTATGATAGTGATTACTCTCAGTATCGGCTGGCGTGTATGGCAAGCTGCACGACAAAATCCAGCAGAAGTGATAAAGAGTGAATAAACGGAGCATAAACATAAAACGCATGAACCTATAACTTGGCAAGTAATGTGATTATGCAAAATAAGCAATGTTCTGCAATGCAAGATTGCTTATTTTGCATAATCACATTGCTTGTTATCGCCTACATTTATACTTTTCACAAGATGTATCTATGTTTTTTCAGTAGACGATAAATGATAATCAAGATATATGTCGATAAATTAAAGAAACAAAAACACAGCTTTGCAAAAATTTTTGGAAGCTATTTTAGGGGTCAAAATAGGGTCAGGGTCACTTATACCCCCGTCCTGAGGACGGTTTGCGTTTCTTCCGATAGCCATTCTCCTCTTTTACAACATATTGCAATTTCAAGGCCTTTTGCAAAAGCCGTTTGCCCGTAGATTCGGACATGCCGGCATTTTGCACGTTCCGGACAAAATCCGTATAAGTGAATTCTTTGGACAAAGACGACAGAATTTCATCCAAACGATGAAAACGGTGCATACTGGTAGGAGGCTGATTGGTGTCGGGCAACGAAGTACTGAGCAACAAACTATGCTCCACAAGTGTACGGACAATATCCATAGCCGTGCGGAAATCAGCGTCCGTACAGCAATACTCCTTTGCATAGCGATAATCTTCCCACTTACGGAAGATAGTGAGAATGGCAGCCAGGCGCATCCCCAACAATCCGGCACGACGGATGAGACTACCCGAAGAAACACGTCCCTCCAACAGTACCCTACGCAGCAACTCGCTGAAAAGTGTAGTATGCAGTTGCCACTGTGCAGGACTGAAGGTGACCAGCGTGGGCGACTCTAACAACACTTTGTGCATCTCAAGCAACTCCTTCCCCAAGCCCTGGAAGTAGCTGCGCAGGTCCACTTGCTCATCACCCGGGGCACACGATTCCCATTTCTGGCTTTGCTGCCGGGTATAGAACGCGAAACGGGAAAAAAGCCCCATTTCGAGCGAACGGAAAAAAATAAGAAACTGCTCTTGCGTACCGGCAATGTTGAGTGCCAGATGCGGATGTTTCACCACTATCGGTTCCCCGTCTACCTTGTACGACGAGGAGACCTCCTCGTGATGGGCAGCCTTGCACAGAATGTCTTCATACTTGCCGCAATCCTGCCCCAAGGACGAAACCATTGTATTGATTTCGGTAGTAGCCATGCAGCAACCCACTTCACCGGCGGTAGCCAGATGCTCAATAAGACGGCTCTTACTGATGGTAGCCGATATCTTAAGGTACTGAGCTTTCGGCTCTTCCGGTTTCAGATTGATGTCGGCGCAACGCTTCTCGCGGAATGCGGCATGTTGCTCTTTTTCCCAAACCAACTGGGCCTTTTCAAACTCTTTTTTTTGTTTGCGACGTAGCCGGTCGTAATGTTCCTGAATGGCGTCCATCAGATAAGAGGTGAAGCCTATCGCACTTTTGCCGGCTGCCGCAGATGCGGGGACGGCAGAATAGAAGTGTGTGGAGTGTTCTGCATTCTTGTAGATGAAGCGGGTGCCGGGCAGGCAGGCGCTGCAATTGTTCAGACTTCCCAAGAGCATGATGTCTTTTTCGCGAGGGTTGGCAGCGTACTTGACGCATTCTTGCAGGAAGCGTGGTAAATGCAGGTAGACTTCCTCCGGAAAGTAGGGTGCGGCAGAGCGTAATTTGTTATTATTTTCCAACAAAACGTCTTCATCTTCCGACGCTCTCTCCTGGCGGGGAGGGGTCATAGTGAACCTTGAACCCTGTGAACCCTGAAATGGAGGCTTTTCAGAAGATTGCTGTTTGTTAACGAATTGATAACCAGCCTGTACTCGCTTACGAATATCGTCCGCAGTAAAATCAGAGTTGGACCAATGCTTCGAAAAAACAGAAATAATACTTTCTAATTCTTCTGAAGAAAAACCTTTACTTCGGGAAGCGCGTCCCAACTTCAGTGCAATGTCATTTCGTTCGCCACGCATGAAGG
>ERZ791607.1899-NODE-1899-length-13173-cov-2.059003_pt1 | contig 13173 bp, 10 predicted proteins | sample MGYA00509964_ERZ791607 | MGnify/ENA primary metagenome ERZ791607 (study PRJEB30046, sample SAMN00791907) | human gut metagenome | study: EMG produced TPA metagenomics assembly of the A metagenome-wide association study of gut microbiota in type 2...
GCACGTGATTTGTAATCTCGGGGTCGTTGGTTCGAATCCGACAAGAGGCTCAAAAGAAAAGAGATACATTCTACAAAGAATGTATCTCTTTTTTTTATTTGTTTTTTGTAAAAAAAGTGATAGCTTTGCTTTGTAAAACCTAATATTATGATGCGGATATCCTCTTATTTCCTATATGTAACTCTATTTTTTCTTCTTTTACTCCCTTTGGGTAAGGCAGTTGCCGGTTGGAATAGCTTCATTGTTAATTTCGATAAAAGCCTTTATGGTAAAGGTGCTCAGACTTGGAAAATAGCTCCTTATGATGATCATTGGGTGTACTTTGCAAATAAGAACGGTATGGTGCAGTTTGATGGAAACGTCTGGACGGTATTTCCGATGAATAACTTTTCTGATGTACGTTCTGTACTGGCATCGACTACCCAAAAGCGTATCTATGCAGGTGGTATTAATGAGTTCGGGTATTATGAACCGTCGGAAGATGGAGAGTTGGTCTATCATTGTATGTCCGATACGCTGGAAAGAGATTGCCGTTTTGTTGGTAATGTCTGGGGAATCCACGAAGCTGATAATATTCTTTATATACAAGGTGATGATCGTGTAGTGAAATATCTGAATGGTAAATACACCGCTATTGAAATGAATGCTAAAATAGATTGTTCCAATATGGTAAATGGCATTCTTTATATAGGTACTGATCATGGCGTGTGGGTATTGGTTGGAAATACTTTCTTCCCTTTACAGGGGGCTGATATTCTGGCTTCCAATCGTATCCGTGGAATTATTCCTCATAAAGGTGGTGGTGTTATTGTGGTTACTGCTTACAATGGCTTGTTTTATTGCAACGGGCGTACCACAGTACCTTTTGTCACTGGTGCCGAAGATTTTATGTGTGAAAATGAAGTTTTCTGTGTGGCTGCTCAGGATGATAAAATTGCTCTGGGAACTATTCATAAAGGTCTGTTATTGATAGATTGCTCCACGATGGACGTAAAATACTTCAATGAGAATAACGGATTACGTAATAATACAGTGCTTTCTGTAGCCTTTGATAGCCGGGGTAACTTGTGGGCAGGGCTGGATAGCGGTGTGGACTATGTTTCTTTAAGTTCCTCTTTCACCAATCTATATTCGTATCCTTATTCTTATGGTACAGGTTATACGGCTGCTATGGAAGACGGCTATTTGTATCTGGGAACTAATCGTGGTCTTTATTATACCTCTTATCCGGTGCGGTTGAACGGTAATTTGCCGGATATCCATCCCATCCCCCAATCCAGTGGTCAGGTCTGGAATCTTTGTAAGATTGGAGATGATCTCTTTTGCCTGCACGACCGGGGCATTTTTCAAATAAAAGGTACGAACATGTACCGAATCACAGATATCACGGGCGCCTGGTATTGCCAGGAAGTAATGGGATATCCTGATCGTATGTATGTCGGTGTCTATAACGGCCTTTATCTTTTGGAGAAGCAATCGGGAGAGTGGCGTGTACTTTGCAAGATAGATGGCTTTCAGGACTCGTGCCGTCTGTTTGAACAAGAATCAGCAAAAGTATTGTGGATATATAATTCCGGTAGCATTACCCGTGTTGAATTAAGTGAAGAACTAACCCGCCAAATCAGCGTGAAATCTTATGGTGTGGAAGAAGGGTTTCCGGTGGAACGCCAGATTTACGTTGCTAAAATAGAAGGGCGTGTTTATTTTACTACTCCTCACGGCATCTATAAATATAATGTCCACAAGGATATGATGGAACCATGTAGTGACCTGAATAATTTGTTAAATGGTGCTGTCCCTTATACCCGATTGCTGGAATATCACGAACGTCTTATCAGTCTGAGTCCCCATGAGATCTGTATAGCTAATCTGGGAACTTATAAAAGAGGAGCCAATACCAGTATCAACCCTATCCGCCAGTCTTTTCTTGAACTGGGACAGGATTATGAGGCAATCATTCCTTTGTCCGATTCGCTCATGGTAATTCCCAATGAAGAAGGTTTTGCTTTGTTTACGGTTCCCGAAGTGAGGCATAGGCAAGATCTGACTCATTCTGTATATATAAGGAATATGTATCTTACTTATCCTAAGGATTCACTGGTGTATACAGCTAATTTTTTAGGAAAAAAGCCTTCCCTCCTGGTTGACTACACATCAAATTCCGTTCGTTTTGAATATGGACTTGCCTTTTTTGATTTGGATGGTGATGATATTCGTTTTCAGTATCGCTTAAATAAGGGAGTCTGGTCCGACTATACTACTGTGCGTATTAAAGAGTATAGCAATCTTTCTGAAGGTGACTATACTTTTGAGGTGAAGGCTATTTATCCGGATGGCACTACCTCGTCGGATGAACTCTCTTTTCGTATCCTTCCGCCGTGGTATCGTAGTGTAGCTGCTTATGTCTGTTATATTATTCTTGCATTCTTAGGTTTGTGGTATATTTACCGTTGGGATGATATTCGTGTGAAGCGTAAAAAAGAGCAGGCAGTTGTAGAAAAAGATAAGGAACTGCATGAAATGGAAAAGGAGTTTGAAGCTGATAAAGCTCGCCGTGAAAAGCAGATCGTACAGCTGGAAAAAGAAAAGTTGGAATATGACCTTCAGCACAAAAGCCAGGAGATGGCCAACCTGATGATAAACTTTGTTCGCAAAAATGAGATGCTGACCGAGATTAAATCGGAGATCATCAAAGTGGCTTCTTCGTTGAGAGGAGAGGGGGCTCGCGAAGGCAAGCAACTCCTTTTAGTCATCAATAGCAAGATAGATTCCAATATCCAGAGCGATGAAGTTTTGAAACGTATCGAAGATCAATTCGATTTGATTCATAATAATTTCATGAAGCGGCTTCATGTCCGTCATCCCGATCTCTCTAATAATGAACGCATGATGTGTGCCTATTTGAAGATGAATCTCTCCACTAAGGAAATTGCTCCTTTGCTGAATATCTCCGTTCGTGGTGTCGAAACCATTCGCTACCGCCTGCGTAAGAAGTTTGGTTTGGAGCGTGAAGATAGCTTGACGGATTATTTGAGTAATCAACTGTAGAGTTTGAAAAACAAGTTCTATCTTTGTCAGTGCTTTTTGATGTGCGTTTTAGATGCATAGAGCTTTCTTTGAATAATGTTTTTATTATAATAGAATATGAAACCCGATTTTGACTACAGCGAGGTGCCTTACGCCTTCGCTCATTGCTTTAACACAAAATGTCCACGCGCCGCCAAATGTCTGCGTTACCTGGTAACCTCCTACATTCCTTTGCAGCTCACCGTTGTTTGTGTTGTGAATCCTGCTCTCACAGCTTCTCAGGAAGTTGAACCCTGTTCCTTTTTTATACCTGATCGTATGAAACGCTATGCCTCAGGTATCACTCATCTGCTGGATAAGATTCCGCATGCCGAAGCTCTTGTCATTAAACGTGAGATTTATAATTTCCTTGGCAGAAATATGTATTATCGCATCAAAAACCATGAACGTCTTGCTACTCCTGCCCAGCAGGAGCACATTCGTCAGATTTTCCTTAATCATGGAATCAAGGAAGAACCTGTGTATGACACGTATGTGGAGAAGTATGATTGGGAGTAAGATCCTTGCTACTATATTAGGCGGTAATAGCTCTGCTTTTTCTCAGCTATTCTCACCGTATTGAGAATATTTTCTCAATACGGTGAGAGTCTTTACTCAAAGAGATGAGTATTTCTTCTCAATGTGGTGAGAATATATTCTTTCTATAGCGAGAAAAAGCCGTTTAACTTAGATGGTAGTTGCTTAAAGCTTGCTCTGAATAAAGAAGAATTTCAATTAGATTAATTTTTTGGGAGTTGGCGAATTGTAATAATGAAAATATCCTTAACTTTGGCCGGGTATTTTTTATAAAACACGAAAATAGCACTTTTTTAAGATTCGCATTATGGTTGGAGATAACGACGAAAAACTAGTATGCCAAAGTTTTCATTTGACGGGAATTGATGGAAATCCGCTGGTGAGTGCATCAATTCATATTAGATACGTTGAAAGAAGACGTGAAGGGATTAATATAGCTACTGATATTATTACTGATAAAAAAGGAGTAGCGGAAGTTGCTTTACCTGTAAATGGAACTGGGAGCTTTATAATCTCTCATGGGCATTACCATTGTAGGGGCCTGATAAATTTGGATGAAACGGATGTTTCTACAAAAATCAGTTTTAAAGGGTTTAAACTCGTTACGGCATCAATAACCTGTCCTGATATTCCGAAAAATGTAAAGGTCGATTTCCGGGTTTCACCTCAGGTTGTTGCTTCTGCAGGGCAACTTAGTCATTTGCTGACTTATACTTCACCGCTTGTCAAGAATAAAATCGGTATTTGGAAAACCAGGATTTATGTTCCCAAAGGAGCTTCTTACTGGTGTTTTGGTGGAGATTCTGTGTACGCAATAGCTGATACTTTTGAGGTGAGAGAGAATGTAGAGGTAAAGGTTATATTACCTTCGTTCACTCGGATAACTTTGGGAATGAAGAATGCCCCCAGAAGGATAAAGTATAATATACAGCTTAATCAAAATGGATTGAAAATAGGTTCCTATGCACCTGGTTCTAAAGTATATTTGCCTGATGGTGACTATACTTGTACAATAGATTCTATGTACAAAGAAACTTCTTTTCAGAAATTTGATGTAAAGGGAGAACCTAAAACGGTTTATTTTGATTACGCTGTTCACTCTGAATGTGCACCGGTCAGGGTGACAGGCAAGGCGCCGGATATGAAGATATGGATTCCTCTTCTAGATTTTATTCCATTGAATGCGGGTGGTTCCTGGGATAACCGTTACAGGTTGAGGATGCGTGCTTCAGGTATGCTACCGGTGGGCACTTACGAATATCGTTCAGTTGATTCTCATTATCAGGTCAGAGGTGTGTTTACTGTAGAGAAGGATAAAGAGAATCTGCTTGTTTGTGATGCGTCCAAACTTCAGCAAATCATATTTGAGAAAGAAAATAAGGAGGATGCCGGTGGGCAGGTAGAACTGATTGATGAGACGATGTCATTAGTCGCATATACCGCAGGTGTGTCCGGTTCTTTCTGGGCATCTCCCGGTACATATATTCTTCGCGGATTGAAAACAAAGACGGTGAAAGTGGTTTTAGGAAAGGATGCTCCGGCAAAAGTAGTGCTTGAACCCTGTAATGTCATAGGGAAAACGGCCCTCTGTACTATTAAACCACCCTGTGGAATTGCTTTAAGGGATGCTGTTGTAGAAATAGATGGAGAACCTTTTGTGTATTTAGGACCGGAATCTTATGCATTACATACATTTCCGGGTGAGCATACTTGCGTTGTCAGGAGGACTGGATTTAAAACTTTCATAGGAAAGGTGTTGCTGCCTGAATCGGCAGGTGCTTATAAAATTGAAATGGCTTTAATGCCTGATAGCAGGCCGAAATAAGTATTACTAAAAGGAGGGATATGAGATTTTTGAACATATCCCTCGCTATCATTTTTAGGATTTAAGATCTTTCACTGTTTTCTCTAACCTTTCGAGAGGCATTTCTCCTGATTGTCTCCAAAGTTGTTCACCTTTCCTTATTAATATAAATGTAGGAACTGTTTCGATAGTATACAAATCAGCAAGCGCACTTTCCTGGTCGATATCAATTTGCACCACTTCAAGGATTCCTTTCACTGATTTCTTAAATTCCTCTACAATGGTTTGCACTCGTTTGCAATGCGGACACCAGGTTGCATAAAATTCTGCCATAACCCAATCTGCATTAGCCAACTTCTCTTTATTTCTTTCTTCACGTACTTCTTTCTTTTCTTCCATAATAATATGTTTTGAATGATTGATTGTTAATTCAACAATATCGGAAGAAAAAAAGTTTGTGGCATAACAATTATTTATGCTATAAAAATTGCTACTTTTGTCAGCAGAAACACGAAAGGACAAATAATATGTCACATTTAGCTACTTTGATAAATGATTTAGCGTTGATACTGATTTGTGCAGGAGTCATGACGCTATTGTTCAAGAAACTGAAACAGCCGTTGGTGCTGGGGTATGTAGTGGCAGGTTTCCTGGCGAGTCCTCATATGCCATATACCCCTTCTGTAATGGATACGGCGAATATTCAGACCTGGGCAGATATCGGGGTGGTATTCCTGTTGTTTGCTTTGGGATTGGAATTCAGTTTTAAAAAGTTAATGAAGGTAGGAGGTCCTGCTATCATCGCTGCTCTGACTATCATTGTGGGTATGATGGTTTTGGGTTTTATCGTCGGGGTAGCGATGGGATGGAAACAGATGATCATGCCACTGTTTTGTCTTTCCCTGGGAGGTATCGCTTCCACGACGAGACAGACGAGATCGAGTATGCTTGAAGTCATCCGTCAGGATTACATCCGAACCGCAAGAAGTAAAGGTATCGCAAACAACAAGGTTATTTATCTTCATGCTCTGAAAAATGCATTGATTCCGGTTATCACGATTCTCGGTATGAGACTTGGAAACCTGATTGCCGGTTCGATGTTTGTAGAATCTGTTTTCAACATCCCGGGAATGGGATCTCTGATGGTAAAGGCAATCCAGTCAAGAGACATTCCGGTTGTTCAGGCTTGTGTGCTGGCAATCGCGCTGGTATCCTGTCTGGTGAATCTGGCAACGGATATCCTCTACGCAGTAGTCGATCCGCGAGTACGGTTTGAGTAAATTGGGAGGGCAGAATGAAAGATACAAAGAACATCAAAAAATTTTTCAAAACGGTATTTGCAAGAAAGGTGACGATCATCAATGCGATCATTGTCCTGCTCTTCATCTTTCTCGCACTATTCGCTCCGTTTGTCGCTCCGTATGATCCGGATAAGCCCGACTTTGCGGCATTTCTTCAGATGCCGAGTACCGCTCATTTTCTCGGAACCGATAACTTTGGACGAGATGTCTTGAGCAGAATTATTTACGGAACGAGAGTCAGCCTGATCATTGGCGTTCTCGCAGTCGTTGTGGCATGTGCAATCGGCACGGTGCTCGGAATGATCGCCGGTTATTTCGGTGGCTGGATCGATGATCTGATCACAAGACTGATGGAGGCGGTACGAGCAGTACCGCAGATCATTCTGGCGATGGCGCTGACCGCAGTATTTGGAAGCGGAATCAAGAACCTTGCAATCATCCTTGGAATTTCCTCAATGGCAGGATATGTCCGAATGATGAGAGGTCAGGTGCTTACGATAAAACAGGCAGATTACATCATGGCAGGAAAACTTCAGGGAAACAAAGATTTCCGCCTGATGTTTCGACACATTTTGCCAAACAGTATTTCCCCGATCATCGTTATGATGACTCAGCAGGTTGGTTCCACAATTCTTGCAGAGGCAGGCCTTAGCTTCCTCGGACTTGGAATCAGCGCACCGACAGCTTCCTGGGGAAGTATGGTCAGTGAGGGAAGAAACTATCTGATGGACAATCCGGTCTTTGCACTTATTCCGGGTGTCTGCGTTGCGATTCTGGTTATTTCGTTGAATATGTTGGGTGACGGTGTTCGAGATGCTCTCGATCCCAGACTGAGAGGGGAAGCATAGGATGGCAGAAAAACATTTATACGAGATCAAAAATATTGAGACGAGCTTTCGCACCGACGGAAAAATGTTTAAGGCAGTCGAAGATGTCTCCGTCTATCTGAATCCCGGAGAGATCATCGGAATTGTAGGAGAGTCCGGAAGCGGAAAATCCGTCACGATGATGAGTGCGCTTCAGCTGATTCAGGAGCCGGGCAAGGTCACCGGAGGAGAGGTTTATCTCGACGGAAGCGACAAAAACATGCTCAGTTATGGACCGAACAGTGCAGAAGTGAGAAAGATGCGCGGTGGAAGAGTCAGCATGATCTTCCAGGAGCCGATGACTTCGTTAAACCCGGTTCTGACAGTCGGATTTCAGATTCAGGAAAATATCATCGAACATCTTCATTTGAGCAAAGAAGAGGCAAAGAAACGTGCGATCGAGATGATGAAGATGGTCAACATTCCGGATGCAGAGGAGAGATTCACCTATTATCCTCAGCAGTTCTCCGGTGGTATGCGTCAGAGAATCATGATTGCGATGGCAATGTCCTCCGAGCCATCTGTCCTTGTCGCAGATGAGGCGACGACGGCTCTCGATGTAACGACTCAGGCTCAGATCCTTGAGATGATCCGTGACATCGCAAAGAAGACGAACACGGCTGTCGTGATCGTTACCCATAACCTTGGAATCGTCGCAAGATTCGCAGAGAGAATCTATGTCATGTATGCAGGCGGAATCGTGGAGACGACGGACGCCGAGAGGTTGTTTGAGAATCCGGAACACCCGTACACGAGAGCTCTTCTTCGTGCGATTCCGAGACTGGACGATGACCGTGACAGAATCCTGATTCCGATCGACGGACTTCCGCCGAACCCGGCATTGCGTCCAGAGTACTGCCCGTTCTATGACCGGTGTGAGTACCACATGGACAAGTGTAAATCTCAGAAAAAGCCAGTTCTCAAAGAACTTGAAAAAGATCATTTCTGTGCCTGCCATCTGACGGAGGCAGAGAAAGCACTCAAAAAGGCGGAGATCGATGCAAAGCCGGTGAAGAAGGCTGAGAGAGCTGTGATCGGCGATGAGATCTGTCTCGATGTAAAAGATGTGAAGAAGTATTTTCCGATCTACAAGGGAATGATGAGAAAGCATATCGGAGATGTGAAGGCGATCGAGGACATCAGCTTCCGCGTCAGAAAGGGTGAGACCCTCGGAATCGTAGGTGAGTCCGGATGTGGAAAATCCACAACAGTCAAGTCTCTGCTTCGCGTTGTGGAGCCGACGGACGGAGAGGTCATTTTAAATAGACAGGATTTTCTCAAGTTAAAGGGTGCAGATCTCAAAAAGGCGCGCAGAAACATCAAGATGATTTTTCAGGATCCGTACAGCTCTTTAAATCCGCGTATGACAGTGCGGGATATTATCGGAGAGCCGGCTGATATTGAGCATGTCTACAAGACGGAGGAGGAGAGGGAGAAGCTGATCCTCGACACGATGGAGATGGTCGGGCTGAACAAGGATTTCGCAGATCGCTATCCGCATGAGTTTTCGGGCGGACAGAGACAGAGAATCGGAATCGCGCGCGCGATTATTCTGAGACCGGAGATCGTTGTCTGTGATGAGCCGGTCTCGGCGCTTGACGTGTCGGTTCAGGCGAAGATTATTAACCTCTTAAAAGAGCTTCAGGCGAAGATGAATATCTCTTATATTTTCATCTCTCATGATCTCGGAGTTGTCAAGCATATTGCGGATCGTGTGCTTGTGATGTATCAGGGGCATGTCGTGGAAGAGGGAACGAGAGACGAGATCTTTGAGAATCCGAAAAATGATTATACGAAGCTGTTGCTTGCAAGTATTCCGGAGATCGGAAAGAAGATGGATTTCGATCAGTTTGAGAGGGCATTTCAGGCGGAGTAGTTTTTGGGCTATGGGTATGGATACAAGTGTAAGTATGAGTACGGCTCCTCCGGTGAAGTAAGTCATGCAAACATAATTAAAAAGTTTCCAAGGATAGTACTCAAGAAGCAGTATATCAATGTATATAGAGTATGATGCAAAAGAAGCCCTGTACAGAAAATAAACGATCAAATAGATAAAAATAAAAAGAAGGGAAGTAGAGGATATGAAATTAGACCGCAGTATGATTGAAGCCGATTTTCGCGCGCTGATTGGACCGCTGTGTGATGCGGTTGGACCGTCTGGATTTGAGGACGAGGTTGCGGATCTGCTGAGAGAGCAGATGGCAGGATATGATGTGGAGCTGTCTGATGATGTGATGGGAAATCTGATTGCTTACAAGAAGGGCAATAAGAAGGGAAGCATGCTGATCTCCGCTCATATGGATGAGATCGGACTGATTATCCGTCACATTGACAAGAATGGTTTTCTGTGGGTGGAGACGCTCGGTGGAATTGCGCCACAGCAGTTTTTCGGAAAGCGCGTGATCATTAAGACTGAGACTGGTCATGTCGATGGAATCGTGCAGTCTCTTCATCCGGGTCGCCCGGACCGTTGTTCTGAGATGCCGAAGTCTGCTCAGGAGTTTTACATTGAGGTTGGAGCGGAGAGCCGTGAGGAAGTTCTCGAGATGGGAATCGAGGAGGGCAATCCGATTTCGATCTGCTATCCGGTGATCTTCCTTGGAAAGCACAGAGTCGGTGCAAAGGCACTTGATGACCGTGCACTTGTGTTTATTCTGCTGGAAGTTGTGAAGCTGTTAAACGGTGATAAGGATGTGCCGGATGTCTATGCACTCTTCTCCACACAGGAGGAGGTCGGTGCGAGAGGTGCGATCACTGCGGCGACACGGATCAAGCCGGACATTGCGATTGCGCTTGATATGAGCCTTGCTGTCGATATTCCGGGTGTGTCGGAGAGCCGTTATATTAATGAACTTGGACGCGGAACTTCGATTAAGGTGATGGATAAGCTCAGCAGTGGTGTGGGTGGCATCCTTGCAAACAGAGATCTTGTGCGCGATATGAAGAAGATTGCGAAGGTGCATGAGATTCCGTATCAGATTGAGGCGTATGCAGCGGGTGCGACCGATGCGAGCTTCATGCAGACGTTAAACGGTGGAATCAAGAGCGGAGGAATCCAGATCCCGATGCGCTATGTACATTCCTATGAGGTGTGCGATGTGAGAGATGTCGTGGATACGGTGGAACTGCTCTACTGGTATGTGAAGGAAGCTGAGATTTAAAAGGAACTTCCTGAACGAGGTTAAAAAAATAAAATAGTCTTCTGGAATGTACGGGTTTTGTCGAAAAAATTTTCTTGACAAAACCCGTTTCTTTATATAGAATACCAGATGAATACTTTGAATATCAAAACATTTGAAAGTAAAAATAAAGTCGGAGAACAGACGATGACGAGCAAAGTGATTGGAACCGGTTCCTATGTGCCGGAACGGGTTGTAACGAATGAGGATTTGGCAAAAGTTGTAGATACGAATGATGAGTGGATCGTCACGCGAACAGGAATCCATGAGCGGCGGATAGCGATGGATGAGGGAACCAGTTTTATGGCAGCGGAGGCTTCACGGCGTGCGCTTGCAGATGCGGGAATCGATGCATCGGAACTGGACCTGATTGTTCTGGCCACTTCCTCATCGGATCACTGCTTTCCAAGTACAGCCTGTGAGGTACAGGCTGAGATCAGAGCAAAAAATGCGGTCGCATTTGATATCAGCGCAGCTTGCTCCGGATTTGAATTTGCACTGAGCACGGCTCATGCATTTCTTGCTTCCGGAACTTACCGGACAGCATTGATTGTCGGGGCAGATTGCTTAAGCAAGCTGACGGACTGGACAGACCGAGGAACCTGCGTTCTTTTCGGTGACGGTGCCGGAGCTGCCGTTATTCAGGCAGGAGAGACCGGAGTGATCCACATGGTAATGGGATCAGATGGGGCACGCGGACAGGTACTTACCTGCACCGCCAGAACGGATGGAAATGTTTTTAACGGAAAGACACCGGAGTTTGGATACATCCAGATGGATGGACAGGAAGTTTTCAAATTTGCGGTAAAGAAAGTTCCGGAGTGCATTCGGCAGGTACTTGATGAGGCGGGAACGAGCATGGACGAGATCAAATATTTCGTTCTGCACCAGGCAAATTACCGGATCTGCGAGGCTGTCGCAAAGCGTTTGAAACAGCCACTTGAGAAGGTGCCGATGAACATCGACCGTTTCGGAAATACTTCCGGTGCGACCGTGCCGATTCTTCTCGATGAGTTGAACCGAGAGGGAAAACTTGAGCGGGGAGACAAGATTGTTCTCGCCGGATTCGGAGGCGGACTGACCTGGGGCGCTGTGCTTCTGGAATGGTAGTAAAATAAAGTTATTAAAAAAATTAAAATGATAAATGAAGAGGAGATTGAAATTATGTTAGAGAAGATGAAAGAGATTATTGCAGACCAGCTGAGCGTAGATGCAGACAGCATCACAGAGGCTTCCTCTTTTAAGGACGATTTAGGAGCAGACTCCCTGGATCTGTTCGAGCTGGTTATGGCTTTAGAGGATGAGTATTCCGTAGAGATCCCTGCAGAGGACTTAGAGAACCTGGCAACTGTAGGCGATGTTATGAACTACTTAAAGAACAAAGGCGTTGAGGCTTAATTATAAGTAGACATGCTGCCAGGCGTCGGCAATGAAAGTCAGCTGCTCCGCGAAAAAGCGGAGTGTACATCAATAGCAACAGGGGGACGGCGTGCTTACTATGGAAGCACGCTGTTTCTACAAGGCTACGGGAAAATCCCGGAATTTTGGAGGAAAGAATGAATACAAGAATTACAGAAATGTTAGGAATCGAATATCCCATCATTCAGGGAGGAATGGCATGGGTGGCAGAGCACAACCTGGCTGCAGCCGTATCTGAGGCAGGCGGTCTGGGACTGATCGGCGGCGCAAACGCTCCTGGCGAAGTAGTCAGAGAAGAGATCAGAAAGGCAAGAGAGCTGACAAAGAAGCCTTTTGGTGTCAATGTTATGCTGTTAAGCCCACATGCAGATGACGTAGCAAAAGTAGTTGTAGAAGAAGGCATCAAGGTAGTTACCACAGGTGCCGGAAACCCTGAAAAATATATGGATATGTGGAAGGCCGCAGGCGTTAAGGTCATTCCAGTTGTTGCATCTGTTGCTCTGGCACGCCGTATGGAAAAATATGGAGCTGACGCTGTTGTTGCAGAGGGAATGGAGTCCGGCGGACATATTGGCGAGCAGACTACCATGACTCTGGTTCCACAGGTGGTGGATGCAGTATCCATTCCGGTGATCGCAGCAGGCGGTATTGGTGACGGAAGAGGCATTGCAGCTGCATTTATGTTAGGTGCAGAGGCAGTACAGATCGGTACCCGCTTCGTTGTTTCCAAAGAGTCTATTGTACATGAAAATTACAAGGAGCGTATCATCAAGGCAAAAGATATCGACTCCACTGTTACAGGAAGAACCCATGGACATCCGGTACGCTGCCTGAGAAACCAGATGACCAGAGAATACATCAAATTAGAGCAGGAAGGAAAGTCCTTTGAGGAACTGGAATACCTGACTTTAGGAACTTTACGCAAGGCAGTTCAGGAAGGCGATGTAAAGAACGGAACCGTTATGGCTGGGCAGATCGCAGGGCTTATTTCCAAAGAGCAG
>ERZ791607.1900-NODE-1900-length-13172-cov-4.398491_pt1 | contig 13172 bp, 7 predicted proteins | sample MGYA00509964_ERZ791607 | MGnify/ENA primary metagenome ERZ791607 (study PRJEB30046, sample SAMN00791907) | human gut metagenome | study: EMG produced TPA metagenomics assembly of the A metagenome-wide association study of gut microbiota in type 2...
CGCCCATTTTTGCCGTGCTGCCCAGCAGGACGCGCACATCGCCGGAGCGTACTTTCGAGAACAGTGCAGCTTTTTTCGCTTCGGTGTCGGCGTTGTGGATGAACTCGATTTCGTTTTCCGGCACACCGGCGGCAATCAGCTTCTTGCGAATATCATCGTAGACGTTGAAATTGCCATCGTTTTTCGGGGTCGAGAGGTCGCAGAACAAAAGCTGCGTCAACTTCTGGTCTTTGCCTTCCTCCCAGATTTTCAGAACGTTGCGCACACAGACGTTCAACTTGCTGTCCGGGTCATCCGGGAGCATGGGGTTCATCAGGCGGACATCCAGACCGATTTTTCTGCCATCGTTGGTGACGCACAGCATATTATCCACGGACGCATCCACATTGCCGGAGTGAATCTCGGCGGCGCGTCTGCTCAATTCCTGCACCATCGCTTTCTGGGTTTCGGACGGTTTCACGACCACGGTTTCAAACTTTGCATCCGGCACAGGCAGATGCAGCTGGTCGGAAGTCTTGATGTCTGCCACTTCCTTGAACATCGACATCAATTCGGGGAGGTTGAAGAACTTCGCAAATCTCGTTCTGGCGCGATACCCAGTACCTTCGGGCGCAAGCTCGATGGCGGTGGTGGTTTCGCCAAAGGTCGATGCCCAGCAGTCAAAGTGTGTCAGCTTCTTCTGCTGGAGAGTGCTGTACTGCAAGTAACGCATGACCGTGTACAACTCCGTCATGCTGTTGGACACAGGCGTACCGGTCGCAAAAACAACTCCGCGCCCACCGGTGATCTCATCCAGATAGCGACACTTGCCGAACATATCCGAAGATTTCTGTGCTTCGCTGGTAGATAATCCTGCGACATTGCGCATTTTTGTCGTGAGGAAAAGGTTCTTGTAAAAATGCGACTCGTCCACAAAAAGCCTATCTACGCCCAACTGCTCAAAGGTGATAACATCATCCTTGCGCTCATCGGAGCGCAGCTTTTCCAGCTTGGTTTCCAGTGTTTTGCGGGTCTTTTCCATCTGCTTGATGCTGAAATTTTCGCCAGCATTGGCTTTCAGTTCCTCGATGGCGGCAAGCGTTTCATCAATCTGCTCCTGAATGATGCGCTCCTGCCGTTCATAAGACAGCGGAATACGCTCAAACTGGCTGTGGCCGATGATGACTGCATCATAGTCCCCGGTGGCGATTCTGGCGCAGAATTTTTTACGGTTGGCTGTTTCAAAATCCTTTTTCCGTGCCACCAGCAGCTTGGCATTGGGATAAAGGTGCAGGAACTCCGAAGCCCACTGCTCCGTCAGATGGTTGGGAACGACAAAAAGGCTTTTCTGACACAGCCCCAGCCGTTTGGCTTCCATTGCGGAGGCCGCCATTTCAAATGTTTTGCCCGCTCCCACTTCGTGTGCAAGTAGCGTATTACCGCCATAAAGCACATGAGCAATGGCATTGCGCTGGTGTTCCCGGAGGGTGATCTCCGGGTTCATACCGACAAAGTGGATATGGGAACCATCGTACTCTCGCGGTCTGCTGCTGTTGAACAACTCGTTGTACTGCCGCACCAGCGAAATGCGCCGCTGAGGGTCTTGCCAAATCCAGTTGGCGAAAGCATCTTTGATGACCTGCTGTTTCTGCTGTGCCAGCATGGTGTCCTTTTTGTTCAGTATGCGCTTCAGTCTGCCTTCTTCATCTTCGATGGTGTCATAGATGCGTACATCTTTCAGGTTGAGTGTGTCTTCCAGAATCTTGTAGGCGTTGGCGCGGGATGTGCCGTAGGTTTCGGAGGAGATAATGTCACCTCTGCCCATAGCCGACTTGCCCTCAACGCGCCATTCTGCGGTATAGGGAGAATATCTCACCTTGACTGCATGGCGCAGATAGTAGGGAATCTGGAACGTTTCTGCCATGAACTTCTGAATAATTTCGGGCGGAAGCCATGTTGCACCCAGACGTACATCAATCTCAGATGCTTCAAGGTCTTTCGGCTGCGCCTTTTCCAATGCGGTGACGTTGACTGCAAACTCCGGGTTGGTTTCGGCGGCAAGCTGTGCCATGCGCAGTTTTGCCCGGACATTGCCGGACAAGTATTCATCCGCCATTTGCCAGCCCGCTTCTGGGTCAGTAGGGTCTGTGCCGGGGTCTTTGAAAATTACGCCGGACAGTTCGCTGGTGATGCGCTCATACTCGCCGGGAGTGCCGAGCAGTTCTGCCATATACGGCAAGTCCACTCTGCCGTGTTCGCCCATCGACACCGCCAGTGCTTCGCTGGGAGTGTCCACACTGGTAATCGTGCGCTCCGGGCGAATGGTGCGCTTGGTGAACATATCTGCTTTGGACTTTAGCTGTTTGTTTTCGTCAAGATTTTCCAAGGAGCAAAGCAGATAATAGGAGGAATCCTGTTCAAACAGCCGCGCATTGCGGCGGTCGTTAATCAGGCCGTGCTTGGCGGTAAAGGCATCGTAGGCATCGTTCAGGTGTGCCTGCGTTTCTTGCACAGCAGAATCCGGGTAATCGTCCAACTGCTCCTGAATCAGCTGGTTTACGATCTGCCGCAGTTCCACCATGCCGGCGACACGGGCTTTAGCAGTGTCCGATAACTCGATTTGTGTCATAATCGAATTTTCGCGGTAGTACACCTCGCCATCCACCACAGCATACGAGAAATTCTTTACGTCCGGGTCAGCCGGGAGAACCTTGCCCGCCGTTTCTTCATCCGCAATATCTGGTGTTTCCACCTCAACTTCGGTGTACTGACCCTCAATATGCTGTACTGCTTCGGCAAGCTGATTGGACAGCACTGCACCCTCAATGGGGCGCACGGTGCATTCCTCGCGTCCATACTGGGTGCTTTCGGTGGTCAGTTCGCCCAGAATCATCTCCGGGTTGTCTACGAAATACTGGTTGATGGCAAATCCATCTTCTGTCTTGCCAAGCTGCACCCACGGCGGCTCAATATCCGCAGGACGGTCACGTTTTTGCAAAAAGATGATGTCGCTGACAACCTCGGTTCCGGCATTTGCCTTGAACGCATTGTTCGGCAGACGGATAGCACCCAGCAAATTGGCACGTTCTGCGATATGCTTGCGGGCAGTGCTGTCCTTGCTGTCCATCGTGTACCGGGAAGTGACAAAAGCTATAACACCACCCGGACGCACTTGGTCGATGGCTTTGGCGAAAAAGTAGTTGTGGATTGAAAATCCCAGCTTGTTGTACGCTTTATCGTTGACCTTATACTGACCGAAAGGTACATTGCCGATTGCCAAATCATAGAAATCCCGGCGGTCAGTGGTTTCAAAACCTGCTACCGTAATGTCAGCCTGCGGGTACAGTTTTTGCGCAATGCGCCCGGTGATGCTGTCCAGCTCCACACCATACAGGCGGCTGTCCTGCATGGTGTCCGGCAGCATCCCGAAGAAATTGCCGACACCCATAGATGGTTCCAAGATGCTGCCTGACTTAAAGCCCATCTGTTCCACTGCATCATAGATGGAACGAATCACTACCGGAGAAGTGTAGTGCGCGTTCAAAACCGAACTGCGGGCGGCGGCGTACTCGTCCTCCGAAAGCAACCCTTTCAGTTCGGTGTATTCCTTTGCCCAGTTGTCTTTGTTGGAGTCAAAGGCATCTGCCAGACCACCCCAGCCGACATACTGCGCCAACACTTCCTGCTCCTCGGCAGAAGCACCACGGTGTTCCTGCTCCAGCTTGAACAGAGTACGAATCGCTTCAATATTTCGGCTGTATTTTTGCTTTGCGCCGCCCTCGCCCAGATGCTCGTCTGTGATGCGGAAGTTCCCGGCGGGTTCAGGGATAGGTTCTGCGTTAAGGGCTTCATCCAAGGCGGCGGCATCCGGGAAAGTCTGCACCTCGCTATCAACCACCGCAGAGATCGGCAGATCATCCAGTTCCTCATCGGTCAGTTCAGGCACATCCGGCTCCTCCTGCCGCAGTGCATTCTCGAATTGCAGCTTGTTGATAACCTCATTATCCCAAGACTGCCCGTGCGCACTGGTGTCGATGCGCACATCGGTATCACCGATATAGCCTACTGTTCCTTCAATCGTTCTGGTGGGAAGGTCTACTACAACTTCGTCCCCGATTTTATAGCTGACTTCCTTGTCGGGAACAGCATCAATGATTGCATCCTGCTGTTCTTCATACAGTTCCCGGATGCGCGGTAAATTCTCATGGCGGAAAATGGGCAGTCCATTTTTTGTCAGCTCCATATCCTGCAAGCTGACGGATTTGAACATGAAGTTGACGTGTTCCACCCGAAAGTCTCGGTTATCCAGCTTGATGATGCTGCCAATCGGCAGATAATCCGCTTCCCGGAGATATTTGGTCTGGTGGTGGGAGCCATCTTCGTTCAGCCCAGCCAGATAGACATTGTTGCCCTCTGCCCACAGCTTTTTGGATTCTGTTACCCACAGCTCACGGGGAAAACCAGTCACTTTGACCTTGCCGAGCGCATTCTCCTGTGACAGTAAACGGGTGTGGAGAATCCTCTCCACAGTAGTGGCATCTTTGTCATAGAACAGATAGTTGCCATTCAGTTCAAAGCCCACGAGAGTGTTGGGATACTGCTCTTTCAGAGCAGTGTACTCTGCGGCAATAGTGCCATCCAGCATCGGGAGTTGACGCTCAGCCTCCTGTCTGGCAGCGCGCTGTTTCTTCTCCGTATCGGTCAGATAGCGGTCGGAGTGAATCATCAGGTCAATATACTTTTCTGCCTGCGTCCAGCTCAAAGTGATTTTTTGATAGTCCGGGTAGCGGACAAATTCCAGACCCTTTCCATCGTGGTTCACAAATCCGCTGCTGCCATCCAGATAATCGTGAGAATGCCCACCGATTCCGTATTCCTTTGCCAGTGCCTTGGCACGGAGTTTTTTGTCGGGCTGGGTCTGGTACAGTTCAATAATTCGTTGCTTGCCATCCTGAAAGCCGGAGCCGTGTTTGCGCAGTTCATGCTCGATTTCTGCCTGCGACAAAACAAAAGCGGAGGACGATTTCTCGTTCTCCGCACGGTCGATTGCTTCAATTTGCTGGGCTTCGGTGGGGATGCTGAGGTTGAAAAAACTCAGCTGTAAATCAGTTCCATCAGGATCACTTCTTCCACCTGTGCCTTCAGGCTGTTCATGTGCTGCACCCACGCCAGTTGGTTCTGCGCTTTGTCCGGGGCGGGGTTCGCTTTCAGCAGTTCGGTCATCATCTGCTGCTTCTGGTTCTCCGCCGCCTGCTCCACTTCCAGCAGATGCGGATGCAGCTTCCCGGTCAGAAGCATCGAGTTGTACAGCACCGGGCGATGCTCCATCAGGTAGTTCCGGCGCATCCGTCCGTACCTGCCCAGCGGCTTCTGCGGCTGGCTCAAGGTCAGGTTCGGGAGCTGGTAGTCCCCGACGGTCGAGTAGGTCACGTTCCTGTTCTTCATATTCATGCTGGCTCCTTTCTACATTGCGGCGGCGGATGGTCGTTTTGACGGTGCGCTCGATATTCCGAAGCACATCCCGGCTGCAATCGCTGACCGCCGTACCCAGTGCATAGACGGCATCCGGGGTCGAAAAATCGTAAATTGCCTGAAAATCGCCCCGGTCAAAATGACCTTCCGGCTCAAAACCGCACCGTTCCAAAATAGTGTACATTATGCTGATGGCGGCGGCACTCTTGAACTGAAGCTCCTGTCCAGCTTCATCATAATCCATCAGGAACGTCCCGTCAACGATGGCGAGAAGGTCTGAACTGTTGTTGTCCCAGTAGGATTCTGCCAGCTTTCCGGCAATGTCCGCAATCTGCTGACTGAGCCGTTCATGGTAAATGCCGTATTTTCGTGCCAGCATTTCCGATATCGGCTGGAACAGATCATCGTTAAGCTGCCACATCTCCGGGTCACGGGAATTGCGCCGCACCCCGGTATCCGACACATCAAAGACGTAGTGCAGCCGAGGGACACTGCTGGACTGGTCGAGCAGGGCGATACCCTTAGACCCTCTGCGCACATAGCGGTTCATCCGATTGTTCCAGATGTTGTAGTCGGCGCAGGCAGTCGCATCAGGACGCTGGGCGTAGATCATTAGCTGGTCGGCAAAGCTGTACTTATACAGCCGGGATGCCGTAGTCAGGTAATCCGTCCAGTGTTCCCAATACCGTGTCAGCCCGTTTGCCGTGCGCTGGGCAAGGGCGAGATATTCTTCGGTTTTGTTTGGCATTGCGTTCCTCCCTTCAGATTTTAGGGTAAATAAAAAAGCGAGCAACCATATAGGTCACTCGCTATGGATTCCATGTGAAGTTGTTTTAGTGTTTTGCGGCAATCTTTTCAGCCAGTTCCAGCAGAGTGTCGAATGTCTGCTGTTCTTCGGGCTTTTCAATCAGCTTCGCCAGAAGCACACGGAAAATATCGGTGCTGTCATGCCCGGTCGCTGCGGCAATCTGGCCGATGAGGTCATGTAGCTTTTTTACAGCGGCATCGGAAGGCTTGGATTTTGCAAGAAGATCGGTCAGATAGCTGATAAACGGGTAGGTAGAATCATCGTTGATGATTTCGTTAGTCTCGTTCACAATCTTCTGGTTATCTTCAGGGGACATCTCACCTTTTTCATTCCAAAGGTCACGGGAAGATGTACGGCCCTTCAAGAAGGTAGCAAAAAGCAGTCGGTCGATGGGGGAGCGGCGTTCGTTGTCCATTGGCTTTCCTCGCTTTCTGTTTTGAATCTGAAACGATAAAGTAACAATAGTATAACACGAATCAAACAATGCTATCAAGACCGCACTTTTTAGGGTTTGTAACTTTTTTGTATGGATGCCGCCCGCAGGCGGCAAAATCAGTTGAGTGGGTATTCAATTTCGGAAAAATCCGCATCGCTCATCAGCTTCAACTTTTCGATAACTCCCTCAGATAGTTCGCGCAGCGCGGTCTCATCGGGCATCAGGTAGCACTGCATGAGCCGCAACTCCTGCATCAATCCCAATCGGGAGCCGGTGTTGTAGAGCATCATCAGCATCAGTTCTTCGCCATTAAAGTTCATAGGCATTCCTCGCTTTCCGACACCCGGTAGAATTGCACTCCGGGGCATCGCATTTTTCTTTGAGATTTTTTAGAACAGAAGGGCGTTCCTGCGCCTTCAGGAAATCGGGCAGTTCTTTGAAACCAATGCTGTCCACATAATGCACCGACACCTCGCCATCCCGCTTGAGCGCAATCACATCACTGACAGACAGACTATGACCTTCAAAATCTTGTGGACGGGAAAGGTTGAACCTCTGGAACAGTTCTTCCAGAACCTCATCGTTTGACATATCCTGCCACATGGCAGGCAGACCCGCATAGTAGGTTATATCATAATGCTCTGGATCTGGCGTTTTTCCCTGACGGCGAAGTTCCCGCATGAACGCAAATTTCTCATCAAGGAATTTCTCGCCAGATTGTAGCTGCATAACCATATAAACGTCACATCCGGCGTTCAGAAATTTCTGCGGGATGTCCGTTATGGGTTCACCATCGAGATTCTGATTCCATTTTTGTGGCATTGCACACCTCACAGTTCCGGTTCGGAATGCACAGACGGTTTCGGTGCGGATTTCCCACTTGCCAGTTCTGCCAGCTTTTCCAGCGTAGAAGGATGATTGGACAGCCCTAGTTCCTCGGCTTCGGCAGCTTTGTCCATGATGAGGTCATAGTCTTTCAGCACACGCCGACCCTTTTCCATGTGATGCGCTTCCAGAATTTCCTCACGGACTTCCTGAATCGTCAGTTCCGGTTCATCAAGCTGTCCACCATCCATCACGGAAAAATCGCTGTGATAAAGGGTATAATCCCAGCCATCATCACAACTCTGGATGGCAAGATAGCCCTTGCCGCCCAGTTCCCATGCGCCTTGCTCGTCCTGCGTCTGGATTTCAGGATAGGCGGTCGAACCGTTACGCTCCATCATCTCACCAAACTGGGCGATATGATAGACGTTCCCGAACTCTCCCATGTCAAAATGGTAGTCATCCAGATGCTCCACACGCGCCGTGTAGCTGCTGCCATCCGAACGGTCAACCTGCACTACACCATGATTCGGCACACGATAGAGATCATCGTAGTGACTGTTGATGAGCCGGACATCATCTCTGGGAATTGTGGGGTCATCCCAGATGCGCCGTCTGCGGACACCAGACTGCGGAATGGTATCGAGGTGCTGCAAGCTGACCTCCTGAATTGCTTTGCGATCATCGCTGGAAAGTTCAAACAGATACCAATTACGAGCGGCAGAAATCGCGTTTCTTCCGTTAGGAGGAAGATTCTGCTTGGAAATCTGCCCAAACTCCTGCGGCTCACCGGTGGCACAGTCGTAGGTGGCAAAGCCGACCCCTGCGCCATTTTCACGCAGATGCAGAAATCTGTCCCCATTGATGAGATAAAGAGCTTCCGTTTTCTGTTCCATTAGCATCCACCCTCAAATTCCAGAGAAAACTTGCTGCGACCATCGTTTTCGGTGGACAGCAGGACAGTAGCGTTGTAGGTCTTGCCCTTGGCACTCTTGCAGTCCTTCAGGCGCACTCGACCATTCCGCAGCAGCTTGTCAGCAACATGAGAATCCATCCGTTTTCCCAGACGCTTGAAGAATGCGTTGTCCTTCCACAGTACAAAACGGCACTCCCGGTTCTCACAGAAATAGCCCTTTTCACGCTCCACAACAGACTTGCCGCAGCTCGGACAGACACCAACAATCTTGTTTTTCATAAGCACATTTGCTCCCTTCACGACCTCACTGTTTTCGACCAGAGAGGTAATCATATCTTTGATTTCGGTCATAAACTCTTTTGGCTCCATTTCGCCGCGCTCAATGCGCAGCAGTTTCGTTTCCCAGTCGGCGGTCATTTCCGGGGACTGGATTGCTTCGGGCATTACGGTGATGAGGGCTTTGCCCTTATCAGTTGGCAGCAGAATCTTAGTCTTTTTCTCGCCCTTGCGTTCCAGAAAGCCCTTCTGCACCAGTTTTTCGATGGTTGCGGCTCTGGTTGCCGGAGTACCGATGCCCTGACGTTCCACGCCCTCCGGCATACTGTCTGCACTGGCGGTTTCCATCGAGTGCAGAAGCGTATCCTCTGTAAAATGTTTCGGCGGCGTGGTCTGTCCTTCCTTCATCTCAGCATTGAGGATGGCGCACTCGCTTTCTTTTACATCCGGCAGGATGGTAAATTCCTTCTTCCGGTTCAGAATATCTGCCAGCACTTTGCGTTCCACAGCTTTCCATCCTTCTTCCAGAATCTCTTTGCCCTTGGCGGTAAATTCCTCGCCAGCACATTCGGTGGTAAGCAGCGTTTCCAGATAGCGATAGGGTTTGCTGACCGCCATCAGTGTCCGGGCAATGATGAGTTTCAGGATGTTCCGCTCCCCTGTGGGCAGTGCATCCAGATCGGCTTGCAGCATACTTCGGGTAGGCAGGATGGCGTGGTGGTCTGTGACTTTATCCCGGTTGACCGTGCGCCGTGTCCGGGGAACAGCGGAATCTGCTGTATCTGCGGCAATGCCGAGAAATTTTTCCAGCTCGTCCGCAAGTCCTGCCAGCATTTCCTCATCGTCATCGGTGATATAGCAGCTATCAGTTCGCGGATAAGTGGTAAGTTTCTTCTCATAAAGGCTCTGCACATAGTTCAAGGTCTGCTGTGCGCTGTATCCCAGCAGACGGTTTGCATCGCGCTGGAGCGTTGTCAGGTCATAGAGCAGGGGTGGATTTTCGGACTTTTCCTTGCGGGTCACTTTCTGAATCGTAGAGATCATCTCCTTCCGGCACTCCGCAAGCAAAGTTTCAGCCGCATCTTTTTCAGAAATGCGGCGGCTGGATGCCGTACATCCGCTGGTCAGCTCCAGTTCTACGGTGTAGAACTTCTGCGGCACAAAGGCGGCAATCGCAACCTCCCGAACCACCGTCATAGCCAGAACCGGGGTCATAACACGCCCAACTGCAAGCGGCTGACCGTACAGACACGAAAAAAGCCGGGATGCGTTGATGCCGACCATCCAGTCGGCACGTTCCCGGCAAAGTGCAGCCTGATACAAGGCATCGTATTCAGTTGACGGTTTCAGATTTGCAAAGCCCTCCCGGATTGCACTGTCCTCCATGCTGGAAAGCCAGAGCCGCGAAAAGGACTTTTTGCACCTAGCCTGCTGGTAGACAAGCCGAAAAATCAGTTCTCCCTCGCGTCCTGCGTCCGTACCGCAGACGATGCTATCCACATCCGGGCGGTGCATCAGGTCTTTCAGAATGCCAAACTGCTTTTTTGTACCAGCAGACACGAGATACTGCCACTTCTGCGGCAGGATAGGCAGGTCAGCGATGCTCCACTTAACGAACTTCTCATCGTAGATATTGGGTGGCGCAAGCTCTACCAAATGCCCAACGCACCAACTGACCAGATAGCCGTTGCCCTCCTGATAACCGTCTTTGCGGCTGGTTGCGCCAAGGACTTTTGCATAGGACATAGCGACAGATGGTTTTTCTGCCACGACTAATTTTGCGATAAAAATCCCTCCAATCTGTTTCTGATTGCAATATGTACGGCGGCAAACGCCGCCTTGAAATCAGATGGGTTCGGTGTCCTGCTCGTCCGGGGCTTCGTCCTCATCCGGCACATCGGTCGGAATCTCAAAATCGCTCTTGTCCTCGGTGTAATCTGCATCGGGGTCAAGGGCTTCTTTTTCGGCCTTCTTCTTCTGCATCTGCTGGCGATAGAAATAGAAACCACCACCCGCTGCCAGTGCGATCAGGGCAACCACGCCCAGAAATGCACCTGCGTACTTCGTGATCTTGTTTTCTTTGGGCGGTTCAGCGGTTGCTGCTTCTTCTTCGGCTTTCTTGGCTTCTTCCTCGGCTTTCAGCCTGTCCAGTTCCGCCTGTGCCGCTGCTTCTTTCTCCGCAGTGTAGGCATCGGCAGATTCTTCCTCCATCAGAGCCAACAGGTCGGCTTCATCCACGAGGTTCATAAAGTGTACGGTCTGTGCGCCTTTACTGTTCCGATCAATCACCAAATAAAATGTCGCGCCCGACTTCGATACCAGCGTGATGAACTGCTGCCCGGAACCATCCGAATAATTGGTGTGGTAATCGTCCACCAGTGTCAGGTTGCCCTCCGGGGTCAGAGCACCAGAGGTTTCGTCCGTGACGGTGACAACATCCTCCACCACCTCCGGCAGGATAGGCTGCTCCACCGGGGTGGCTTCGCCCTCAAAGGCAAAGGCGGGAGCTGCCATGCCAGCGCACAGCACCGCCGATACCAGCAGTGCGCTCAGTTTCTTAATCTTCATCCGTATTGACCTCCTTCTCGAAAGTTGCACCCACGGCAGACAGCGCAGCCGGGTTCGGGGTGGCAGTTGCCGACTGCCGCAGCAGGGCGGCGAGCTGTTCCGGCGTGACCTTTGCAGTCCGCACCATCTCGTTGACCTCAGCAGAATCCTCCTCCTGAATGCGCCGCTCCAGGATCTCGATGCGGTTGTTCAGCTTGATGCGGCGCTCCTTCTCTTTTGCCAGCATTGCCCGCAGCTTATCCGATTTTTCGCTCATAGTAACTCCTCCAATCATTTTGAAAGCCGTTCGAACCCGGCGAGATGCTTCTCCCAGTAGGACGAGTGGATATTTGCGTATTTGATGGGGTCTCCGGCACTGACCATCATGCCTTTTCCGAGGTAGATGCCCACATGACTTTTCCCCGGCGTATCATACGTTCCTTCAAAGAAAACAAGATCACCGGGCTTTGCTTCGGCTTCGGAGATGTGCTGGCTTTTCTGCCATAATCCGTTGGCGGTGGTTCTGCCCACATCGTAGCCGTTCTGGTTGTACACCCAGCAGACATAGCCACTGCAATCGAAGCCTGTTTCCGGGGTAGAGCCGCCCCACACATAGGGCGTACCCACATACTTTTGGGCTTCCTTGTAGATGGCGGCAAACTCGCTGTCGGTCAGGGCTTCTGCCGGAATCTGATAGTCGATGCCGGGTGTGCCGGAGCCATCGGAGCCACCGGGCGGCAGACCGCCGTTGAACAGATAAGGCCGACCACCCAGCGTGTCCTGAAAGATCTCGTACCGTTTCCATTGGTCAGCATCCAATTCTTCCCGGATGACCACCTCCAAGCCACGATTGACCAGCTTGGTGTGGAAGATGCGATACTCATAGGGCACCTGCGTAGGGATCGGGATTCCTGCCGGGCTGATGACCCACACGGTCATATACCGAGTCTGCACCTCCACCCATGTGGTGAGCTTGTACTGCTTTTTGAAGGTCTCCTTCAACTTGCCCTGCACCTCCGACCGGGTGTAATCGTCATACAGGGTGGTCAGGAACGAAGTGAGCTGCCACGGGTCGTGCTCGATGGGGTCAAGGTGATACTGGTACTCGTTGTAGCCGGGGTGGTCGGTGGGGGTGCGCTTGATCTTTTTATCCAGCTCCTTTTCCAGCTTCTTGTAGTCCTGCTCTGCGCCCCGGATGTCCCTGTCCTCGGCAGAGTACATGGTCTGCCCGGATACCTGCGTGCCGCCGGAAAAGAGGATTCCGCAGGAGGAAAAGCCCGACATCACCATGAGGATGAGCAAAAGAAAAACGCCCACGATCACCAGAACGTGTGCGTTGCCTTTGGCGGCGTTCACCAGCCCCTTCATGGCAGTACTGACGGCAGTTTTGCCCTTTTCTACCGCCTGTTCCATGCCGGACCGGGCGGCAGATGCACCGTTGGATGCCGCCTTGCCGCCTGCGGTCTGCGCCGCTGTACCAGAACGTGCGGCGGCATAGTAGCTCTGCCGGATGTCTTGCTTTTGCCGCCACCGGGAAAGCCAGTTGGAGCCACCCTCGCCGGTGCCGGATGCGCCTGCATCTTGTGCCGCAGTCGGCTTCTGTGCAGAAGATTTTGCGGTTCGGGCACCTTTCTTGCCCTGCATCTTGGCTTTCTTCTTGAGTTTGCGAGCGTATCTGCCCTTGGAAATATCCCGGACATTTCCTGCCGCCTTTTCGCCCTCGCTCAGAGCCTGCGTGCCCACATTGTCATCCTCGTACTGGTCAACCTCCTGATGCACCGCAGACCGGGCGGCATGGGCGGCGTACATTTCCCGCTTCTGCGCCTTGCTCAACCGGCTCAGTTCGTCCGGGGTCAGTTCCGCCTTGCCGAACCGCAGATGCTGGGCTTTTTCGGCGGTCTTTTCCGCATCGG
>ERZ791607.1937-NODE-1937-length-12928-cov-2.606929_pt1 | contig 12928 bp, 8 predicted proteins | sample MGYA00509964_ERZ791607 | MGnify/ENA primary metagenome ERZ791607 (study PRJEB30046, sample SAMN00791907) | human gut metagenome | study: EMG produced TPA metagenomics assembly of the A metagenome-wide association study of gut microbiota in type 2...
TACTACAGCTACGCATCCGGCAGCGGGGGCAGTGCGGCAAGCAGCAGCGTAGGACCCATCGCCGGGTCGGCCAAGCGGGGCGGCTCCGCCTTCTTCTCCTCCGTTGCCATGCGCGGCAGCAACGCCTCCGAGCGCTACTCCCTCAGCGTGCGCTCCAACGCGGGCCACACCGTCAGCTACTCGGCAAGCGCGGCCTCCTCTTTGAAATACGCCTCCGGCTACACCGCCAAAAACGGAGCCACCTACACCAGGGAAGACTTCGACGGCAAACTGGACATCGTGCGCGCCGCCGACGGCTCCATCCGGCAAATCTGGAACCTGTGGGACGGACTCGCCAGCATTGAAAACGTCACGGCCTCCGGCTACCGCATCGCGCTCTACCTCCCCGGACAGGTGGGAGCCAAAAACAACGTGACCGGCCTCTACCCCGTCACGGGCGAACCGTTCAAGACCTTCACGATTTCCGGGGATACGGCGACGGGCAAACTCGCCGTCACCGAACAGACTGCGGGCCGCATGCCCTACACCACCCGTTACTGGCGGGGAGCCGACGGAGCCTGGAACATGGCACAGGGGGAAGGAGAAGACGCCGTCTACACCCTGAAAGAAAAGCAGGTGATCTCTCCCGACACGTGGAAACTTGTGACCACCATCCAGCGCGGGGAACACGGCACGCCCATCTCACGCGTTTGTGAAACATACGCCGTTACCCGCAACGGCAATCTGTGCACCAGCCGCATCGAGGGCTACGGCACAGCCTACGCCCGCGAAACCACCTATGAGTACAACAGCATGGGGAAAGTGTCGAAAGAAACGGCTCCCGACGGCAGTGTGAAAACGTGGTCCTACGACCGCTTCGGGCGCGAAATCGTCTCCACCGTTCCCTGGTCCGGAGGCGGCGACAAGGCCACTTACACCACCTACCGCGACGATACCCAGGCCGACCCGGACATCCTCGCCCAGCGCGCAACCCTGACGGCCACGGCCCTCGACCTCTGGCAAACGGCCTACACCTACACGGAGGCCGACCACGTGCGGCGCGTCGAAAAGCGCACCACCGCCCTCGGAGCGGAAGGCGAAAGGCTCGAAGTGAAGGAAACCTGGCTCGGCACGGCCCCCAACGTCCACGCCCGGGGCCGCCTGAAGATGACCCAGGGCATCGACGGCGTGCAGACGCACTACGCCTACGAGCCGACCGACCAGTATGGGGCCCTCTACCGGGTCACCGCCGAAACGCGCATTACGGGGGAACCGGTGCCCGGCCACAGCACGCGGAAAGTCACCTACGTCTCCGAACAGGGCAACAACATGCGCTACGAACAGTACGCCCTGCTGACAGACGGCACGTGGGCGATGACCGACGCCTCCACCTATGAATACGACGCCGAAAACCGCTGGACGAAGCGCACCCGCACCAACGGCCGCGTTTACGAGCGAGCGATGATGTGCTGCGGCCCATTGTGGGAAAAGGACGAAGACGGCGTGATGACCACCTATAGCTACAACACCGCGCGGCAACTGGTTGAAGAAATACGCAGCGAAGTGACGGACGGCACGACCGTCGTGACGCCGGAAACCATCACCAGCTACACGCGCGACGCGCTGGGCAAAATCACAGCCCTGCGCAAAGACACCGGCCCAATGACGGTAACCGAAAGCCGCGCCTACGACCTTTTGGGCCGCCTTACCAGCGAAACCGACGTCCTGGGGCGGGAAACGACGCACGCCTACAGTGAAGACGGCCTGACGGAAACCGTCACGACTCCCACCGGGGCGACGCTCATCACCCAAAAACACCCTGACGGAACCGTGCTGCGAAGGTACGGAACCGGGCAGCGGGATGTTCAATATACCACCGAAGCCACGGAGGAAGGCGTTGTCCGAAGTATGACACTCCCCCAGGAGACGGGAGAACCAGTACTCAAAGAGCAATCCGTTACCAACGGTTGGAATCAGGTCGTACGAATCTCGCAAGCCAACGCCAACGGCGGTCTCATCCACAAAAGGCACACCTTTGACGAAAAGAACCGACTCCTCCGGCAGGAAGTGGAAGGCATGGCTCCCGGCCTCTATGAGTATGACGATTTTGGAAACCTCGTCAAAACGACGTTGAAACTGGCGGAAGCGCCCACGCCCGCCAACTCCCTCATCACCGAATACGCCTATTCCCGGGAGCAACGCGCGGACGGCGTCTACCGCATCATCACCACAACCAACTACAACAGCCAGGGAGATTCCTTTGCGCAACGTACGGCGGCGCTCCTCTCCGCCATATCTGCTTCTCTTGCACAAAAAAGCATTACCACGGATCCCCGGGGCAACGACACTGTGCAATGGACGGAATACACGGCGCCTTCCAAACGGACGGCCAAAACGCAAACGCCGACTTCATCCATCGTCGCCGAAACGGTCGTCGTGGACGGTTATGCCCTGTCCAGGAAAGACCATGCAGGTATCGTCACGACTTCCTCGCGCTCCTACACGGCAACGGGCAGGACTGAAACCCATACGGACGCCCGGGGCAATGCCACCACCGTACATTATGACATCGCCGACAGGGAAACGTCCGTCACCGATGCGGCCGGGAATACGACCACGACAGCCTATGACCCGGCCACCGCGCAACCCTCCTGTATCACCAACGCGCTAGGCAAAACGACGTGTTCCGCCTACGATCTGCGCGGACGCAAGACCGCCGAATACGGCACGGGAATCCAGCCTTCCGTATTCGCTTATGACGAGGCCGACAGGCTCGTGACTCTGACTACGTTCCGGGCAGATGAGGAAGACATCACTGCCGACCCCCGCGAACGGACGGACGGAGACGTGACGACATGGAGCTACGACGACGCTACGGGCCTGGTCACCGCAAAAACCTACGCAGACGGCCACGGTGAAAGCTACGCCTACGACAACTGGAACAGGCTGGCGGAAAAACACCAGGCCCGGACCGTCGACGAGGGGCGCGCGCCCCTGACGACGACCTATGCCTACGACCCGCAGACGGGCAGACTCGTCGCCGTCAGCCATAACGACGCCACGCCCGCCATCGGCTACACGTACAACCACCTGAACCTGCTCACGCAGATTGTGGATGACTCCGGCACGTGCACCATCGCTTACACCCCATATAATGAAACGGAATCGGAAACCACATCCGGCCTTGCAGCAAGCGCCCTCCATTTCCAGCGCGACGCTCTGGGGCGGCCATTGGGATACAATCTGAACTATGCGGCAAGCACCGCCCTGCAAACCGCCTGGAGCTATGACACCTCCGGGCGGCTCTCCACCGTCTCGTTGAACGCCGTTGCCGTGCCCTTCACTTACGGCTACAACGCGGATAACGGCCTTCTGGACACCCTGGACTACCCGAACACCCTGAAACGGTGGTATACGCGCGAAGACAAGCGCGATCTCCCGATAAAGATCGATTACCTGCGCCCCGGCAGCCAAAATTACCCGGCCAAAACGGATTATTCCTATGATGAATTGGGCCGCCCGACCACGAAGAAAGATTACTTCAACACACCCGCCCCCGACCTCACGCACGCCTATAGCTACAACGGCAGGAACGAACTCATTGCCGACGCGATGAGCCGGGGTGGAACCTACGGCTACGATTACGACAACATCGGCAACCGGAAGACGGCGCAGGAAGGAACGGATGTTCCCGCCACGGCGTACACCTCCAACCGGCTCAACCAATACACGGCCATCGCCGAAGGCACGGAAACACCCTTCGTACCGACCTACGATGCCGACGGCAACCAGACCAAACTCCAAACCTCCACCGGAGAATGGATCGTTGTTTACAACGCCCTGAACCAGGCCACGAGCTTCACACAGGGCAGCAAACGCGTTGAATGCCGGTACGACTACTTGAACAGGCGCGTCGAGAAAGCCGTCTATGATGGAGAAACCCTGATGTCGAAGAAGAGATTCATCTATGGCGAATACCTGCAAATAGCGGAACTGGATGCCATGAACACTTCGGAAACAGTGGCGCCCATTTTGAGGAAAACTTACCTGTGGGATCCGCTGGAACCGATCGCAACGCGCGTGCTGGCAATGAGCGTGTTCGATGAAGCGGGCGCCTATGAGGAAGACCTGTACTTCACGCACGACGCGCTGAAGAACACGACCGCGCTCTTCGGCATCCAGGCGGGCCGCCGCGCGCTGTACGAATATGGCCCCTATGGCCCCACCGTCAAGATGGAAGGCAACGCGGCAGAGGTGAATCCCTTCCGATTCTCCAGCGAATGCTTCGATGATGAAACGGGATTGGTTCAATATAATTTCCGATACTATAATCCGAAGGAGGGGAAGTGGATTAGCAGAGATCCCATAGGAGAAAGTAAATCCCTGAATATTTACGTCACAGCGGATAACAATCCTTTAACATATATAGATCACTTAGGTCTGTATGCTGTTCTCTGTTTTTCATATGCAGAGGGAAAAATAACTGGATTTGATCATTCAAATCCAGGTAATACTATAGAAATAGACAATGTCTTTTCTGGAAATGGTTCAGATGCAAATAATCCTAACTCTCAGCATAAATCCGATCAAGGCCCATTGCCCGAAGGTGAATATTGGATAGATGACCAATATATTCCTAAAGATCATGTTGCTGATGCGGCAAGAGGAGGGAACTATAATTGGTATAAACTATATGGTGATGATGGCAAAGGAGGTAAAAGTTACACAAATATTCCTGTGAAAGATCCGACAACTGGGCAAATAGTGAATCGAGGAGGATTCAATCTCCATACGGGAAGAGCTAGTAATGGATGTATTACCGTAACTTCAGATATAGACCAGTCCGATCCAAAATATCCACAAAGCAAGGATTATGACGATTTAAGTAACTTCATTAATAAAACAGGTAAAATACCATTCAACAATCCTAGAAAACCAACACAGAAATTTCAAGGTATCATGCTTGTCAAAAAATGTTTAAAAGATTGCGAGAAGTCTTTACAAAATTACAAACAATAAACACATGAAAATACTTGTTTTTTTATTTTTTCTAATGTTTAGTATAGTTATTCATGCCTCCCCATTAGTATCCGAATCACTGCCTGTTAACAGGATACTCATGATTGAGAAATTAGCGAAAGAAGCTCAAGTTCAACTTAATACTTACAGTCATGGAAAATCCTTTGAAGAAGAACAAACAAGGAAAACATGGTTAAAAGATCAATTAGAACCTCAGATCGAAGCAATAGTTGACGATGTGAGCAAGCCTAGTGATCTTTATATTATGGCTATTCTTCTGCAAGAAGGATATGCTGAATTTTTTACATCATTGCGTGACCAGACGATGGCGCGAGCGCTGGAGTATGTAGTAATGCGTCTCGCGCAACTAGGTACGGAAGAAGCCTACAACTATTTCATTCGGCTTAAGAAGTTTTATGGCAGGGATGGCGGAGAGGCGGTTAAATATCGCGTTCTTGAGTTTAAATATTTAAAACAATATTCGAAGGATCCCCGAGTGCTTCAGGCAAAGTCAGCCAACGACTTTATTTAGATGAGAAGATTCACGCTTTTGGGATTCTATGCTCAACAATGACGGTTCTCTACATCGTCGGCTTTCCTTCCCTCTATGGCGGGGCGGGGGCGGAGCTGTATCATCAGGTCAGGGTTTGGGAGACATTGGGGGTAACGCTCCACTTTATCCCCACCCAAAAGAACGTCCGGAAGGCCTCGCTCCATGGCGAGATGACGGAGCGCGGCCACGTGATCCACGACGCTTACGACTGGGCGGTCATTCCGGAAGACGCTCCTGTCATCAGCTTCTGCAATGAAGACTTCCTCACCGCGCTGCCCGAGATTCGCAAGAGGACGCGCCGGACCGTTTTTGTGAACTGCATGACCTGGCTCTTCGGCAAGGAAAAGGAAGCCATGAGCCGGGGAGACATCGCCCTGTTCCTCTACCAGAACGACAAGGTCAGGCAAAGCATGGTGCCCCGCCTCCGCGCCATCAACGACGATCCTGCCATCAGGTTCATCTCCTTCCGCCCGTACTTCGACTCCTCCTCCTTTCCCTACGTCGCCGACAGGGTGTCCGACTGGTTCGGAGCCGGGCATATCTCCCGGCAGGACGAAGACAAGTTCAGCAAGGATACGTGGCGCATCTACGAACACTTCGCCTCTCCCGTGCCCAAACGTGGAACTTTCCTCGGCTTCGACGCGCGCAGCGAAGCCAAAACCGGCAAGCCCCCCGACTGGGTGGAGACCTTCCACGACCAGAAATCCCTCTCTCAGCAGGAGTTCTACCGCCGCTGCCACATCGTGCTGCAACCGACGGACACGACAGAGAACTGGCCGCGCGTGGGCTTTGAAGCCATGGCGAGTGGCAGCGTCCTGATTGTCGATAAACGCGGCGGCTGGGAGCAAATGATCATCCATGGCAAAACAGGCTGGCTCTGCGAAAGCCCCGGCGACTTCATCGCCTATGCCAGCAAAATGGCATGGGAACCCCACTACCGGGAAGACATGGCCGGAGCCGCCCGGGAACGCGGTCCCGCCCTCGGCGGCATGGATGCCTCCCTTGAAAGCTGGACGGAAGTCTTCGCCGCCATCGACCGTCTCTCTCAATAACCCCCCTTCCTGGTCCAGGTAGGAAACAGGAGGTTGTCCATCAAAATAATCCCGAAAAACAAAGTGAAGGTCTTGTTTTCCGACTGTCGCTTGTGATACAAAAATGCTCAATGGGTCATCACTTGTCCGTCTTGCTTCGGAACAAGATCCATTCCCTCAACATCTCCCCCCCCAATGGCCCCATGAGCGTCCTGGCTTCACTCATTGCCTCCAGTCATGAGGCGCGGCCTGAATCCGCCGCATTCGTCTCCGCAGATGCCCCGGTACAGAGCCGTCGCCAGCCGGAGATTCCAAAGTTTTCCACACGCCTTTCCCCGCAGAAGGTGACGTGGGACAATGACCTCTTCATCCCTTCGCCGCAAACGCTGAATATCACGGTAAACAGCAGCGGGTTCGACTTCTACTCCGTCAACGGTGCGACGGTCCGAGCGGAGCCCGGCAGGCCCTCTCCCGGAGAGGTTGTGTTTGCCGCTGGTACCTCGTCCACTGTGGGCGCCTGAACAATACAATACGCTGGGGAAGGCGAACCGCTGCCGGAGAAGAAGAAGCCGTGCGACTGCTGCGGCTGCCCGACGGGAGCCACGAACGCCGATCTCGCCAGCGTGGCGATGAATCTCGCCTTCGGAACGTTTCCGAAGTGGGCGGGGAGAAAGAAGGGGAATCGAACAAACTTCATGGATCGATAACAGGACGGTTACGATTGTAGAATTATTCTTTCCTCCGCCAGATATCCATTTGATACGCTATGAAAGCGATGTTTGGCCCAGGCATTACAAGGTATCTTGCAGACAGACCTCTTCTTATCTGAAATAACACCTCCCTCACCGTCATATATACCAGACACAGGAACTTACCTGCCTGTCATTATTCACAAAAGCCGCCATGCTCCCTACCTCGGGCATGGCGGCTTTACTGTATCTACCCATCAACAAGAAAGAAACAACCACCATGGCTATCAAACTCATCGCCAACTACAGCAAACGCCTCGGACTGCCGGGATATTCCTCCCACCAGTTCGAAGTCTCCATCGAAACGGAAATCACCCACACATCCGAACTGGCTGCGGAAACGGAACGGCTCTACGGCTCCCTTCAGTCCGCCGTCGATGCTCAAATCCAACAAGTCGGATTCGTCCCAGACGAACATTACGGCTCACAGGTCACGCAAAGGCCTGCCCTTGGGGCTTCCTGCTCACAGATGATATCCACATCATCCGTGAAACAAACACCGCCTGCAAGTACTCCCGAGACCTCTGTTGCAACCGTTCCCGCATGGAAGTGCTCGGAAAAGCAACAGTCGCTCATCCTGGAACTGGCCGGAAAGGCCGGGTTGGATGACACTGCCCTGAACGAACTGTCTGCCCGGAGATTCAACAAGGTCGTTGCCATGCTCAACCGCATGGAAGCTTCCGGGCTGATCGACGAACTGATGAATCGCTCCGGTTCATCATTCAAACGTTCGGCATCAGGCAGGAACAACTACACCCGCCGTCCCGCTACGGCCTATGCCGGCAACTCCAACCCGTACTAACCATGATCGCTCCCGTAACCCGACCAATAAGTTCATCCTCCCTGCACCCGGCTATGGCATTGACTAAGAAGTTTCCTTCGGAGGCTCCTTTTCCCTTTGCCATATGCCCGGATTATCTGTCTCCCTCCTCGGTCAAATCGTACCTGTCGTGTTCCCTTCGTTTCTTCTTCGAGAGGGTAGCGCAGATACGGAAGCCAACGACAGTCGCCCTGCATGTCGGCAAGACCATCCATGCAACACTCCAGTCCTTCAATCTCGCCCGGTAGCGGGGAGAGGACAGTAGTGAGACGGCCATGGAAGAAGCCTTCTCCACCCACTTCCTGGAGCTGGAGAAGACGGAAGAACCGGTAGACTACGCCGACGAAGAAACGAGACAAAAAGTCCGTTCCTGCGCTTGGAACACCGTCAAGGCCTACATGGCCTCCGACGAGGTTGCTTCACAGATGCCTTTGGGAGTGGAAGTCGGACTATCTGCCACCATACCCGGCCTGCCGGTTCCTGTGCGTGGTGTCATCGACCTCGTCCAGCACGACCTGACGGCAGTGGACTACAAATCCGCGGCCGCCAAACCTGATGCCGGGCATGCCGCCTTCGATCATGAACTCCAGCTGGTCACCTACCAGATGATGATGGAAGAAGCCACGGGAGACACGCCTCCGTCGCTGGATCTGATCTACCTGGTCAAGACAAAGACGCCGCAGGTGATCCGGGTGAAGACTCCACCCGCTGACGATCAGCGCAAGCAACGCGTCGCCGACCTGTACAAAATCGCCTATGAAGGCATCACCACCGAACGTTTCCATCCCCAGCCCGGGATGCAATGCTCGTGGTGCCAGTACAGGAGGGAATGCACCGAATGGTGCAGGCAGTAAAGGAATGCAGTCTATTCAGAAGTCTGCCGTGAGGTGTGGCTTCTTTTTATCTAAAGCGTCTTCTGCATTTGGTATTTTTGCGAAAATATGATAAACTAGAAAACGACGATTATTTTCCAACAGATGGTGGGTTTCCTGAATTGAAGGTTGTACGAGCAACGTACTTTCTTGCATCGACTGAACGAGCTTAAGATCTTTTTTACATTTATCGATTTTAGACGCGATTTTTTTTTGCGCTTCTGCCAAGTCAATATCATAAACATATCCAAGCATGGCGCTGGACTGTTGATAGGGAGCATATTTTCCTGTGACAAAACGCATCATGCCTTCCTCTCCGGTATAGGCGGCAACTAAAGAATTAAGCCGTCCATTCGGTCGTTTCAGAAAGAGGCGCTTTGCTTCAACAATAAAATCGGTATCGATGCCCTGTCCACATGTTATTCTGATGTCAGCCCTTCCGTTCATATCAGGAAGGTTGGATTCCTGATGGAATTCAAGAGGTCCTTCTCGATATCGGCGTAAAGGACGTAATCGTTTGCAAATTTGTCCAGTTAAATGTTCCTCCTGCCTGACAATGGAACGATCAGGACGTCGTAAATAAGGGAATGTATCCATGATATCCTGCATGAACTCATGAATCCTGTTGGCAGGAAACAAAGCGGGCCAATACTCTGTTTGCGTTGTTTCCATTTTATTTCATTTGCAAAACCATCCGATAGATTTCATCGGCATCGTTCAAGGCTACTGTTTTTGTCCAGTAAGCCAACGCATCGGGGCGAACTACATGAAAAGAGTTGTTTTCAAATACGAATATTTGCCGTTGCAGATGAGCAACGGTCTGTTTGTCATCCATGAGCCCCAACCGGGATTTCCATGATGATTCAACATCTTTTGAGGAGAGCGTCTGATATGCTTCCCGAGTTTTCGATAAATGCAGAGAAAGGCATGCTATGTTTTTTGTATGATCGATGTATCCCTTAGCCTGAACTCTCCAAGGAGAACCTTCTTCTTCCGCCCAGTGATTGATGGTGTCAGTTAAGGTTTGTGCATATGAGGTTAGACCGTCGTCGTAAGAACGAATGCGAGATGCATCTTTCAAAGAATACAGTGTCGGGAGATTTTCATCGATACTCCTTGGTGTTGCACTGGGAAAGAGAATATGAGCAGTGTCTTCAATAAGAATTCGTTCTGTATCGATGATGCCGAAATACTCATCGATAAGCGGAGCCGCGAATTCTTTCAATTGTTGTTTCGCAACCTTTCGTTGTTGATTCAGATATTCATCATCAAGATCAAATTTGGTCTGCTCCATGGATACCATTTTGAAACGAATGTAGTCGGCTACCGTTTTGATGATTTGATGTCCGTTTTCCGTTGGCGCTTCTTCTGGTAGGGGGAAGGGTAATTGAAGGACCTCTTCAAAGCGGACAACATCGCGTTCGATTCCCCACGTGGAAGATGTGTGGAAACAATAATACCGGGCAAGATCAGATTGCAGGTAGGCTGTCAGGAAAAGTAGAATATCTTCATCTTCTGCGGGGGCGTGAACCGATTGAAGGGAATCTTGGAATAGCACCGGGAAATTGCAGAATACTATCTTTTCAAACCCTTGGCTGATCAGAACCATGGGAGGAGAGAAAATTTCCTTGTTATTCTTCCGATCTTCTGCCAGAAGAGGAAAGTCGTTACCAACAGGGCGACAATCCTTTTTCAACAGATATGCTGTATCAAACAGAATAGGTTGCTGAGCTGAAATGTATAAGTCTTCAGGATCCCACCAGGCTTCTTTACGTGTTCTTTTATGAGTTACAGCTGCTGGCTGAAATCCTTGGCCTTTGATCCAACGTTTATGCGATTTTGCCGGCCCCGCTAGGTCGTTCAATTTGGGGAGTTGATCAAGATACTCTAAGAGGCGGTTATCCCGCCCGGTTCCTCGGAACATGCTTTTCCAAAGAACATGCGCTTTTTTGCATTTAGATTGAAAGAGCAATTCCGATTGGCGAACCATTTTACGATCCAGTGCAGATATTAGAACCATTCCGTGAGGTCTGCAGGATGGTTTGAATTTAGGAGTGTCATAGATGACGTTGTGATTATTGTTTTCTATAATACCTTTGGACGCTTTCAATATCATGCTGGGTGCTTGAGCACTTGAAAATAAAATGTGGCTATAATCTGCCAGTTGAACGACTCTGTCCAATATCCATTGTTGGAAGAATTGTGTTTGCCAGTCTTCATTTCTAATGTTCAAAAATAGTTTCGATGGTAAGAGCTGGCATAAAATGCCGCCTTCCTTGAGAAACATTTTTGCACGATCGACAAATTGGAGAGCCAATTGTTTTGTACTCCTGCCTACCCAAGGAGGGTTCCCAAAGACGACGTCGAAGGATTCCGGAACAAGTGTCTCTGTTGTCAGAGCATCGTCCTCAATAACAACAGGAATAAAATACTCGCCTTGTTCGCAGGAGAATTTTCGTTTGAGAAGTTTTGGTAGTTTTTTGTATTTGCTTTCTTTCTGATAGGTGAGGATATCAATTGGTTCAAAAAAATCGAGGAAAGCAATATAGAGGCTGAAGCAGGTCAAGACGCAGGACGCCTGTTTAATATCTATGCCGACTATCTGTTTTTCGAGAATATGTCTGAGAGCTGTATCTTTCTCAACATAGAAGGATTCTCCATTACCTTGATGTTTGTGCGCGAACTGCCAGTAGGTAGCTAGCCGATTGAAGAGCGTCACCAAAAAAATTCCGGATCCACAACTAGGATCTAGATAGCGTTTTTGATGCCAGTCAGGATCGCTCTCGACCGCACAATCAATCGTCATTTCAGCCAACAAGCGGGGCGTGTAATAAGCTCCTTTTTCTTTACGGTCAATACCTGTCAGAAAGTTCTCATAGATGCAACTGATGGTTTCTACCGGTATCCATTTGAAGTCGTAGGCCCAGAAACCCAAAGTTTTCTGACCTTTAGCCAATTCATCTCCATGCAGGAAATTTTTTAAAGCTGTGATATATTCAGCTTTAAATCTGGAAGATTCTTCTTTCAGGTTTTGATCAAACATGCTTCCGTTGAACTTGGTCTTCAGGATACCGAACTGATTATATAAATATCTTAAAGCCTCATCATCTGCCATTTGGATCAAGGCTTCATGAAGAGACAGACCTGAATATCCGGGAAGAGAATAAATACCACGATCCACCAGATAGCAGACGAAAAGAAGACGGCAGATGAAATCATGGGAACAATCTTCGCCAATACGTGGGGAGAGATAATTACGCAGTTCCAGAAGATTTGCCGTCAGATAGCCGTCAACTGACTTAGAAGGGTTAAATTTAGCTTTATACTGCTTGTAAAAATCGCCGCTTTCTACCTTGGTAAGCAACGATTGTTTATTCGATAAGAAGTCCTGAACAACATCCCATCGTTCAACCATGGCCCGATTTTTTTCTCCTTTTTGTTCAGGAGGCTCCATGCCGGAAAATACATAGGCTGTTCTTGGATCAATGATCAGAAGAACGGAAGCAATACCCTGGTTCCAAAAAAGCCGATGCCAAGCATGAAGCTGTTCCGGAGAGACAACCTGTTTGCATTCCTTGATAAAAATCGTAGGAACATTTCCCAAACATCCGATCTGAGAGATTCCAAGCCCTCCGTCCGGATTCCACGCATGCTGAAGAGCACGAACATATCCGAGCAGACCTGAATCTTTTTCTATTTCAGAAAGGTCCGTATAGATCTTCATCTCCAATCTAATGTAATCTCCCTGTGTTAAAGAATCAAGAATTATTCAGAATGCTGAACGAGTTTTTCTAATACACTTGGAGGAATGAAAATTCCCCTCTCCCCCGCGTCATATATCCATGAGGAAGTGGATTCTCTACTTCCTGCCAGTGCCCGCCTCCCGGACTTGTTTCGGGAGGCGG
>ERZ791607.1942-NODE-1942-length-12905-cov-2.172918_pt1 | contig 12905 bp, 8 predicted proteins | sample MGYA00509964_ERZ791607 | MGnify/ENA primary metagenome ERZ791607 (study PRJEB30046, sample SAMN00791907) | human gut metagenome | study: EMG produced TPA metagenomics assembly of the A metagenome-wide association study of gut microbiota in type 2...
GGCGTTGAAGCGGCCGCCAATCATGTTGCCGTCCCCGCCGTTGATGCGTTCATGCTCCAGGCGCATGCTGGAGGGATTCAGCATGTAATTCACGTAAGCGGAGTAAATGTTATTGGTCACTTCTCCGGTGGATACCCATTTCATGGCGGGGCGCACCTGGTTGACGTGGCCGAACTCATGGGCAATCCCCCAGGCGCTGCCGGGAATCTTGTCCGGATTGCCGACCTCCTTCATGGTGCCGTTATGGAACGCGGCTCCCGTGCCGTCCGCATGCATGAACCCGTTCCAGATCACACGGCCGAACATCCGGTTTTTGGGCAGCATCCTGTACTTGTACAGGCCCATGATCCGCTGCTCCATGCCGATAATCCTGTCGTACAGGGCAATGAGCTCCTCCCCCTTGTCCGGGCAGAATTGTTTAAGTTCCTCCACCGGATACACCAGATGCACGCGGTTGCCCACGATGTCCACAACTTCCGTGGGGGAGTTTTCCAGCATCCTCTTCCAGTCGCTGTTTTTGCTGACGCCTCCCACGATTCACCTTGCCGGACAGAATGGACAAATGCACCTTGGGCGCCTTCTTGTAATTGGGAGTGAAATACTCAATGTAGCCAAGCCCCTTGTTCTTCGCCCTGATGATGTTGACCCCCTCTTTCAGCGGATAGGAGCTGTGGCCTCCGTCCCGCCCGAAATTGTGGATAACCAGATTCAGTTTTTCACCTTTGGAATCCCCCATGACCAGCAATACGTCCTCACCCTCTTCAAAAAAGATGCCGGTGGGATTTTCAAATTTGCTGTACTGGCTGGTGCGCAGGCGTTCCGCCAGATCCTTGACCGGTTCATACGGCTCCGCCGTCAGGGCGCGGGCCTTGCGGTCAAATTTCTTCTCCGCCATCTGCTCGGCGAGCCCACGCACAAAGGGATCCTTGATTCTGGCGATGCGGTCGCGCGTGACATTGGGCTTCAACGCCAACATGTATTCATTGGCGAACACATTGGAATCCAATGCCTTCAAACCCTCCTCCGTAATCGGCGCGCCCCCTGTTTCCTGGGCGGAAAGAACGCCGCCGCCCAACACGCCGCAGAGGGCCAGTAAAAGAATCCCCTTTTTCAACAATGGTGAGAAAATCATTTGTTAAATAATACTGTTCGGTTTCCGGAATTGTTTCAAGGAAAAACGCCCGGCCCCCATGCCCGGGAAAAAGCCCCTTTGTGTGACATGGGACGCCCGGGCCCAGGGAGAAAAACTGTCCATCCCCCTTGACGGGGGCCGTATAATGACGCTCGCAAAACATTTTTCCATATGAATACAGAAACACATCAATTTCAGGCGGAAGTCCGGCAGCTGCTGGACATTGTCATCAACGCCCTTTACAGCGACCGTGAAATCTTTGTCCGCGAGCTTGTTTCCAACGCTTCCGACGCCCTGGAAAAACTGCGTCTGAAGCAGCTGACGGATTCTAATATTTACCAGCCGGACAAGCCCCTGGAAATCACCGTCACCACGGATAAGGAAAACAAGACCATCACCATTGCGGACACCGGCATCGGGATGACGGAAGCGGACCTGGTGGAAAACCTGGGAACCATCGCCCACTCCGGCACCAAAAAATTCATGGAGGCCCTCAAGCAGAAGCAGGAAGGCGGAGCGGACCTGATTGGCCAGTTCGGAGTGGGCTTCTACAGCTCGTTTATGGTGGCGGACCGGGTGGAAGTGTTCACCCATTCCTATGAACCGGAAGCCGCCTCCCTGCGCTGGTCTTCCGACGGACGGGAAGGCTACAGCATCGAAACGCTGGCGGAACCGCTGGACCGGGGCACCCGCATCGTCATCCGCCTGAAAGACGAATATGAAGAGTTCTCCCAGGAATACCGCGTGAAGGAGCTCCTGCGCCGCTACTCCAACTTCGTGGGGTTCCCTCTCAACTTCAACGGAGAGCACGTCAATACCGTCCAGGCCATCTGGTCCAAGTCCAAATCCGACGTGAAACCGGAGGAATATGATGAATTTTACCAGTTCATTGCCCACACGGATGAAAAACCCCTGTCCTACATGCACTTCAGCGCGGACGCCCCTATTGCCCTGAATGCCCTGCTTTTCATCCCCAGGCGCAATCCGGAAATGTTCGGATTCGGCCGCGTGGACGCCAACGTGGCCCTGTACTGCAAGCGCGTGCTGATTGACGCCAAGCCGGAAGGCCTGCTGCCGGAATGGCTCCGCTTCCTGAACGGCGTGGTGGACAGCGAGGACCTGCCCCTGAACATTTCCCGCGAAATGCTTCAGGACAACTCCCTGGTGCGCAAAATCAGCGACATCATCACCAAACGCTTCATCAAGCATCTGGAAAAACTGGCGAAGGACGATCAGGAAACCTACAGGGAATTCTACGCGCAATTCTCCCGCTATCTGAAAGAAGGCGTCGTCACCTCCTGGCCGAACAAGGAATCCCTGGGCAAGCTGCTCCGTTTTGAATCCACGGCCACGGAACCGGGGGAAACGACCTCATTTGAAGACTACGTCACCCGCATGAAGGAAGGGCAGACGGCCATTTACGCGCTTACCGGCCCCTCCCGCTCCCATCTGGAAAACAGCCCGTACCTGGAAGCCTTCAAAGCCCGCGGCTATGAAGTGGCCTTCTTCACGGACCATGGGGACGAATTCGTGCTGGACTCCCTGTCCAGCGTGGACGGCAAGCCCGTCACGATGATCGACCGCGCCGACGTGGAACTCCCCGCCCTGGAAGAGGAACAGAAGGACGCCCTGCCCCAGGAGGAAGCCGCGGCCCTGGAAGAATGGCTGAAAGGGCTGTACCCGGACAAATTCTCCAAAGTCACCCTGGGCAAGCGCCTGGTCAGCGGAGCCGCCGTAGCCCTGCAAAGCGGCAATGACATGGGGCCGGAAATGAGGGCGTACATGAAAGCCATGGGGCAGGAAGTGCCGGAAAGCCACCCGCAGCTGGAACTGAACCCCTCCAACCCGCTGGTGAAAAAGCTTTCCGCCCTGCGGACGGAAAACCCGGAACTGGCGCAAATGGTGGCGGACCAGATCGCGAATACCGCCCTGCTCCGCGCCGGCATGCTGGACGATCCCGCCGTGCTGGCCCAGTCCTCCCAGGCCCTGATGGAACAGCTCCTGCTGAAGTAAGGGGCCCGGAGGAAACAGCCTCTCTCCCCAAGCCGCTCCCTGCCCACCCCGCCGGGGGGCGGCTTTTTCATTTCTCTTCCCGCCATGAACGCGTTACGCCGCATGCCCCGCCACATTCTGTTCCTGAGGCTGGCCTATCAAGCGGGCATGTGCCTGCTGGCCCTGGTCGCCGTAACGCTGACCGCCATTGACCTGACCACGGAAGCGGCGGAATGGGAAGTCACGGCGGACCGCGTCATCTACTGGATTTTTGTGCTGGATTATGTGGTCCGCTTCTCCATCAGCCGGTCCAAATGGCTCTTCATTAAGGAACACCCCTGGGATTTACTGGCCATTATTCCCTTTGACGCCCTGTTCCGCCTGTTCAGGTTCGCCTCGCTGGGGGAAATCTTAAGGCTCGCCAGGTATCTGGACCTGTTTTCCTATGCCATGAGGTTCACCACGCGCATCCGGCGTTTCTTCAACACGAACGGATTCAAGTATATCTGCATCGCCGCCCTGGTCATCATCCTGCTGGGGGCCGTAGGCATCCATCTGGCGGAAGGCATGAGCCTGCCCAACGGTATCTGGTGGTCCTTCGTCACGGCTACCACCGTAGGCTATGGGGATACCTATCCGGTCACTACTTCAGGCAAATTTCTGGCTGTATTCCTGATGCTCACGGGCATCGGATTCGTGGGAACGCTCACCAGCACCATCACGTCCTTCTTTCTGAGTCCCCACGGCGGAGAAGCGCTGCCGTACCGGGAAGAGGAAATTGAAGACATTAAAAAGAAACTGGACGACCTTTCCTCCATGACGGATGAGGACATAGACACCATGGCGGCCCTGCTGAAAACCCTTCGGGACGCTCCCCATTCCCCTACTGAAGCAGAAAAGAAAACATCACCGCCCGGCTCTTCCACAACCTGACGACAGGGCTTCCTCAGAGGCGCGAACAAATCTGCGGAATTATAAAAAGTCCCCTATTCCCTCCTTCGGCGCCACAACGCCGCCGTAATCCCCAGCAGGGATAACCCCGCCGCGCCAGGCTCAGGCACCAGGGAACCAAGATGGTTATAATATATGGAAACCATGCCATTGCCATATTCCTCCGCTTCAACGTGTGGATTCTTCCAATTCACCACGTGAAGCACTGACACAACTGTTGATTTTGTAGTTGTAAACAGCAGGTAACGTCCCGGCTTCAAATCGGCAGAAGCCGTTATATCCCATTTAATTTCCTGCCATTCCATAAGTACCGTATACTGTCCAAAAAAATTAAAAGATAAAACAGCTTCACTCAAATTTCGCTCTCCCAGCTCCGCATGCAAAGTTAAATTAACTAAAGATAAACGAGGGTGATAGCCGGAGGTACCATTATAATGATTCCCCAAATATATAGTATTGCATCCTTTCAAATACCAATCAGAATCATTATTCATTACCGTCCCATCAATATCCTCATAAACAGCCTGATCATCATTCCAGATACTTTTCTCTATGTAGATTTCACTTGCCCGGCAAACTCCTCCCAAAAAACCAAAGTGAAGAAAAACACTTAGAAGAGCCGTTTTCGCCATTTTCCCTAATAAATTTTTGAAATATTGTTCCATGGGCAGAGGTATAACGGATTCCTAATCCGTACACACTTCTTCAAGGATTTAGAACAAAATCCAACATATTCGCCCTTATACTCTGCTGTAATCATTGCCCTAGATATTTTCGTTCTTGTCTGATTTTCATATTTATCCTCATCACATTTCAAGCTTGCATACGGATTAGGAATCCTCTGCTACAACGTTCTTCATGAACATACCGACTTCCTCTTTCCTCACCGACACGGATCAGACAGGAATCCTACTCATCCGTTCCCTGGGCATTCCTCCCATGGACGCTTTCCTTCTTCTAAAAGACCTCCTGGACACCAGCCGCGGCAGAGGCGACAGAATAACCCGGGCCAAACGATGCATACGGCTGGGAGGAGAGGCCCTTGCCGACAGGGAAACAAGCGTGCCGTTTTCCCAGGCTGTCCGCGCCAGCCTGGAAGCAAGGAAACACCGCCGGCCCCGCACCCTGCAGGAAATCCGCTATATGGCTGCCCGGATGATGAAAAAATGCCCGGAACTGACAAGAAAACAGGTTCGTTCCATCACGCCGGAAGATTGCGAGCGTTATCTCCGCAAAAGCTTTTCCACTCCCCGCCAGCGGCACAAGGGGCGGCTGATCCTGAGCGGCATCCTGAATTTTTCCCTGAAGCGCGGGTGGTGCCGCAGAAACGCGGCCTTTCTGGTTCCTCCCCCCATCCTCAGGGAAAAACGCATCAGGGCCCTTTCCCTGTACGAGGCAAAACGGCTTCTCCACACCGCGGAACAGTTGTTCCACGGGGCATGCCTGCCGGCCTGCGCCCTGATGCTGTACGCGGGCATACGCCCCCACGAAGTCAAAAGGCTGACCTGGAAGAACATCAACCTGAAATCCGGCCTGGTTTCACTGGCGCCCAGCCATACCAAAACAGGCGGGAGCCGCCACGTTTCCATCCTTCCCGTGCTGGGCGCCATCCTCAGCCGGACGTCTTCCGCCGGTTCCCCCTCCCGTCCCGTTTGCCCGCCCAACTGGGAAAAGAAATGGAGGGAAGTAAGGCGCCGGTCCGGCATCCTGAAAAAAAGCGGATGGGTGCAGGACGTGCTGAGGCATACCTACGCCTCCTATCACCTGGCCCATTTCTGCAATCAAAACCTTCTTCAGAAGGAGATGGGGCACTCCTCCCCCTCCCTGCTTTTGGCCCGTTATCTTAACATGGACGGAATCACCTCCGCAACCGGCGCCATGTTCTGGACGTACAGCTTCATTCCTCCCGCTCCGTTAAAGAAAGACTGACAAAAATCCGTCTGGAATTGCGCGGCCAAAGACGGACATCCACCTTGCGTCATCAAACCGGAGGCGTATTTATTTTGTCTTGAATCCAAAATAAGGCACAGTACAATGTTCTTTCCGAACAGGGCGACGGGGGAACAGTTTTGCCTTGAATCCAAAATAAGGCACAGTACAATAGTTATTGGCAAACGCCGTAGCGTTCGTTTGTTTTGCCTTGAATCCAAAATAAGGCACAGTACAATCCAGCGCTTTGCTCGCTGCTACAGCCCCTAGTTTTGCCTTGAATCCAAAATAAGGCACAGTACAATAGCCAAAAGCGATCCTTACCTATAGTTTTGTTTTGCCTTGAATCCAAAATAAGGCACAGTACAATTTGAATAATTACACCACTCTACAAAAGTATGTTTTGCCTTGAATCCAAAATAAGGCACAGTACAATCAGGCGAGTTAATGGCCTGACGCTCGCATTGTTTTGCCTTGAATCCAAAATAAGGCACAGTACAATATGCAGGTTACTCTCATTTTGGAACGGTAGGTTTTGCCTTGAATCCAAAATAAGGCACAGTACAATCCGCCAAGCACCTTAAGTCTATATATGACTGTTTTGCCTTGAATCCAAAATAAGGCACAGTACAATACGGCCTAATATGGAAGGGCAATCGGCTTTGTTTTGCCTTGAATCCAAAATAAGGCACAGTACAATTTACCAGCCCCCGCGGTTGCTACCATTTGGGTTTTGCCTTGAATCCAAAATAAGGCACAGTCAAATCAAAATGCAACGACCGCATGAAGGCTATCGGTTTTGCCTTGAATCCAAAATAAGGCACAGTACAATCGAGGGACTTAACTATGACGCCGCCGATATGTTTTGCCTTGAATCCAAAATAAGGCACAGTACAATAGATACTGTGCCTTATTTTTATGTTCAGCGACTTATAAAAAAATACGGCGTCCGATATTTTTACCAGAGGAGCATCTGCTGAGGAAGGGAAACCTCCTGTCGGGGACAAGACCTGCCATGAAAAACGAACATCTTATCCCACTGGATATTCGTAACGAAAAGACAGCGGACAGAACCATCAGGCGGTATCATTTTCTGGATTCTGCGGGAGTGGGTAGCTATTCTTTCCTGAGTAACACACGCGCGGGCATAGACGCTATACTGAATCATCGTATAGCCGTCTTCTAAAAGAGCCTTACGGAAATACTGATAGTTTTTTTTATCTTCCGGCGTGGTTGTGGGAAGATCAAAGAACACAACTAGCCAGCCCATTTTATAGTTGTCATATGCCATGGTTCATACGGTCCGGATTGCCCGGCAAGAACTGCTTTGCGGAAACTGCGGCAAACGGCCTCTACCGCCGCTTTCAACGGCATCTGTTTGTTCTGGTGCATAACAGAAGCCTGCAAGGTGGCTGTAATATGTTGCCTGAACTCACGGGTGATTTCTCCTGCTCTCTCTTCTGTTTTTCCTTCCTGCAGGCACAAATGAATCCAACGGGCCACATTGGCGTCAAAGGCAGGCCTGAAGGGTTCCATCAGATCATAAGCCAAAGGCGCCGCATGTTCCCGGGATTGATGAAAAATGCCGAAGCAGGGATCCAGCCCCAGAGCAAAGAGATATTGCAATATGCAAGACAACAGAATAGCGTACGCATAGTTGAAGAGGTTATTAAACCCCTCCTCATGACGTCCCCTGCGAAAATCGGAGTTTGCCCATGTATCCGCAAATACGCTCCAGAACAGGCGGGCGCACTCTGCTTCCCTCGCCGTCTTTTCCGTCACGGCCATTCTCTTCAGCTCCGCAATGGCGGGATGATGCGGATTCCATGCTTGGGCCAGAGCCGTCTGATTCCCACACTTGGCATCCAAAGTCTTTTGCCAAAGGCGGTTCCGCAAACGGGCCGGCATATCCGCCAGATGTCTTAGCAGACCGGTATCCGTAGACCGATCCGCTGGCAGAAGCAGCACGGCAGGCCTGTAGCTTTCACACAGCACAAATCCTATTCTCTTCCTGGCCAGTTCTATCAGCAAATTGCTCGTGAGCGTCGCCTTAAAAGAACTGAGCACAACAGCCCCCACATCCTCCAGCGGAATCGTCCGGGGAGAATTCTCTCCATCCGCGCATCTGAGTTGGCCCTTGTCGCAGCTCAGATGGCATGTATAGGCATCTATGCTTAGAATATGGTATGACATGTAAAATGCCTTATCGTGGAGTTCCCGTATAAGAAGTAGGGTATCTTTTCATCTGGTATTTTTTTAATAAAGAAATGAGATCTACTTCACGCCAATTACATTCATGCGTCTTATTTTTAGGTACAGCGCAATGCGCTCTCTGAAGATCTAATTTTACGCCACCTTTTGAATCCTGTATGGATTCAATTCTCCATACACCCGCATGCTTGGGATCTTTAGACGAGGTTAAATGAATCAACATGCCTTTTTTCAAAATGCGCACCGGCTTGCCGCCGTTCTGTTCTTTCAGGGCCATGATTCGCTTAAACACCTTAATATGTCTGATCACCACCGGCTTGGGATCTAACGCCACTCCATAATTGCCATCAATTTCTATGGCTGCCTTAAGAGCCTTCAATTTTGACGGGCCTTCCGGAAACACTCCGACCAATTTGCTTGCTTTTACCTGATTTTTTTCCTTCTTCCCATCTTTCTTTTTGGAAAGAGAAACCATGGCATCCTCCCCGCTTCCATCAACAGAAAGCACTCTCTGCATGGTTTCCTTGAGTAAAGCGCCGCCCATGTCTGCAGGGACATGCTGAATGACCCTCTGCTCCATCAATTGTTCACGAATATTTTCTTTAAGAGAGGCGGAAAGATCACGCAACATCATGCGTCCATCATCATTCAGGACGTAATGACGCTGATTCGCAACAGGCCTGACTTGAGGTATCAGTTTTTCCGGAATTCGGCGCATGGCAAGAACACGTCTCAGCAAACCATTATGATGAGCAGGGATGATATCAGGAATAAGCCCCAGTACACAGGCATCCAAGGCATGATGCAAATGAGTGAGAGAACGCAGGTTTTCCTTAAGAATCTTGCCGGAGTCCGGGTCGGCAGCTTCCGGGCATAATTCCTTAAAGACCCCAAAAACATCCCACGCCTTGCGAACTTCAGCAGTAACAGCGCCGGGAATCATGTCGATGTGCGCATCCGGCAGAGAGGTTTTAATAGACTTGCATGCCAGTTTCATCAGGTGGGAACTCTGCGTCATCATGCCTTCCGTCATGCCTATTTCCTTCATGGCCTCGTGATTTTGTGATTGATGTTTATGAGACAATCCCCTCACCATCAGTAAGGCTTTGCGCTTCTTTTTGCGCCTGCGGTCATCTTCATGCCCCTTCTTGTCATCCAACTTTTCAACCAATTCCCTGTAATTATTCAGGGAACAAATATGCAGGTTGGGTTTATCCGGCACAGGATTCTCCTGCTCCTGCTCCACAAAGTCGTACCCGGTGCGCTGACCTTTCATCCTGTTGACTCCCGGCCAGGTAAGAACCAGAGAAGAAAGTGCGTTAGACTGCCTGAAAGAATGGGGCACGATATGTTCCAGTTCCAGATTTTCCAGCTCATGCGTGCCATACGTTGCGCCGGTGAACGGGCATGTCCAGTTCATGTCCATGGCAATGCGGCACTTGCGTATCAGGTTGGCAGAAAGCGCTTTCCCCGGCAAATCCCGTTTTAATCTATTGACGGCTTCCGTATGGCTTTTCTGACGCAGATTCAGTTCTGTCTGAATTTTTTTGCTGTCCATGCCGGAAAACGCCGTCAGTTCCTTACCGACTTCCACACAAATGCGGGAAATTCTGTCTTTTTGGCCGCCGGCGAAATCCTGAATCAGATCCTTCAGCAAGCGATCCAGAATCAACATACGGTGACGCACAAGGTGGTTGTTGGTCATCGTATCAAGACGGCGCTCTTTCTGGTGTTGATTCACGGAAGAATCTGTATCAAGGAGGCAATACAGACAACCGTCATGCGCTTTCAGTTCCCCATCCGGATGCGCTTCTCCCCGGGCAGGACGCGTCGGGTCTTCCCCGTCAAGGGTTTCTTCCACAACTTTTTTCAAGACGGGGCGGGCATACGGCGCTCGTCCCGTCGCATACCTGGGTTTTAACGGCGTGGCGGCATAATCCGGATCTGTCTTCTTGGCTTTCTTTCGATTGGCCTGTTGATGGCGTTCTTTCTCTATTTTCTTTTCTAACGCCTCGACAGATTCCCCACGGGACTTAAGCAAATTCAACAAATAATTCGGGGTAACGGACTTCCCGCGACGCAGACGATTGGCGGCAAGCCGGCAAACAGATGGAGAAAGAGTTTCCCCGATGCCGCTTCTTTTCAGAACTTCCACGGCAGGATCCAGGTAAAGAGCCTCTTCGCTGTCAGGATGCAAAGTAAAATAGTTGGCTACATTAGTCTCTGTCTCTCCCAGACGAGAAGAGATGGCCTTCTCCAGAGACGCTTTGGTCAACTTTCCTTCCTGTCGGGCCTGATTCATCAATTCTCTGCGTATCTCTGCAGAAAGAGGCTCTCCGTCCGCACGGATGTTACATAAAATCCGGGCCATGCGGTATTCATAAAATTCCGGGCAATTCGCCGTCGGAACCTTGGATAGTTTTTCTGCCCGTTCACGGGCATTTTGCTCAGAATTTCCTTTCTTTAGCTCAGCTTCATACACCTGAGCCCACGAGACAGGGCAACGGCTGATGATGCGGTTATCAAAACGGGGGATTAACTGACCGAACAAAAGACTCCCACGATAACGCCGGGCCAATTTTATCCCGTAATGAATCAACACGCCGCGTTGTTTCGTTGTCAGGGGATGATGCTGGGCAATCAACTCCATGATTTCCGAAGTCAGCCCCGGAATCAGAGGCGCGGAAAGCTCCAATATACGTCGTACTTCCTTTTCCACGGTTAAACGGGGAAAAGCGGTATTGAGATTTTTATAAGCCGGCGTTGAAACATTCATCGGAGCATCCGCTTTGCCCTCTTCCAGTTTCAATTCCCGGCAAATGGTTTCCGCCATAGTCGCCGTCCCATGTTTATCCATCAAATCTTTAGCATGCTGCACTCTCTCGGTATCTTCCTTGTTCCCTCCATCTTCTGAAAAGCCGCCAGACCATGAGACATTATTGTCGTACCCCCGGTTATGAGCATACCAGCGGAGGACATGCCAAAGTTCAATCGGGGCAAGATTCCTATGTCCTTTTAATGCTTCTGACGCCAAATAAAAGGGAGCGGGATGCCCGGGAGTTTCCTTCATTTCCTGCGTGATGATTTGAGCCTGAACCAGCAATCTGCCAATACGCTCGATACGAACGCGCCGAGACCGGATATTGCGTCTCAAACGCCTGTATTCACGCCTTTTAAATGCCTGACAATCATCTTTCGGAAACACAACTGCACCGCAACCGCAAACAGAGGGATCCGCATCATCATGAGAAGCGGATTCAATTACAGCCCACCCAATGGAGGCGTAACCAATATCGAACGAAAAAGTAAGAGAACGCGACATCACAAAAAACTGCTTTTGTTCATGTTATATGCCAATATTGCATTTTATCAAGTATTTTATAAAAATTATTCAATTCAAAAAAACAGTTGACAAAACATCTGAACATCACTTTAATTTCCAACGGATTCAAGACAAAATTTGAAATGCAAACCGATTTTCCTGACTGCCAGCCAGTCACACCGGTAACAAAAGCATTTTTATCAAACCGCCATGCGTTTCAGCGCAAGGCGGTTTTTATTATCCTTTGAAAGTTCAAAAGACTGACAAAAATCCGTCTGGAATTGCGCGGCCAAAGACGGACAATCCCCTGCGCCGGGAGCATCCGGCGCCCCTCTTTTTCCAACCTTTCCGCCATTTTCCAACCATGCCAGCAACCAGCCCTCCCCGCGCCTGGGCCGAAATCGACCTCGGGGCCATCCGCCATAACCTGAATGTCGTCAAGCAGGCGGCCAAAGGGGAATATTACATGCCCGTCGTGAAGGCAGGCGCCTACGGCCACGGGCTGGAACAGGTTTGCCGCACGCTGGATTCGGAAGGCATCGCTTTCTTCGGGGTGGCCAATGTGGGGGAAGCCCGGCGCATCAGCCAGGCGGGCTGCCGCACCCGCCCTTACATCCTGGGCCCCGCGTTCCCGGAGGAACGGGAGGAAATCGTGCTGAACGGCTGGCGCTCCTTCATTTCCACCATGGAGGAAGCAGAGCATTACAATTCCCTGGCGCGGCTGTACGGAAAGACGCTGCCCATCCACCTTTCCGTGGATACGGGAATGGGCCGCGGAGGATTCCTGCCGGACCAGCTTGAAGAACTGCTTTCCCGCCTGGGAGAACTGGACAGCCTGCATCCGGAAGGCCTGGGAGCACACCTGCCCTGCGCGGACGAGGACCGGGAAATCACGCTCAGGCAAATCGCCCTCTTTGAACGGATGGCCGCCCGCATCCGGGAGAAACTGCCCTTGAAGTATTGCCACCTGGCCAACAGCGCCGCCTCCCTGGATTATGAAATCCCCTCCAACAACATGTGCCGCCCCGGGCTGGTGCTGTACGGGTTTTCCCCCATTGACTCCCCATGGGCCTCTCAATTAAGGCCGGCCATGGCTCTTTTTTCCCGCCTGACGGTGGTGCGCACGCTGCCGGAAGGCCACGGCATTTCCTACGGGGGCACCTATGTGACGGACCATCCCACCAGGGTGGCGACCGTGGGCATAGGCTACGCGGACGGCTACCTGCGTTCCCTGGCCCATAAGGGCGCCCGCGTCATGGTGGACGGGGTTTCCTGCCCCCTTCTCGGGCGCGTGACGATGGATCAGATCATCGTGGACGTCAGCCGGGCGCCTCACGCGGAACCGGGCATGACCGCAGAAATCATGGG
>ERZ791607.1950-NODE-1950-length-12855-cov-2.488828_pt1 | contig 12855 bp, 7 predicted proteins | sample MGYA00509964_ERZ791607 | MGnify/ENA primary metagenome ERZ791607 (study PRJEB30046, sample SAMN00791907) | human gut metagenome | study: EMG produced TPA metagenomics assembly of the A metagenome-wide association study of gut microbiota in type 2...
GAGTAGAAAAGAAATTCAAACTGAAAAAGTACGTTACATGTGATCACTGTCACGGTTCAGGGGCTGAGGGTAACGGCGGTTCGGAAACCTGCTCGACCTGTAAAGGTAGCGGTACGGTAATCCGTAACCAACAGACTATTCTTGGTACGATGCAGACACGTGCCACCTGTCCGACTTGTGGCGGTGAAGGCAAAATCATCAAGAATAAGTGTAAGGTATGTGCCGGAGAAGGTATCGTTTACGGCGAAGAAGTGGTAAGCGTAAATATTCCTAAAGGCGTAATGGAAGGCATGCAGCTTTCTATGAGCGGTAAAGGAAATGCCGGTAAGCACAATGGTGTTCCGGGTGACCTGTTGATTCTTGTAGAGGAAGAACAGGATAAAGAACTGATCCGCGACGAAAACGACTTGATTTACAACCTGCTTCTCAGCTTCCCGACAGCTGCTTTAGGTGGCGCGGTAGAAATACCCACCATCGACGGCAAGGTGAAAGTGAAGATTGAGTCGGGCACCCAACCGGGTAAAGTACTCCGGCTTCGCGGAAAAGGACTGCCAAGTGTGAACGGATACGGTACGGGAGATTTATTAGTAAATGTTAGCGTATATGTACCGGAAGCTCTTAACAAAGATGAGAAAAAAGCACTCGAAGAAATGGAAGGCTCAGACAATTTTAAACCGAATACTTCTATTAAAGAAAAGATTTTCAAGAAGTTCAAGAGTTTATTTGACTAAGCCGACTTTAAACTGAAAATAGATTTTTAGCAGTATCAGTTAAAGAATGAGCATAAACTCTAACTGATACTGTTTTTTTATAATTGAAAGACTCTTTGAGTTATAAAAGAAAAAACGTCAAAACTAATTGCAGCTATCTGTTCATATAGATAGTTTTACTATCTTTGCCGTCCCCTATTCTATGAGTAGAAAGGGGAGCATGATGATAATTGATAATAACTGATGAAACTTAAAACAATTTTGCTGACTACAGTGGCTACAGGCGCTTTCATGTGTGAGCCTGTCATAGTGCATGCTGTAAATTCTACGCCCGATTCTATGGGATGGTTCCGGAAGAAAAAGAAAAGTGAACCTAACGACAGTGTTAAATCAAAAAACGAGTACGAGAAACTGACCGGAGACGGTAGCATCATTCGCCGTGGTATGTTCAATGTGTACCAGAAAAAGAACGATTACTATTTTGAGGTACCGACGAACCTGCTGGGCAGAGACATGCTGGTAGTGAACAAGCTCCAACGTGTCCCTTCCGAACTGAATGAGGCCGGAGTGAACCGCGGTACCAATTATGAAAACCAGATGGTGCGCTTCGAACTGGATAAGGCAACAAACAAGTTGCTGATTCGTCAAAGCCGCCCTCTTCCTCTCGCTCCTGCCGAAGATGCCATCAGCCAGTCGGTACGTGATAATTATATTTCTCCATTGATAGCCGGCTTCAAGATCGAGGCATTCAACAATGACTCTACCACCATGGTCATCAAAGTGAATGATATTTATGATGGTACAGAGACAAGCATCAACAATGTATTTACCAATATAAATCTGGGAACCTCTTCCATCAAGAATCTGTCACGCATTCTCTCAATCAAGTCATTCGAGAATAATGTGGTGGCTACGTCCGAACTGACCACGAAAGTGACCGAAGGAACAACTTCCATCTATGTAACTGTCGAAGTAAGTTCGTCACTGATGTTACTGCCGGAAACCCCGATGACCGGTCGCTTGGATAATGCCCGCGTAGGCTACTTCACCAATCCTTTGCTTAGTTATAGCGACGGACAACAACGGGTTAGCAAACAACAGTTCATCACTCGCTGGCGCCTGGAACCGAAACCGGAAGATCGCGAGCGCTATCTGCGTGGTGAGTTGGTGGAACCGGCTAAACCGATTGTATTCTACATAGAGAATTCCACACCGTATCGTTGGCGCAAATATATCAAACAAGGTATCGAAGACTGGCAGGTTGCTTTTGAACGTGCCGGTTTCAAGAACGCCATCATCGCCAAAGATATTACGGACAGCATGACGGTAGACATGGACGACGTGAACTATTCCGTACTGACTTATGCAGCCTCAACCAAGGCAAATGCTATGGGTCCTTCTATTCTGGACCCCCGTTCAGGAGAAATTCTGGAAGCGGACATCATGTGGTGGCACAATGTACTGAATATGCTTCAGGAATGGATTACCGTACAGACAGGTACTGTACGCCCGGAAGCACGCGGCATTAAGTTATCCGATGAACTGATGGGTGACGCCATGCGTTTTGTAGCCTGTCATGAAGTAGGCCACTCTTTAGGATTGCGTCATAACATGATGGGGTCATGGGCATTTCCCACGGACTCACTCCGTTCCAAGTCATTTACCGACCGGATGAACTCTACCTCTTCTTCCATCATGGATTATGCCCGTTTCAACTACGTAGCACAACCCGGTGACGGAATAACTGCACTCTCACCGCATATCGGTCCTTACGATCTTTTTGCCATCGAATACGGTTATCGCTGGTATGGTAAGGAAACTCCGGAGGAAGAAAAGGATTTGCTTTATGATTTCCTGAGCCGCCATACAGACCGTCTTTATAAATACAGTGAGGCGCAGGATGTACGTGATGCCGTAGATCCCCGTGCACAGAATGAAGACCTAGGCGATGATGCCGTACGTTCTTCCCAATATGGCATTGCAAACCTGAAACGGATTGTTCCCGAAATTATCAAATGGACAACTACTGGGGAGAAGGGACAAACGTATGAAGAAGCTTCACGTCTATATTATGCAGTGATCAACCAATGGAATAATTATCTGTACCATGTACTTGCCAACATAGGGGGTATATATATGGAAAATACAGTGGTAGGTGACGGTCAGAAAACTTACACTTTTGTAGAGAAGGAGAAGCAGCAGGCCGCTTTGAAATTCTTACTTGATGAAGTATTGACTTACCCGAAGTGGTTATTCGACGCAGAAGTGGGTGAATATACCTATTTGCTTCGCAACACTCCGCTGGGCATAGTAGAAAATGCACCGACACAAGTATTGAAGAATGCCCAATCTTATATTCTTTGGGACCTCTTATCCAATAACCGCCTGGTACGTATGCTCGAAAACGAAGCAGTGAATGGCAAAAAGGCTTTCACAGCCGTAGAGTTGATGGACGGTTTACACCGCAGTATCTTCGCAACCACGGAGCGAGGCGCACTACCTGATGTCATGACACGTGCCTTACAGAAAAACTTTGTAGATGCCTTGATTACAGCTGCTGCCGAAAGCGAAGGAGTCAAAATCAACAAAAAATTAATGGATAACCACTTCCTGCTGGATAACCAAATCCCCCTTTGCAGTTGTGACGAGCATGCTCATCGTACATTGGATTCAGATCGTATGGGTGCCCGCCGCGAATTGAATTTTTACGGTTCCCAGCTAAATCGCATCTCAGATGCCATCTCCGTGAAACGAGGAGAATTGCTTCGTATCAAGGATTTACTCCAGAGTCGCTTAGGAACATCGGATGTGGCAACCAAATATCATTATAAAGATATGATTCTTCGTATCAACACAGCATTGGGACTTTAAAACCAGTTTTCAATTTAAGTATTAATTTTATTATTTTAACGGATGAAAAGACGCTTATCTGTCGTGTTCCTATTACTGATAGGAACACTCACTTACGCCCTTGCCGCAGAGCGACAAGTAGAGGGTGTAGTAATTTCTTCTGAGGATAAATTGCCTCTCATAGGTGCTTCTGTCTATGTGACGGCTGAGGATCTGAAGAAAAACGGGAACAATCAATCGACTATTGGTGTCATTACGGATATCGACGGTAAATTCTCTATTTCAATTCCGGATGGCATTACCCGGTTTTATTGTAGCTACGTTGGCTATGATGTAGTGGAAATAAAACTCATTCCGGGCAAAAAACAATATGATATCACTCTTCAACCTTCTGCTCATATGCTTGATGCGGTAGTTGTAACGGGATACCAGACTGTGGAACGCCGTAAACTGACGGCTGCCGTGTCAAAAATCGATATCTCGGACCAGATGGTAGGTGCAGCCAAGAGCATAGACCAGGCATTGACCGGACAAATTGCCGGACTTTCCGTAAGCAATATATCCGGTGCCCCGGGCGCTCCTGCTAAAATCCGTATCCGCGGTACCTCTTCGCTGAACGGTACACAAGACCCTTTATGGGTATTGGACGGCATTCCATTGGAAGGAACGAACATTCCCAGTATGGAAGTACTGAAAGATATCGATAACGTAGGACAAACCGCCATTGCCGGCCTGAATCCTGCCGATATCGATAATATCACCGTTTTGAAAGATGCTGCCGCAACTGCCATCTATGGTGCCCGCGCAGCTAACGGTGTGATTGTGATTACCACAAAGAAAGGTAAAGTCGGAAAACCGGTTATTAACTTCTCTTCGAAGCTGACATATTCTCCTAAGTTGAATATAGACCGCTTGAATCTATTGAATTCAGAAGAGAAAGTAGGTCTGGAACTTGACTTGCTGGAATCCGGCTATCCTTACAGAGAAACCAAAGGTGAGGTATATCGCATTATCTCCGGATTGGGAGAACTACAGAACTTCAAAGACGGAGGTTGGAACGCTTTGTCCTCCAATGCTCAAGGTGCAATCAATAGACTCAAGGCAACTAATACGGACTGGAGTGATATCCTTTTTCGCGATGCATTTACACAGGAATACAACTTGTCTCTTTCCGGTGGTAGCGAAAAGGCAACTTATTACACTTCTTTCGGATATATGAAGGAAAACGGTAATATCCCCAATGTATCTGCCGAACGTTTGAATTTAGTGATGAAGACCAGCTATAAGGTGAACAGCATATTGAAAGTCGGTGCTTCCATGTTTGCCAATCGTCGTAAGAACTCTACTTATTTGCCGGATGACCGGGGACTGACGAACCCGATCTATTATTCACGTCTGGCAAATCCTTATTTCACTCCTTATGATGCCAATGGCAACTATAATTACGATGTGGATGTAGAAGATGATACGGATATGGATTTTGGTCTTAACCTCTTCGAAGAACGGAAAAATACGAGTAACGAAACTACCATTAACGGCCTTTCATCTATCTTCGACGCTGAACTGCGATTTGACGACCGTTTTAAAATTACCACCCAACTCGGTTTGCAACTGGATAAAACTTCTATCGAAAAAATCGCTGAAGAAGAAAGTTATGTGATGCGTACAGAGAAGAAGAATCATCGTAATAATGGCGTAACTTACCTGCCGGAAGGAGGATTCCATAAGGCTAACGAAAACTCACTGTCCCAGCTCACTTGGAAAGCGATGGGAGAATACCGCGATACCTACAATGACATCCATGAATTTGAAGTAATGGTGGGAACAGAAATCCGCAAGACATGGGAGGAAAAGCTGTATAGCGCCGGTTATGGATTTGACCGGAAGACGCTGACAACAAAGCCGATCATCTTCCCGGAAGAAAGCCAGGCCTTCAAGTTACACGAGAAAGCTCATGTGGAGAATGCATACGTATCTGCTTTCTCAACCCTGTCTTACTCTTTGCTGAACCGCTATACATTGGGCGGAAGTATCCGTTTTGACGGTTCCGACCTTTTCGGTGTAGACAAGAAATACCGTTATCTGCCACTATATTCAGTCAGTGGTTTGTGGCGTATCTCTCAGGAACCTTTTATGGCGAATGCCAAATGGATAGACAATCTGGTAGTCCGTGCATCCTACGGTTTGCAAGGAAACATTGACAAGAACACCTCTCCTTACCTTCTGGGTAACTACAGAATTGAAAATATCCTGCCGGGAGGGTCGGAAGATATGATTGACGTTTCCGGTGCACCGAACAAGAAACTGCGTTGGGAGAAAACCCACTCAGTAAACGCCGGATTCGACTTTGCAGTATTGAATCAGGCTATCAATCTGAGCGTAGACTATTATTATCGTAAGGGCGTAGACTTGATTGGAACCCAAATGCTCCCACTGGAAACAGGTTTTGAAATGTTGACCGTCAACTGGGCCAGTATGCAGAACCAGGGTGTTGAGGTTGCCCTTAGCACACGCAATATCCACACCAAGAATTTCATGTGGACCACCAACTTCAACTTCGCATATAACAACAATAAAATACTGAAAGAAGCACTGCGCGAAGATGCCTTGGAACCGGGACGCGAAGGATATCCTGTAGGAGCCTTGTTTGCCCTGAAAACAGCCGGATTGGATGAAGAAGGTTATCCGATGTTTGAGGGTAAAGACGGAAAAGCCGTATCGGCCATGGAATTCTTCAAATTGCAGGAATGGGGATTCGGAGCAACTGACCTGACAGCCCGCGAACGCCGTGAACTTTACACTTATGTAGGTACAGCCGACTGCCCTTATACCGGTGGTTTCAATAATACTTTCACATACAAAGCATTTGAACTGGGTGTCAACTTCAGCTTCGACTTCGGTGGAAAAGTGCGCAGCCAACCCACCTACTCTATCGTTGACTTTGATAAAGGACGTAATACGAACCGCGATATCCTGAACCGATGGACTCCGGAAAACACGGAAACAATCTTCCCTGTTCTGCTGAGCCAAAATGAACGTCTGGACGAATACATGTGGTATTCAAACCAGAATGAAATATACCGTAACCTGGATATCTGGATCAGAGACCTAAACTACGTGCGACTGCAAAACATCCGTTTAGGGTATACATTGCCCACTAATTTTAGCCGCAAATTGGGTATGACTTCCGCTACAATTGCCATCGAAGGACGTAACTTATTAGTATTCGGTTCAAGTTACAAGAATTATCTTGATCCGGAAACGATGTCCAACGCGTATGCAACCCCGGCTCCGAAGTCTGTTACCCTAAGCCTGAACCTGAATTTTTAATTTTATAGAGAGTTAAAACAATGAGAAAGATATATATAATGTTATTGATGAGCAGCGTAGTATTACTGACTGCTTGTGATATGCTTGACATTCAACCTACGGGAAAGGTGATCCCCCAGACTTTAGCTGAGTACAGAGCGCTGATTGCCACAGCTTATAAGACCGTTCCCGATGCCAGAGGACTCGCCTGTTTTCGTTCGGATGAACTGTATGTGAAAGACGATAGTTGGGAACAGGATCGTTACGGAAAAATCGAGTGTTGGGATGACTTCAGCGCACCGGGACAAACCACTGCTTTTGAGTGGAAGAACTTCTATAGCATCATGTTCACTGTCAACTATACCATAGAAGAGCGGGAATCCATCAACGAAGGGAGCGAAGAGGACATCGACCAATTGATTGGTGAATGTTATCTGCTCCGTGCTTACATGCATTTCCTGTTGGTAAATCTTTACGGTCAGCCCTATACCCGTCCGGGAGCATTAGAGACGACAGCCGTGCCGCTTAAGCTGAATAGCGATATCAATGAAATCCTGAAGAAGAATACTGTTGCACAGATTTATGAAGCGGTTATTGCAGATATCAACGAGGCTGAAAAACTGATTAATAAAGAATCTTGGGAACAGAAATTTTCTTATCGTTTCACAACCTTATCTGTAAAAGCCCTCCGTGCCCGTGTATATTTATATATGGGACAATGGGACAATGCATATCAGGCAGCCGAAGCGATACTTGCTGAAAAGAATACATTGGAAGATTTCAATGCAGAAACTTATACCCTGCCCAACAACTATCAGTCTGTAGAAAATATTACTGCCTTAGAACGCGGTATGTCTTCTAACTACACACAGGCTGCTGTTCTATCAGAAGCTTTAGCTTCTTTATACAAAGAAGGCGATTTACGTCTGGACGCTTATTTTAAAGCTGCCGACAAGAATGGTTATCGCTTCAGCCAAAAAAGCGGAAAAGATGATTTCCGTTGTTCTTTCCGGGTGGGAGAAATGTACCTGAATTCGGCAGAAGCAGCCGCACAATCGGATAAATTGCCCCAAGCACGCACCCGACTGCTGGAGTTAATGCAGAAGCGCTATACGCCGGAAGCATATACAGTAAAAGCAACTGCCGTGAACGCAATGACCAAAGAAGCCCTGATACAGGAGATTCTGGATGAACGTGCGCGTGAATTAGCTTTTGAAGGACATCGCTGGTTCGACTTACGCCGTACCACCCGCCCTCGTATTGAAAAAGTTCTCAAGGGAGGAACCTATGTATTGGAACAGGATGATTCGCGTTATACAATTCAAATTCCAAGAGAAGCGATAGCTGCTAATCCGGAGTTGTCAAACTGAACAAAAAAAATCTCCTTTCTCATTAATAGAGAAAGGAGATTTTTTTTGCTCAAGCCTACTTAACGTTTCGTCCAATCGTCTTTAACAAAATCAGAGGGATAAGATATTAGATTCAATATCCCACCCTTTTGTCGTATCCAAGACGTAAATGTACGTGTCCCTTCATTCAATACAATCACACGTGCCCCATTCGGTAAATGATTATATTCCGTATTTCCACCGGTAAAACGTCCGTGACTCAACAATATATTGTTCCATATTACAGAGTAATCATTATCGTGGTCATGTCCCACAAAAGTTCCCATCACATCTCCCATCTCTTTCATGGCAGCAAACATGCCTGTATTCAGTTTAGGCCCATACGACTGTTCCATCCGGGTACCACGCATAATAGCATTCTCATCGGAAGCCGCCATATTATACTCCGGAAACGAATATGAAAAAAAGCTAAAGCAGGAAGAGGCCGATTATTATTCTTCATCCGATAAACAGTGCTTTGTTGGCGATACCAGTTTATCTGCTCAAATGTAAACCACGCATATCCTCCAACATCACTCAATGGAGAATAAGCATGTGAATCCAGACAATAAACCAAAGCTACGTCCGTTTTCGCGTCAGAAGAAGATTTGATAGCCAGCACATAATCGGGAGAAGAAACCTCACCCCGATCCGGCAACAAATTGCCAGGAAGTTTTCTAATAATATCATAAAGCTGCGAACGGCTCATCCCTTGTTCATCATCGTGATTACCAAACGTGACTGCAAAAGGAATCTTGCGTCTAATTACCGGTTCCAGCACTTGCAGCATCGCCGAATCTGCCGGAGGTGCATAAATAATATCTCCTGTAAAGATCACCAAATCGGGATTTTCTGCATCCAGTACTTCATTGATACGTTCCAATGCCACATCCGAAGCCGAATTAGCACATTTGAAATGTACATCCGTAAATTGTACAATTTTGAACTTTCCGGCCTTATTGAACCTCAACTCGCTCTTCTGAGCAAAAGCAGAAAATACAAACAGTAAAGAAAACAACACTAAATACAAACGAAAGTATTTTCTCATATCCTTAATTATTATTGTCATCAAAATAATTTTTAAAGAAGAGCAGCTGATAAACAATGGCATTATACCAGTAATCTACAGTATGAGCACCGGGTCTTACTAAAAAATCATGACCGATATTATACTTCAACAGCTTCTTATGGAAATCATTGTTCACCTCAAAAAAGAAATCATCATATCCACAATCAATAATCAAAGCCAAATCACCGTCTTTGATGCGTTCAATCTGATTAATAGCCACATATCTATTCCAAATTTCCTGATTCTCAGATTCCTCACCCAATAAATCCCTCATCACACCATCATGAGGGAATGGGCGAATATCCAGCCCACCACTGGTACTTCCGGCAGCACCATAAACATCGGCGTGCCGCAATGCCAGCCACATGGAACCATGCCCACCCATGCTCAGCCCGGTAATGGCACGCCCTTGTTTATGAGCGCGTGTATCGTAATGCTTATCAATATATTCAATTAACTCTTTAGAAGTAAACATTTCATACCGGATTGTCGGGACCTTAGGACTATCCCAATACCAGCTACTCTCACAATTAGGACAGACAAACATCATTTGATACCGATCAGCCAACTGAGCCAGATCCGGACGTATAGCAAACCATGTTTTCTCATTTCCTCCGTATCCATGTAATAAATAAGCCACTGGATGAGGACCTTCTATTTGTGGCACCACCACTACCACCTTTATATCTTTATTCATAGCAGCACTATGGACAAGGACAGTATCTACTTTTGCTGCATGAGCAACAAAATTTACAAATAGTAAGAGCAGCAACAGGCTATTTCTAAAAACCGCGATATTCTTAATCATACTGTAATTCATTCTTATTATTTTCAAGAGTTAATCTGCAGGCGTTATTTTTACCAAAGAGACTCCATGATAGGGAACCTGTGTCCTGAATTCACCTTCATATTCCCCTAAATCTTTTTGCCGCCACAAATCACGAACAGATACCTTACCTGTAATACCCAACTGTTTCAAAGCCAATTCAAAATCATAAGTCTTCATCTGAACAGCTTCAGCCTCATCCTGATCCCACAAGATAAAATAAGGATCAATCTGGAAAAATCCGACAGCATACGAACCATCATATAGCCTCTTATACCATATCTGTCCATTATCTGTCAGCAATTTCGTGGCAGGGGCTACCAAAGGGTCCTGATTGACGGCAATCACTTCATTGTTCGTCAACAAATTCAAAGTAAAATCGTCTATATCGGACATATCACAACCTATCAATAGCGGAGCGGAAAGAATGCACCACAAGGAAATGTGAGAGTACTGCTCATCAGGAGTCAAAGCTGATTCATGCACCTTCTCTCTCCAAGCCTTACCTAATTTTCCTACTACCAGCATATCAGGATCATTATAGCTGCCCGGAGCAATGGTCTGAGCACAAACATCCTGAAAACATCCGATAGCCGTCACCACATTCCACTCATCCGTGATGTCACGGGTGGTACGCCATAAGTCTCCGCCGGCTTCTTTTGCCCAGTTCCAGACATTAGGAGCACCATAACCCACACAGTACACAATATCCCGGTCCACTTTATCCAAAGCCTTGCGCATTACGATATAGGGTTCCTGAATTGTTTTTTCTTCCGAATTCTCCTGAACTGCATGATAGCCACAATGATCATATTTAAGATAATCGACTCCCCATTCTCCCCAAGTCCGGGCATCTATTTCTTCATGTTGATAACTTCCCAGAAAATCTCCACAAGTAGTCGGTCCCGGTGAAGAATAGATACCAAACTTCAACCCAAGGGAATGAATATAGTCAGACAATCCTTTAAAGTCCGGAAATTTCTCGTTAGCGAGCAACTCTCCCTGCTCTGTACGCTCGGCAGCTTCCCATCCGTCATCGATATTCACATAGGTCCATCCGTATGCCTGTAGTTTTTCATTCATCATACGGGCTGCTTCACGCACTTTTTTATCGTCTACGGAGAGTCCCCAGCAATTCCAGCTATTCCAGCCCATAGGAGGAGTCAGCGCAATCCGCTCTCCTATCTTAAGAGTAATCTCTTTCTCTGCCGTCCCCTTATCATTCACAGCTTTCAGAAGTACTTTATAATCCCCTCCGGCATTTGCTTTACCCGTGATAAGTCCGGTTTCAGAATTCAGTTTCAAGCCGTCAGGAAGTCCTGATGCTTCATACATCATCGGACGGTTTCCGGTTGCCATTATCGCCATCAGAAACGGATTTCCCGGCCGGGCTCCATAAACCATAGGATTATTGATCTGCGGAGTTTCAGGAGCTTTCGGAGTCAAAATATACTTTTCCTTTGTCACCGGTTTGGGCCACGCAGGAATCGGAGTTATCTCTCCGCGGGTCACGAACTTCACATTCAACCAATCGGCATGATCATACATGATGCCATCTCCACATTCTTCTACCAGCAGCAGCACTTTGTCAATGCCGGACAGATTGACATTGAATTCTTTCACCGCATCTCCCTTCTGCATCACACCGCTTTTCCACAATTCCTTTTCATCACCGATAATCTTGAATTGCAAATTGCAAGCATACATATTGTTATCATCCGCTCCCACTAATCCGGAGACAGAAACAGCCTTACCACCCAAATCATACAACATACGACTAATAGAATGGGCACCAATCCCATGTTCATACGCAACTCCATTCACTTTTAACGGAGTCCACACCACAGATTGGTTTATCTGAGGAATTCCCCAGTCTTGCACAAAGCAAGAGTCCCGATAGATTTCCTCCAGCCAAACTTCCCGTGTCGGTCTATTGTCACAAGAGCAGACAAGCCACATGCTTGCCACAAGGAAAATAATTATATATTTTTCTGTTTTCATAAAACAGATACTTTATCTGATTACCGGATTAACAAAAAATTCATCTATATACACTTGTTGCGGAGCTTCGAAAGCCACCTTCACATAACGAACGTTTTCATCCAACCGGTCAAACAGAAGGCTTTCAATCCATGCATCATGTTTGTTGTTCGGGAAATGAGGAGCATCCTTGATGGAAGCCAATTTATATTCTTTTCCATCCGATGAAGTGAACAGGTAAACTTTCAGCGGCATGCCTATTCCATCTAAATTGTAGTTCAGCATACGAAGCACGGCTTTCTGCAATTTTGTCTTTTTCTGCAAGTCTACTACAAATTCATGATAGCCCTTCCCGAACTTCACCCAGCGGGTATCCTTACTATCTTCCTCAGCAACTCTGCCATCCAGCAATGCCTTCAATTCCGGTCTGCCCGACATCATTTCGGCAGTGGCCCCATTAGCCAGTCTTTCCATAAAGGCAGCTTCGGCCAACTGCCAGTATTCTGCCCGGCTCTTCCAGTCCATATAGTCATTATATACCTTGTTCGACCATACAGGCTGCCCCAACTGATAGTTTGATTCGGGATTTTCTATGATACCACAGAACATAAATGAGATAATCTTATCAACTCCCGCAGCAGAAGCAGCCACCTGTTGAGACAAGAGACGCGGATAAGCAGCCGGAATAAGAGCAGAAGTACGGTCATTGGTTCCTTGTTCCCA
>ERZ791607.1953-NODE-1953-length-12849-cov-5.025168_pt1 | contig 12849 bp, 10 predicted proteins | sample MGYA00509964_ERZ791607 | MGnify/ENA primary metagenome ERZ791607 (study PRJEB30046, sample SAMN00791907) | human gut metagenome | study: EMG produced TPA metagenomics assembly of the A metagenome-wide association study of gut microbiota in type 2...
GGGAGGGCGTGGGCGCGGACATTGCGTGGGACGACGGCCTGCGGGATGACGACGTGCTGCTGGTGCCGCCGCCCTTCGACAGCCTGTACCCGCACTATCTGTGCGCCATGACGGACGCCGCGCTGGGCGAGAACGACCGGTACGCCGGTGAGCAGGCTCAGTACAACAGCATCTTAGCCGAACTGGCCGCGTGGCTGCGGCGGAAGAATCTGCCCGCCCGGGGCTGCAGCTGGCGCTGGTAAGGAGGGAGAAAGATGATACTTTCGAACCGGAACGGCCTGAAAAACACCCGGAATATGCTGCGGGTGTTCGGCGGGCTGAACGAGACGTACAGCTGCACCGAGGCAGAGTACAGCGCGGGCATCAACTTTTCGGCCCGGAATTTCCCGGCCCTGAGCACCCGTCTGCCCCGGCGGAAGCTGCGGGAGGAAGCAGACCTGAACGGGATGTATCACCTGAACGGCCTGTTGACCGTTTGCGGCAGAGACCTCGTCTACACGCCGGATGACAGGGATGAGATGGAAGTGACCCTGAAGGACGCTGTGGAGAACGGCAGGAAAACGCTGGTGGGCATCGGAACGAAGATCCTGATCTTCCCGGACAAGCTGGCTTTCGACACTGCCAGCCGGAAGGTGAGCGCTCTGGGCGCGGTGTGGCCGGGCAAAAACACCAGCGTAGAGTTTGCACCCTGCGACGCGGAGGGCAAGGTCTACGAGGTGAGCGGCTGCGGCCCTGCTGAGCCCGACAAGCCGACGGACGGTCAGCTTTTCCTGCGGGTGGAAGATCCGGAAAAGCCATGGAGCAGCGAGAGCACGCTGGAAGTATATAGTGAGGCGTCCGGCAACTGGTCGGCGGTGGTGCTGGACTACTGCCGCATCTCGGCAAAGGGGGTGGGGACAGACTTTGCGGCAGAGGACACCGTGACCCTCACCGGCTCTGCAGCGGAACAGGCCGGGCAGTGGAACGAGCTGGACGGCGACCGCATCGTCCACGACGCCGGCGCAGATGCTCTGCGCGTCAAGGCCGACCCGGGCGGCGAGTGGTTCTATGGCCGTCTGACCCGCACCGGCGCAGCGGTAAGATGGGTGAGTCTGGACGGCAGCGTCAGCCGGGAGTTCGTCTCGGCAGAGGTGGTGGAGCTGGAACGCCGGGTGCCGGACATGGACTACCTGACCGAGTGCGACAACCGGGTGTGGGGATGCTCCAACAAGGAGAACGTCATCTACGCCTGCAAGCTGGGCGACCCCACCAACTGGTTCTCCTACCGGGGCATTGCCGCCGACAGCTATGCCGTGACCGTGGGCAGCGACGGGGCGTTTACCGGCGCGGCTACCTGTATGGGATACGCGCTTTTCTTCAAGGAAAACACCCTTCACAAGCTTTACGGCTCCAAGCCCTCGGATTTCCAGCTCAGCTCCCTGCGCTGCCGGGGCGTGGCCAGAAACGCGGCCCGCAGTCTCTGCGTGCTGAACGAGACGCTGTACTATCTCTCGCCCGACGGCGTGATGGCGTGGGACGGCAGCATCCCGGCCAAGGTGTCGGCGGCGCTGGATGCCGGGCGGCTTGCCAATGTGAAGCAGGCCGTGGGCGGCGCGCTGGATGGCCGGTATTATCTGCATGTCAGCCGGGAAAACGAGGTGCGTCTGCTGGTCTATGATACCGAGCGGGGCCTCTGGCACGAGGAGGATGTCTGCTCCTTTGAGATGGCCAGCACCGGCGGGCAGCTCTATCTCTGGGATGGCCGGGCGCTCTGGGCCGCTGATCCCAGCCGGGAAACGGCAGGTCAGAGGAGCGAGGGAACGGAACAGGGCGTGGAGTTTGCCCTGACCACCGGGGATCTGGGGCTGGACAGCCCCGAGGAGCGTTACCTCTCCCGGCTGACGCTGCGGCTGGATGCCGCCTGCAGGAGCCAGGTGACTGTGGATGTGAGCTATGACGGCGGCCCCTGGGAGAACGCCGCCGCCCTGACAGTGGAGGGCCCGCGCCGCAATTGTGATCTGCACCTTGTGCCCCGGCGGTGCGCCTCGCTCCGGCTGCGGCTGTGGGGCTATGGGCAGATCACCCTGCGGAGCCTGGCCAAGACCTTCAGCGGGGCAAAGGGAAACTGGATGGAACTGGAGGGATGAACCATGGCAAGCATTGCGGGCCTGGGCAAGATCGGCCTGCCCAGGCTGAGTGAGAATATGGATCCGGAGGATGCCCGGGCCCTGCGGAATTATCTGTACCAGATGCAGGAGCAATTGCAGTATGTGCTCTGCAATCTGGACACGGAGAACTTCTCGGAGGAGCTGCGGAGCAGGCTTTCCGGCAGTTTGGGAAAGGAGGAGACATGAGCGAGAAAAAGAAGCAGGAGTACACCACAGGCGGGCTGAAAAACCGGCAGGATGTGGAAAACGCGCTGGCTTCGGCAGAGTACCGGCCCTCGCAGGAGGTGACGGACGCGGCCAGCGACCTGAAGCAGTGGCAGGCCAACCGCCCCGGCGATTACGAGAGCGCCTATCAGGGCCGCATCGACGGCCTGATGGAGGATCTGCTGGACCGGAAGGAATTCAGTTACAGCTATGGTGCCGACCCACTGTACCGCCAGTACGCCCAGCTGTACACCCAGAATGCCCAGAACGCCAGTGCCGACGCGGCGGCGCAGGCCGCTGCCCTGACCGGCGGCTATGGTTCCAGCTACGCGGCCAGTGCGGCCCGGCAGGCATACCAGCAGCAGATCGGTGCACTGAGCGAGGCCATCCCCACGCTGTACCGGCTGGCGCTGGATACCTACCAGAGCGGCGGCGATGCCCTGGTGGAGCAGATCGACCAGCTGAACGGGCAGGAGCAGAATGCCCAGCAGAGGTATGAGCGGGAGCTGGCGGATTACTACACCCAGCTGGAACAAAAGGGCAATGCCTACAACACGGCTTACACCCAGGATTACGGGCGCTATCAGGATTATCTGGGCCAGTTGGACAGCCTGTACGGTTACTACGCGGCACAGGAACAGCAGGAGGCGGCCCGCCGCCAGCAGGGTTTCAACAATGTGATGACCGTGCTGGGCTTTTTGGGTGACGCGGCCCAGCTGGCCATTACCGGCACCACGGGTCTGGGCAGCATGGCAGGCAGCCTGCTGAACACCGGGTACAACATCTATGCAGGCAACCGCGCCTATGAAGCCGAACGGGCCGACACGGCGTGGAAGCAGAAAATGCAGGAGCAGCTGCGGCAGGATGAGCTGGCACAGCAGCAGTACAAAAACGAGCAGGCGCAGCAGGAATATCAGGATAAACTCCGCCAGCAGCAGGTCAGCAATGCCCTTGCGGCAGAGCGGCTGGATCTGAGCAAGAGCCAGTGGGCAGCCAAGCAGGAAAAGGCCAGCCGGACTGCCGAAAAAGCCAGCGCCGATGCAGCGGCGAAGCGCGGCAGCCTGACGGGTGACACCGGCCTGAAGGTGGGCAAAAGCGGCGTTTCCAGCGGCGGCACCGTGCCGTACAGCGCGGCGAGGATGCGCAGTCAGGGCCGCAGTGATACGGCCATCCGCACCCAGCTGCTCAAGGAGGGATACTCCAGCAGCGAGGTCAGGAAGATCATGCAGCAGTTGAACAGCTGAAAAAAGGGGAGGGCTCCCGTGAAAGGAGCTCTCCCCTTTGTGCTATGCCCGGACATCCCGTTTTTTCAGCAGGAGCCATGCCAGAAGGAACATCGTCCCCAGCCAGAAGATGCAGCTGAAGGCAAACAGCCCGTAGCTGCCCGCCAGAGCATCCGCACTTTTGTTGGAGTTCATACCCAGCTGCATCAGAGAATAGGGCCACAGGATTCCAAAGCCTTTGGAGCTGATAAAGATGCCGGTAATGCCGCCCAGCAGACCCAGAAAAATGGGCACGGCAAAGCTGCGGATGACCATGGCCAGCACCAGCTGTGCGGCAATGACAGCCAACGCACCCAGCAGTCCCCGCAGTAAAAACAGCGGTAAGGTGACCGGCGGCAGCCCGGGCAGATGGGCAAATACCTTGCCGCAGAACACGAACAGCGCAAACACAAAACCGTGGGTCAGAAGCGCCAGCTTTGTCACCACCGCAAACTTTGCTGCAAACAGGTCCAGCGGCGGTACGGGGCTTGCCATGATCAGGTTCCAGTTGTGCCCCAGATGTTCCAGCCGCCACAGGTAGGCAGCATAGGCGGCGACCATGGCAGGGAAGAAGAGCATGGAATAAAACAGGGTGTGCTGGGTCCACAGGCTATACCAGCCGTCGGTGAGGATCTCAAGATTTTGCAGATAATTGAAGGTGCCGTAGGTGGCGGAAAGAATGGGCAGCACAAAGAACATTGCCCAGATGGGGGATGCGTGGAGTTTGCGGTTCTCCGCAAGAATACAGCGTTTCAGCATGGTTTTATACCTCCTCGTCCTGTACCTTGCGCCACGCAAGGGCAAACAGCACAGCGCCCAGCGCAAGGGTAAAGGCCAGCAGCCCCCAGTTGAAGGGGCGGGTGCCGTAGGTGACGGTGTGGGTGGCCTTGTCCCAGTTCGCCACTTCGTAGGCGCTCAGAGGGATGTAGTACCCAAAGGGCACAAAATAACTGACAAGCGGCGGCATAAAAGCAGAGAACAGCCCCACCAGCGCCCCTACAATGCCCACGCAGAGCGCCGGCAGAGGATTGCCTACCCACAGCATCAGCAGAAATTCGCCAAAGAAGAGCATTGCGTCCACCGCCAGTGTGCAGACGAACAGATAGACCAGCTGCCCGGTGGGAAAGGCTTCGGTATAACCATGGACACGCCCCAGCACCGGAACGCAGGCCAGCTCCAGCACCGTGATCAACAGCACCTCCAGCACTCCAAAGACCGCTTTGCCTGCAAACAGGCTGCGGCGGCTCTGCAGGGTGTAGAGCAGCTTGGCGGTGTTGCCTTTGATCTCCATATCCCACAGCCGGGAGGCCAGCACTGCCATCATCACCGGCATCAGAATGGCTTCAATGACGGGCAGGCTGTAAAGCAGGGCGCTGTAACCATTGGCAAGCTCCTCCGGGTCTGCCGGGGCAAGGCCGCCCACCCACAGCACGACAATGCCGGGGAGGAGCAGGCAGAGGGCAAGGTCATGCCTACGGTGGGCTTTTTGCAGTTCTGCACGGAAAGCTGCCATCTTACGCCACCTCCCCGCTGGTCTGGGTCAGGCTGAGGAAGATGTCCTCAAGGCTCTTTGTCTGGGCCGCCAGGCCAACCACGCCCACGCCGCTTTCGGCAAGGGTGCAGACCAGTGCCGCCAGCGCTTCGTCCGGCAGCGGGGGCAGCTGCAGGGTGTCCGGCTGGTCTGCCGGTGCAGCGGCTTTTACTCCCTGCTGCTGCAGGACGGCTGCGGCTTTGGGTGCGTCCAGCACCCGCAGCAGAATGCCGCCCCGGCTGTGCTTTTGCAGCTGCTGCAAGGAGCCCTCGAACAGCAGTTTGCCGTGGTTCAGGATGCCCACCTGATCCACCATCTGCTCGATCTCGCCCAGCAGGTGGCTGGAGATCAGCACGGTGGCTCCGGTGGTCTGGGGCATGGAAGCAATCAGGCTGCGCATCTCCTGAATGCCCGCCGGGTCCAGACCATTCGTAGGTTCGTCCAAGATCAGCAGTTTGGGGCTGCCCAGCAGCGCCATGGCAATGCCCAGCCGTTGCTTCATGCCAAGGGAATACTGCCCTACCTTCCGGTCAGCGTCTTTGGTCAGGTGCACGATCTCCAGCACCCGGGGGATGTCCTTCCGGTCCACGTTTTTCAAGTCAGCCACGATGGAAAGGTTTTCCCGGGCAGTCAGGTGCAGGTAACCGGAGGGGGATTCGATCAGGCTGCCGGTCTGCCGCAGCAGGGCAATGCGGTTTGCTTCGTTCAGGGTGTGCCCCAGCAGCTCCACGCTGCCGCCGGTGGGGTGTACAAGTCCCAGCAACATCTTCATGGTGGTGGATTTGCCCGCACCGTTGGGGCCTAAAAAGCCGTAGACACAGCCCTCCGGGACAGTCAGGTTCAAATGATCCACCACCGGACGGCCATGGTAGCTTTTGCAAAGGGCATGGGTCTCGATCACAGGTTTCATAAATGGTCTCCTTTCACATTCATGGATTTCGGAACGATGCCAGAATACACCCGCTGCCTTAAACTGACCGGAAGCGCAGCTTAAATTCCCCTTAAATTTGCAGGCGTTTTCCGCTGCGGCGCAAAAAGTGTGGTATAGTAAAGGCGGGAAAGGAGAACTGCCCTTATGGATACCATTTATGATGCAAAGCTTCTCATTGTGGACGACAACGCCGAGCTGCTGGCACTGCTGTGCGAGCAGCTGCGGGGCGCAGGATATGGCCATATCAGAACCGCCCAAAGCTGCGCCGCTGCTCGCATCTGCTTTGCGGCAGAACAGCCGGAGCTGATGATCCTGGATATCAACCTGCCGGATGGGGATGGATTTTCGCTGTTCCGGGCGTTGCGGGCAAAAGCGGACGTTCCGGCGCTGTTTCTCTCTGCACGGGATGCGGATGCCGACCGTCTGTTTGGGCTGGGTCTTGGCGCAGACGACTACCTGACCAAGCCTTTTCTGATGCAGGAACTGCTGCTGCGGGTGCAGCATATTTTGCAGCGGGCGTACCGGGCAGAGCTGTCCCGTACAAAACCGGCACCTTTGCAGCTGGGGGAGCGGTGCGTAGACCTGAATGATGCCATTGTTACCCTGCCAGAGGGCAAAACACTGACGCTGACCGCTACCGAGCTGGCGCTGCTGCGGAAATTGGCAGAGAACCGGGGACACATCGTTACCTACGATGCCCTTTGTGCGGCGGTCTGGGGCGCAGATTACTATGGCTGCGAGAACAGTCTGGGGGTACATATCCGGCATCTGCGGGAGAAGCTGGAAGCCGAACCCGGTGCGCCGCAGTTTCTGCGGACAGTGCGGGGCATCGGCTATAAGCTGACAAAGGGGGACAAAGCATGAAAACCTTTGTGCGCCTGATCCGGCGGTATGTGCTGGCGGCGGTGGGCATTGTTCTGCTGCTGTTGTTTTCCGGTGTTGCGGTGCTGGGCTGGCTGGGCTGGCAGGAGAGCTGCCGCCTGCCGCAGCGGGAGTATTCCTCCAGCGAGATCGCGGATTCCATGATGGAGACCGCTGAAGGGCTTGCCTTTGGGGCAGAACGTACCCCGCAGGAGTGGATGAACGGCTACGAGTGGGCGATGGTGCTGGACGATGTGGGAAACATCCGCTGGAGCTACGGCCTGCCGCAGGATCTGAACCATGCCTACACTCCCGGCGATATCGCCAAATTTTCCCGCTGGTATCTGGCGGATTACCCGGTGTTCTGCTGGACGGAACCCTACGGGCTGTTTGTCATCGGGCTGCCAAAGGGGAGCCTGTGGAAGTACAGCATTTACAGCTCACCGGACTTTGCTCTGAGCATGGTGCGGGTGCTCCCGGCGGCAGCACTGGGATTGCTGATGCTGGGTCTGATTCTCTGCTTCTGGCTGAGCTGGCGGGGGGCAAAGCGGCTGGAGACCGTGGCAAACGGTCTGGATGCTCTGGCGCAGGGGCAGACCGTCCAGCTGCCTACCGACGGTTTTGCCGGGGAACTGGCAGAAAAGCTGAACCAGACCGGGGCGCAGCTGCAAGCCAAAAATGAGATGCTTTCCCGGCGGGACAACGCCCGCACCCAGTGGATCGCAGGGGTCAGCCATGACGTGCGCACCCCGCTGGCGCTGATCTTAGGCTGGGCGGAGCAGCTGGAACAGGATGCACTTTTGCCGGACAGCTCCCGGCAGAAAGCGGCCGGCATCCGCATCCAGTGCGAAAAGCTCCGCACCCTCATTGATGACCTGAACCTGACCAGTAAGCTGGAATACGGTGCCCAGCCCCTGCGCCGGAAAGACCTCCGGGCAGGGCCGCTGTTCCGGCAGCTGGTGGCGCAGTTCTGCGAAAGCCCGCTGGCAGAGCGCTGCGGGATCACGCTGGAACAGGAAGAACCGGCAGAGCAGACGGTGCTTTCGGTGGATGAGGCGCTGCTGGCACGGCTGCTGGAAAACCTGCTGAACAACAGCGTCCGGCATAACCCAAAGCCGGTGAACATTACCGTGTACACCCGGCGGGCAGGGGAGCGCTTCTGCCTGACCGTGGCAGATGACGGCATCGGCTATCCGGCTGCCGTTCTGGCGGCACTGAACGCTGCGGAGCCTGCCGAAAACGCACCCCATATCCTTGGCTTATATGTAGTGCAGCAGATCGCCGCTGCCCATGGCGGCAGGGCAGTGTTCAGGCAGAACACCCCCCACGGTGCCAAAGCGGTGGTGTACCTGCCGCTGGGCTGAAAATTGATCGGAATCCTTGCTTTTCCCGGCCGGATTTCTTATACTTTGAACAAAGAAGTCTTTTTTGGTGCAAAACACAGGAGGAATCATGGCTGAAATTTCAAGTCTGCTGACATTGCAGGGCCAGCTTGCGCTGCTGACCCTCATTGGCTTTTTTCTGGCCCGCAAGGGCATCATCAACGCACAGGGACGAAAGTGCCTGACCGACCTGCTCATCAATGTGATCCTGCCCGCGAACATCATCCAGTCGTTTCTGGTGGAGTTCAGCTGGGATGTGCTGAAGAGCAGCGCGTCGATCCTTGTGATCTCGCTGGCGCTGCAGATCGGCTGTGTGGTGCTGTGTGCCCTGGGCTACAACTGGCTGCCCTTTGCAAAGCGGAGCGTTTACCAGTATGGCACGGTCTGCTCCAACGGTGCGTTTCTGGGCAGCGCACTGGTGGACGGCATCTGGGGCAGCAGCGGCCTGCTGCTCAGCTCCATCTACCTCATCCCCCAGCGTGTGGCAATGTGGTCGGTGGGCGTGAGCTACTTTCTGCAGGACGAAAAGCCCGCTTCCAAAGAGGAGATGCGGGCAGACCGCAGGGCTGTGCTGCGGAAAACATTCACCCACCCCTGCATCCTGGCGGTCGTGGTGGGCATGGTGCTGATGGCCTCTCAGCTGCCGCTGCCCGGCTTTTTGGGCCGCACCGTCAAGAGCCTGAGCAATTGCAACATGGGTGTTTCCATGATCCTGATCGGTGCCATCATCGGCAGCAGCCGGATGGGCAAACTCTGGGATAAGGACTGCTTCCTCTACTGCCTCATCCGGCTGGGGCTCATCCCGGCGGCGGTGCTGCTGGGCTGCAGGCTCTGCGGCGCGGAGAGCCTTGTGACCGGTGTTTCCGTGGTATTGGCCGCCATGCCCATGGGCGGCGTGACCGCCGTTCTGGCGGAAAAGTACGGCGGGGATTCCGCCTTTGCCAGCAAGTGCGTTGCGGTCTCTACGGTGCTCTCCCTCATCACCACACCGCTGTGGTGCATGGTCGTGTAAGGGTGGGGCCGACCGCTGCGCCCGCGGCAAAATGTGAAAAACACCTTGTCAATGGCAATCATGGCCGAAGAATCACGGTTCTTTTTGTCCAATCGGCGAATAGCCTTTGCCGCCGGATGGTGATACAATAGGCAAGGTGTTGCGCGGCGGTGCCGCAGAATGCCATAACATGACAAAAATGAGGAGAGCGCGTGGAAAATGGAACCATTTTATCTGATGCCCGGGCAGGAACGCTGTGAACAGTTTAAGGATGCGAACGGTGTGCCCAAAGTCCGCTACTCCTATTGTTCGCTGAACGGGGCGCTGTTCCACTGTGTGAGCTGCAGCGTGGAAGAAGCCGAGCGCCTGTGCGAGGACTGGCTGGTGGGTCAGGACCGCTGCTACATCAACTGAAAAATGCACCCTCTGCTCCTTTGCGGAATAAGCTGTAAGAGAATCAGCTTATCGGCAAAGGAGTTTTTTTATATGATGAATGGCATCCTGCGTATCCAGACCTATCGGCCCCGGCAGTCGGCTCCGGTGGAGGGAGTGACTGTTGTGATCACCGGCAGCGGCTTCACGGCTCACCGCATCACCGATGCCGAGGGCAATGCCGAGGATGTGGCCATCTGTGCCCCGGCCTGCGCCCTCTCGCTGGACGAGAACAACACCACGACCCTGCCCTATGCCGTGTGCAGCCTGACGGCCAGAAAGCCGGGCTACCGCACCGTCCGCATCCAGGGCATCCAGATCTTTGCCGGGCAGGTCACGCTGGCCCGGCCTGAGATGATCCCGGACACCGAGGAGGGAAAAGACATCGCCAACCCGCCTGTGATCATCCCCACCCACGCTTTGTTTGCGGGGAACGGCGGCAGCGGCCCGACCCCCACCGAGCACTGCACCGGCAGCCGGGTGCTGGACCGGGTCATCGTGCCCCAAAATATCACGGTCCATCTGGGCAGGCCCGCCGCCTCGGCCCGGAACGTGACGGTGTCCTTCCGGGATTATATCGCCAATGTGGCTTCCAGCGAGGTCTACCCCACTTGGCCCATTGAAGCGTTGAAAGCGAACATCCACTGCCAGATCTCGCTGGCGCTCAACCGTATTTACACCGAGTGGTATCCCAGCAAGGGCTACACCTTCAATATCACCAACTCCACCAGCTACGACCAGTATTACGTCCATGGCCGCACTGTGTTCGATGTGATGGTAAAGCTGACGGATGATATCTTCAACACCTACATCCGCAAGACCGGCACCGTGAATCCCTACTACTCCGAATACTGTGACGGAAAGTCCGTTACCTGCCCGGGGCTCAAGCAGTGGGGCACGGTCACGCTGGCAAATCAGGGACGCAATGCCCTGAGCATCCTCAAGTACTACTACGGCAGCGATATCGAGATCGTCCGCACCAGCAACATCCAGTCCATCCCCAGAAGCTATCCGGGGTCTCCTCTCCGGCAGGGAGACCGGGGCACGGCGGTGTTCACCCTGCAGCGGCAGCTGAACCGCATCACCAAGGATTACCCCTTCCTTGGCCTGCTGACCGTGGACGGGATCTTTGGCAGCAGGATGACCGAGACCGTGAAGAGATTCCAGAAGCAGTTCAATCTGACCGCTGACGGCGTGGTGGGGCGGCAGACCTGGTATAAGATCAGCTATATCTATGTCTCGGTGAAAGACCTTGCAGAGCTGACCAGCGAGGGCGAAACGACCACCGGAACCCTCTCGGACGGCACCTGGGGCGGCACCATCCTGCGCGTCGGCTCTTCCGGCAGCGCTGTGGAGCAGCTGCAGTTCTGGTTGAACACCCTGGCCCAGTACGAGAGCAGCATCCCCTCCGTGACAGTGGATGGCGTGTATGGCAGCGGAACCGCCGGTGCGGTCCGGGCCTTCCAGCGAAGATACGGCCTGTCTGTGGACGGTGTGGTGGGCCGCGCCACCTGGACAGAACTCTACGATCAGTTCCGCAGCATCCAGTCCGACAACGGCAGGCCCAACGCCTACCCGGGCACAGCCCTGCGGCAGGGCAGCAGCGGGCAGAACGTCCGGCTGGTGCAGTTCTGGCTCAAGATCGCCCGCACGGTGTATCCCAGCCTGAACACCCTGACCGTGGACGGAAAATTCGGCGCAGGCACGGCAGCGGCAGTGCGGAGATTTCAGAGCTACTTCGGCCTGACCAGTGACGGTGTGGTGGGCCGCACGACCTGGAACAAGCTGTATGAGGTCTACAACGATATCGCCAACCGGCTGCTCACGGCCAGCCTGCGCCCTGGTGAGTATCCGGGCGTTCTGCGCCGGGGCAGCACCGGAACGGCAGTGCGGGAGCTGCAGTTCTACCTCTACCTGATGAGCGCCTACGAGAGCAGCATCCCCGTTGTTTCCATCGACGGCAGCTTCGGTGCGGCGACCGAGAACGCCGTGCGGGCCTACCAGCGCTTTGCGAAGCTGACGGTGGACGGTGTAGTAGGGCGCACGACCTGGAATTCTCTCTACGGTAAAGCAAGCATCCTGCGGGTGTCCGGCCCGGTGGTCACGCTGAAGCGCCTGCCTTACCCGGGCACACCGCTGGCAGTGGGGGCCACGGGGGACGCGGTGCTCTACTATAATCTCCTTTTGCAGCGCATTGCCTACTATTTCGACAGCGTGGAAAGCCCGCCCCTGTCTGACCAGTATACTGACGAGACGGCAGCCTCTACCCGCAGTGCACAGGCCCTGCTGGATCTGCCCGAGACCGGAGTCGCGGATGCAGAGACCTGGACGGCCGTGGAGGCCCTGAGCCTGCAGCTGGCCGCCGTTTCCCCCAACCCTGACCGGGATGCCGGGCAGGCCGATGCTTACCCGGGCCGCGCCATGAAAGAGGGGAGCGTTGGCCCGGATGTGGGGCAGATCGAACAGTGGCTCAATGGACGCTATATGCGGATCTGCGGCGAGGACTATGTGACCGAGAACTTCCGCTTCGGCCCGAAGGAAACAGAAGGTGTCCGGGCAGTACAGGAGCGGGCGGACCTGCTGGTAACAGGTACGGTGAACGAGGAGACCTGGGCCGCGCTCCGTGCCCAGAGCTGCGAATGCGAGGAGGGATGACGGATGGCACGGCTGCTGATCTACGATGCCTATGAGAACAAGGTGTACACCTACAACAGCCTGAACGAAAACGACCCGATGCCTTACAGCACCGAGCGCACCCTGACATTGCGGGAGTTCCGGGGAAAATCGGGGAGCCCGGTGCTCTGGACGACCATCGCCGCCATGGAGGCATGGAACCTGACCCGCCGCAAGTACGGCAAGGGCATTCCGGTGGGGTATGCCTTCCGGCGCATCTGGGAAGGCGGCCACGGCACCCGCAGCCAGCATTACGCCGGCGTGGCCTTTGATGTGGGCCAGAGCCTGACCCAGAGCCGGCGCACGGCCATCTATAGGGCCGCCCGGTCCACCGGAGCATGGGGCTATGTGGAGCCCCTGAGCCAGACCCCCACCTGGGTGCACTTTGACCGCCGCTACGGCACCCCTGCCTGCAGGGGCACCACCGCCGGGTAC
>ERZ791607.1955-NODE-1955-length-12828-cov-5.597902_pt1 | contig 12828 bp, 11 predicted proteins | sample MGYA00509964_ERZ791607 | MGnify/ENA primary metagenome ERZ791607 (study PRJEB30046, sample SAMN00791907) | human gut metagenome | study: EMG produced TPA metagenomics assembly of the A metagenome-wide association study of gut microbiota in type 2...
AGTTCAGAACCACGATGATACCGAACTGGATGGGATCGATGCCGATGGAGGTGGCGATGGGCAGCAGGATGGGGGTAGCGATCAGGATGATGGGAGCCATATCCATGATGCAGCCCAGAACCAGGATGATGAGGTCGATGAGCAGTGCGATGATATAGGGGTTGCTGGTGACGCTGGTGATGGCGTTTGCGGCCAGATCAGGCACGTGCAGCATGGTCAGGCAGTTACCGAACACTGCAGAGGTGGCGATCAGGATGAGGACGATGGACAGAGTGTTGACGCACTCGTCCAGAGCGTGCCAGACGCCCTTCCAGTCAAGGCCCTTGTAGACAAAGACGGAGACCAGCAGAGAGTAGATAACTGCGATAGCAGCGGACTCCGTAGCAGTGAACACACCGCCGACAACGCCGAACACGACGATGACGACTGCGGCCAGAGCCCAGATGGAGGTGCCCAGCTGCTTGATGAAGCCTTTGATGGTGAAGGGAGAGCCCTTGGGGTAATTCTCTTTCACAGAGATGATGTAGGAGCCGATCATCAGGACGATGGCCAGCAGCGCGCCGGGCAGGTAGCCAGCCAGGAAGAGGCTGCCCACGGAGATGCCGCCGGCGGTGGTGGCGTAGATGACCATGTTATGGCTCGGGGGGACCAGCAGGCCCTCGCAGGAGGAGGTGATGGTAACGGCCGTGGAGAAGTCGGCGTCGTAGCCCTGATCGACCATCATAGGGATCATGATGGAGCCGATGGAAGCGGTATCTGCGGAAGCAGAACCGGAAATGCCGCCGAAGAAGTAGGAAGCAACGATATTGACCATTGCCATGCCGCCGCGCATCCAGCCGACGCAGGCGTCAGCCAGAGCGATCAGCTTTTCAGAGATGCCACCGCTGCCCATGAGGACGCCCATGGTGATGAAGAAGGGGACGGCCATCAGGCTGAAGGACGAGATGCCCTTGACCATCAGGCGGCAGACATCGGTCAGTGCCTGACCCTGCACCATCAGGCAGAGCACGCTGGACAGGCCAACGGCGTATGCGATGGGGAAACGCAGGAAGATCATGACGAAGAAGCTGACAAGAAGGACAACGATTGCCAGTGTCTGGACTGTCATATTAGTTCTCCTCCTTTACAAAAAAGCTCTTGATGTGATTGTACAGCGCCTCGATCTCGAAGATGATCATGGCGACACCGGCCAGAGGCACGGGGAAGTACATCCAGAAACGGCTCAACCAGGGCATCGAGACATAGAAACCGCGGCCGCCCAGGGTGGTGGCGTAGTTCCAGCCCACCACCAGCATGATGAGGCCGAGGATGCAGACCGCCAGATCGGCGAGGATGTCCAGCACCTTGACGACGATCTTGGGCAGGTAGACGTCAAATGCGGTCATCCGGATGTGTGCGCCGCGGCGGATGGCCAGAGCGGCACTCAGCACGGCCATATAGCTCATGCAGGTCAGCACGACCTCTTCCGTCCATGCGGGGTCCGGGATGAACGGGACGTAACGACCAATGACCGACATGGTGGTGATGAGAATATCTGCGATCAGCAGCAGCTTGCAGATAAACAGGACCACTTTGTAGGTGACGTCGTACGCCGGCTTGATCTTATCCAGAGTGGTAAAGATTTTCGGCATAGGATCTCCTCCATACTCTTATAAAAAGCCCGGCGGGTCTGCGGGCGTATCCCGTAGTCCCCCGCCGGGCTATGTACTACTTCAGGATAAAGGCGCTTTTATCAGGCCTTCATATCCAGCAGCTGCTGATACAGCTCAGCCTGATCCGAGGTGTTCTCGCTGATGACCTTAGCGCAAGCCTCCTGCCAGGGAGCCTTATCGGGGACATCGATGACGTTGCAGCCGGAAGACTTCAGCTCGTCGAGGACCTTGTTCTCAGCGGTCTCGGACAGGTCAGCGTTGAAGGCCTGCGTATCCGCAGCAGCCTCCATGACGGCAGCCTGCTGGTTCTCGGTCAGCTTGTTCCAGGCGTTGTCGGTGATGACAGCCTGCACAGCGCCCAGAGTATGGCCGTCGAGGATCAGGTTGTTAGCGACCTCGGGGAAGGCGTTGGACTTGTAGTTTGCGATGGGCTGCTCAGCGCCATCGACAACGCCGGTCTGCAGTGCGCTGTACAGCTCGCCGAAGGAGACGACGGTGGGGTTAGCGCCCAGGCCCTCGACCATGCCGTTCATGACGGGGTCGTTGGACACGCGCAGCTTCAGGCCCTTGAAATCAGCGATGCCGGAAACGGGCTTGACCGTGAAGAAGTGACGGAAGCCCTCCTCGCCGTAGAAGATGCCGCGAACGGGCAGGCCCAGCTCCTGGGGCTCGTTCAGGAACTCAGGTGCCAGCTCGCTGTTGGCGAAGTTCCAGAAGTGTGCGCGGTTCTCGAAGGTGAAGGGGATGGACAGCAGCTTGGACTTGTTGCAGCCGTAGCTGGTCAGTGCGAAAGCGGAGATACGGCTGATGTCGATGGAGGTGGAGCCGCCGAGGATAGCGTCCAGAACGTCGTTCTCAGAGCCCAGAACGCCGGAAGCCTGCACATCGACGACGACGGAGCCGCCGGTCAGCTCCTCGACCTTCTCCTTGAAGTGAGAACCGGTCTGGCCGACGATGGTATCCAGCGGGTTGACCTCGGCGTAGACCAGAGTCACCTTCGGGTCGGAAGCAGCAGCTGCGGCATCACCGGCGGGAGCGGTGGAAGCTGCAGCAGAGGAAGCGGTAGAGGCAGCAGTGCTGCTGCCGGAGCCACCGCAGGCGGTCAGTGCCAGAGCAGCGGCGGAAACACCGGCTGCTGCCAGAAAGCTGCGACGAGAAATCTTCTTCATGATAAAATCCTCCTTAGATTTTCCTCATTCAGGGCGGTGCGCTCTGCACGGGTCGCACACCGTCCGTTCATTTACTGTACACACTTTAGCAAATTTTTTTAGTCAGAACAAGGGCTTATGAAAAATGTCCTGTTTTTCAAAAAAATGTGAGAAACACTTTTGTGCATTTCTTACAAGCAACGGTGCAGTTTGTTCAGCACACTGCCCAACAAGATGAATACAATGTAATATCTCTTGCACTTTTTCAGGCTTCGCGGATGCGCTGGATGAGGCGGCTCTGCTCCTCAAAAGCCGCGTACACAGGCTCGACTGCCGCCCGGAAGCGGGCTTTTTCGGCGGCGGAGAGGGTCGTCACCTCCACGCCCCATTCCCGCATATGCTTCTCGGCGCTGGCCTCCCGCTCCGCCCAGAGGCGGCGTTCGGCCAGAGCGCTCTCCTTTCCGCAGGTGCGGATGATGTCCGGGAAGCGTTCGTCCAGCTCTGCCAGTTTTTCCATCGCGGCCTCGCTGGCCAGCTGCAGCTCCGGCACACGGGTGTGCTCATCCTTTAAGAAATAGGGGGCCACCTCATAGTGGCCCATGGCCTCATAGCTGGGCCAGTTGTTTTCCGCGCCGTCTATCTCGGCGTTGTGCAGGGCTGCATAGACCCGGCTGTAGACCACCTGCGCCGGCTTTGCGCCGAGGTCCAGTATCATCTCGCTCATCATGTCCGACTCCTGCACCCGGAGCGTCAGCCCCGCGAGGTCCGCCAGTGTCTCCACCTTTTCGCGGGTGTAGAAGCTGCGGACACCGGCGTCGAACCATGACAGGCCCACAAGGTCCATCGCGCCGAGGCCGGAGAGGAATTCATCGCCGATCTCACCGTCCAGCACCCGCCACATCTGGGGCGCGTCGGTATAGAGAAAAGGCAGCTGCAATACGCTCAGGGCCGGCTGATACTCGGCCAGCTGGCTCAGAGAGACGCGGGCAAAGTCGATGCCGCCGTACTGCATCTGCTCGATGACGCTCTGTTCGGCCCCCAGTTCCCCGCCGCTGTAGACCACGACTTTGACCCTCCCCTCCGTCCGCTCAGCCACAAGGTCGGCGAAGGCCAGAGCGGCCTGCGTGGTGGGATAATCCTCGGGCTGGTTCTCGGCGTAGCGCAGGATGAGCTCCGGTCCGTTGTACTCTTCCGTCTTGCTGCAGCCCACAGCGCCCAGCGCCGTGGAGCCGCCCACGGGGATGATATAGCCCTTGTGTCCCTGGTTGGCCAACACCTCGCAGCGCTCACGCATCTCGGCGTAGATGTCCTCATAGCTGTCGGTGTCCATAAATTCCACCTGCGCGCCGAAAATATCGTCCAGCACCAGATTGCCCTTGCGGTCCGTGACACCCCGCTTTTTCAGGATCAGGACACAGCGCATCCCCAGACGGGCGGCGCAGGCGGCGGTGAGCATGGCATGGTTGGACTGGGCCCCGCCGGTGGTGAACACGGTGTCGCAGCCCTGCTTCTGGGCGTCCGCCAGCAGATATTCCAGCTTGCGGACCTTGTTGCCGCCCAAAGCGACGCCGCACAGGTCATCCCGTTTGATCCAGATGCTCTTGTTGTAGATCCGGCTGATATTTTCCAGCCGGTAAAAGGGCGTAGGATACACGCCCAGCCTGAGCTGAGGCAGATTATTCCAATGACTCATACGCTCATTTCCCCCGGAGTTCCTTGATACGGGCAGGGATGTCCTCCGCCTTGTAGACGGCGCTGCCCGCCACCAGCACGTTGGCACCAGCGTCGATGCAGGTCTGACAGGTGTCGGGGGCCACGCCGCCGTCCACCTCCAGTTCGCAGGCGGGGTTCCGCTCATTGATGAGCTTGCGGATGGCGGCCACCTTGGGCATCTGGTCCGCCATGAATTTCTGACCGCCGAAGCCGGGCTCCACGCTCATCACCAGCACCAGATCCAGCTGGTCGAGATACGGGGCCAGCGCCTCCGGCGCAGTACCGGGCTTGATGGTCAGGCCCACCTTGCAGCCCAGTGCCTTGACCGCATCGATGGTCTGCTGGATGTCGTCCTCGCACTCGAGGTGGAAGTTGTACAGGCTGGCACCCGCCTTGATGAAAGGCTCTGCGTACTGCAGCGGGTGGCTGATCATCAGGTGGACATCGTAGAATGCTGCGGGCATCCCCTTGTGCAGGCTTTTCAGTACCGGCACGCCAAAGCTGATGTTGGGCACAAAGTGGCCGTCCATCACGTCATAATGCAGCATCTGCGCACCGGCATCCAGCACCATGCGGCAGTCTGCGCCAAGCTGATTGAAATCAGCCGAAAGGATCGAAGGACTAATGATCGTCATTGTGTTTTGTACTCTCCGTTATTTTTCAGAAAGATTACACCATCCGTTCTGCCAGAGCACCTGTTTTGGGGCCGGAATGCAGGGCGGGCATGGTTACTCTTAGTTTACATGAAAACACGCAAAAAATCAAACCCGGAGCCGTGTTTTTCACGGAAAAGTCTCAAACCTGCCCCTGTATCCATCCAAAATCCATTCCAAAACCAAAAACGACCAGACCGCCCCGCCCATTTCAGGGGGACAGTCTGGCCGCGGATTCAGTTGACAGGCTTCATGCTGGCGGGGTCCTCCACCGGCACAGGCTGACCGGATTCATCCGGCAGGCGCTTCATGCCGCTGGGGTTGGGGGGCGTGGCGGGCAGGGTGAACACGAACTGACACCACTCGCCCTGCTGGCTCTCCACACGGATCTGGCCTCCGGAAAGGTTGACCAGCACCTTGCAGATATTCAGGCCAAGACCGGCTCCCCGGGCGTGCAGGCCGCGGGACCTGTCCTCTTTGTAGAAGCGCTGGAACACATAGGGCAGCGCCTCGGGGCTGATGCCCTGACCGGAATTCCAGATTGAGATCTCCACCTCGGGGCCCAGCTTCTCCACATGGAACTTGATGGTGCCGCCCGCCGGGGTAAACTTGATGGCATTGTCCAGAATGTTATAAGCCACCTGATGGATGAGGTCGGGGTCTGCGTAGACCAGCACCTTTTCATCCATGGTCAGGCCTTCCAGATCGATCATGCCGTCATTGATGCGCTGCTCCGCCGAAAGGGCCACACCGGTGAGCGTCTCCCAGATGTTGAACATCCGGGCGTTCACCTGATACTCGCCGCTTTCCAGCTTGGAGAGATCGAGCATGTTCTGGATGAGCCGGGCCAGGCGGCCGGTCTCCTCGCTGACCAGCTGCAGGTAGTGGTTCTGCATATCGGGCGGGATGGTGCCGTCCAGAATGCCGTCCACAAAGCCCTTGATGGTGGTCATGGGGGTGCGCAGCTCGTGGGCGATGTTGCCCATGAACTGGCCGCGGGAATTGTCGTTGGATTGGATGTTCTCCGCCATCTGGTTGAAGGTGCGGGCCAGATCCACCACTTCGCCCTCACCTTCCACGCCCTCAACACGGACAGAGAAGTCCCCGCCGCCAAACCGCTGGGCGGCATCGGTGATCTTCTGGAGCGGGTCGGTCAGCTTCCGCATCAGAAAGGAGGTCAGCACACTGGCGCAGAGCAGCATGACGCAGGCAGAGAAGAAGAAGTTCGACCAGAACTCCTCCTTGAAATCGGTCAACCGCGCACCGGAGGAGCAGAGGAAGAGATAGCCGCTGTTGTTGCCCTGGGCATCCTGCATGTGCCGCACCGAGACATAGCTCTTCTCGGTCAGCACACCGTCCAGCGTGCTCAGGGTGTGGTAGGGCTGATCCCCGGCAACTTTTTCCATAAGCTCCGGCCCCACAACATCTGTTCCCACCATCTCGGGGTTGGAGGCAATGAGGACCCTGCCCTCTTCATCGGTGAAAAACAGGTAAGCCTCGGCGCTCTCGCCGATGATCTCCAGCTTGGTGTTCAGGGCATCCAGCTCGGCCCCCTTGGGCAGAGCCGCCTGCTGCACGATATAATCCGCCGCGCGCTGGGTCACATCCGCCACGCTGTCCAGCGTGTCGTACCGCTCCTGGGCAAAATAGCGGCTGAACAGCAGCCACTCGGAGCACCCCAGCACCGCCGTGCCCAGCACCAGCAGGGTGGCCACCATCGAAAAGAAGGTGACCGAAATACTTTTGCGCATTACTGACGCACCTCGAACTTATAGCCCACGCCCCAGACGGTCTTGAGCTCCCACTTGTCGGAAGCACCTGCCAGCTTTTCGCGCAGGCGCTTGACATGGACATCGATGGTGCGGCTGTCGCCGTAGTACTCAAAGCCCCACACCTCGTCCAGCAGCTGGTCGCGGGTGTAAACGCGGTTCGGGTGGGAGGCCAGGCAGTTCAGCAGCTCCAGCTCCTTAGGGGGAGCTTCCACCACCTTGCCCTTGACCCGCAGCTCGTAGCTGTTCATGTCCAGCCGCAGGTTGTCGAACTCGATCACGCCCTCAGTGCTCTCAGTCTGGGCGGTGGTGGTGGTGCAGCGGCGCAGCACCGCCTTGATGCGGGCCACGACTTCCTTGGTGTCAAAGGGCTTGACCATGTAATCGTCTGCACCCAGCTCCAGGCCCAGCACCTTGTCAAAGGTCTCACCCTTGGCGGTCAGCATCATCACCGGGGTGTTGCCCAGCTTGCGGATGCGGCGGCAGACCTCCAGGCCATCCATCTTGGGCATCATCACATCCAGCAGCACCATATCCGGCTTGACCTGATTGAACTTGTCCAGACCTTCTTCGCCGTCGTTCGCAGTGGTGACCTGATAGCCCTCCTTGGTCAGATAAAGCCGCAGCAGCTCGCAGATGTTGGTATCGTCGTCCACGACGAGGATCTTTTCGTTGGCCATAGTGGTTTCCTCCCCAATTCTGTATGTTCCGGCCCTTTCGGGCCTTGTGACAAAGTATCCACTTCTTATTATACGGAAGAGTTATGACAAAATAAAGAAGGTTTTGTATGATTTTTGGGACGCAGGCTCCGCCGCTCAGCTCATCATCAGCCGGATGATCTCCTCATTGGTCTGCCGCATCCCGTCCTTGCCCAGACGTCCGATGCCCTTGATGGTGGTCTCGATGTCCTTCATCACGATGCCATCGCCGCCCTTGAACTCCTGATTGCACTTGTACATGTTGTAGCCCAGCAGCGCCGCATCCACCGAAGATGCGATCTTTGCGGCGCAGGAAGCCTTGGCTCCATCGCACACGATGCCGGACACGATGGCAAGGGCGTTGACCACCGTGTGGATGGCAGCCTGATAGCCGTCGCCGCACAGGTACACGATGCCTGCGCCTGCACCCGCACCCGCGCTGACCGCGCCGCAGTAGGCAGACAGGGTGCCGATGCCGGTCTTTTCGTGGATGGCCACCAGATTGGAGATGATGAGGGCGCGGTAGAGCTTTTCCTTGCCGCTGTGCAGCTCCTTGGCGTACTCGATGAGGGGCACCGAGCAGGTGATGCCCTGATTGCCGCTGCCGGAGTTGATGATGACCGGCAGCTCGCAGCCGTTCATGCGGGCATCGGAGCCGGCGGCGGCCTTGGCTTTTGCGCGGTTGGAGACATCGTTGCCGTAAGTGGTCAGCAGCACCCGCCCGATGTTGGCGCCGTAGTCGCCCAGCAGGCCCTCTTCTGCAATGGCGTTGTTGTAGCGGATCTGCCGTTCCAGCAGGTCTGCCACGTCCCGCAGGTCGGCGGTCTCGGCAAAGTCCCAGATGTCCTGCATGTTCAGCAGGCTGCGGTCGGCGCGGGCATCCTCCTGCACGGTCTCGTCCAGCAGGGGCACCTCGTACAGCACCGTGCCGTTCTTCTCAATGCGGCAGATGTTGGTGTGGTAGTCCGCGATGCGCACCCGGGCGTAGTCCTGCCCGCAGCGCTCAGTGACGACGATGTCAAACACATGCCCCTGCTCGGTGTGCTCGATGGTGATGGGCACTGTCTGCAGATAGTCCCGGATGGCAGACTTCTTTTCCTCGCTGACCTCCGAGATGACCTCCAGCTCCTTCTCGGCGGAACCGGCGATGATGCCTGCCGCCACCGCCGCCTCCATGCCCTTCAGGTGCCCGGTGTTGGGCACGATGACGCTTTTCACGTTCTTGATGATGCTGCCGCTCACCTGCAGCTGCACGCTGTCCGGCAGCACCCCCAGCACCTCTCGGGCTTTTGCCGCCGCATAGGCCAGCGCGATGGGCTCGGTGCAGCCCATCGCCGGGATCAGCTCCTCCTTCAGGATCTCCACATAAGCCTGATAGCGCGGGTCGTTGCGTTCCATAACATCCTCCTGCCTTCCCTTCTGGAAATCGGTTCGTATTTCAAGAACAGTATAATATAGAACTCCCGCCGTGTAAATCCGTTGTTTTGCGCCCATCCCCTTGCGCTCCGGGTTTTCATCGCGTATAATGGTAGTTGTATCGTTATGCCAAAAAAACGTGTAAGGAGCGTATTTTATATGAAGTTAGGTATCGTCGGTCTGCCGAACGTCGGCAAGTCCACTCTGTTCAACGCCATCACCTCCACCAAGAACGCGGAAGCCGCCAACTACCCCTTCTGCACCATTGAGCCCAACAGCGGCATTGTGGCCGTGCCGGACAAGCGGCTGGACAAGCTGGCCGAGATCTGGCAGACCAATAAAAAGACACCTGCCATCGTGGAGTTTGTAGACATCGCCGGTCTGGTCAAGGGTGCCAGCCAGGGTGCAGGCCTGGGCAACAAGTTCCTGGGCCACATCCGCGAGTGTGATGCCATCGTGCACGTGGTGCGCTGCTTTGATGACGACAACATCATCCATGTGGTGGAGGACGTGACCAAGGCCGAGGCCGTGGACCCCATCGCTGACATCGATGCCATTGACTACGAGCTGATCCTCTCTGACCTCGAGGTCGTTCAGAACCGCGCGGGCCGGATGGCCAAGGCTGCCAAGAGCGGCAACAACAAGGGTGCTGCCGCTGAAGCCGCCTGGCTGCAGAAGCTGGCCGACCACCTGAGCGCAGGCAAGCCCGCCCGCAGCTTTGACTTTGACGAGGGGGATGCCGAGCAGCAGGCCGTGCTGCACGAGATGGGCCTGCTGAGCTCCAAGCCCGTGCTTTACGCCTGCAACGTGGGCGAGGATGACCTGATGGAGGGCATTGAGAACAACCGCTATGTCCCGCTGGTGGCCGCCCGCGCCGCCGAGGAGGGGGCCCGCTACATTCCCATCTGCGCCAAGACCGAGGAGGACATTGCCGACTACTCCCCCGAGGAGAAGAAGGCTTTCCTGGCCGAGATGGGCATCGAGGCCAGCGGCCTGGACAACCTCATCACTGCCAGCTACGACCTGCTGGGTCTCATCTCCTTCCTGACCGACGGCAAGAAGGAGTGCCGCGCCTGGACCATCCGCAAGGGCACCAAGGCACCTCAGGCCGCCGGTAAGATCCACAGCGATTTTGAGCGCGGCTTCATCCGCGCCAGCGTCATCGGCTATGGCGACCTGGAAGCCAACAACTTCGATTATGCCGCTGTCAAGGCCAAGGGCCTGCAGCGCACCGAGGGCAAGGAGTACGTTGTGAAGGACGGCGACGTGATCGAGTTCCTGTTCAACGTCTGATGTATGATAAAAGTGTCTCCCGCGCGGCGCGTGGGAGACACTTTTGCCCAGGAGAAAGGACATCTATATGATTATCGGAATTATGGGCGCAATGCCCGATGAAGTCGATCAGCTGTGTGCAAAACTGGAAAACGTCACCGTGGAGCCCTACGGCGGCGTGGAGTATCACAGGGGCACGCTGGCAGGCAAGCAGGTCGTGGTCTGCTGTGCAGGCATGGGCAAGGCCAATGCCGCCGCCACCACTCAGGTGCTCATCACCCGATACGGTGCCGAGAAGATCATCTTCTCCGGCATTGCAGGCAATATGACCAGCAAGATCGGCATTGGTGATGTGGTCATCGGCAAGACGGTGCTCTACCACGATGCCCAGCTGGACATGATCTGCCAGAACCCGCCCTACCTGAAGGAGTACACCGGTGACCCGGCCCTCATCGCCGCCGCTGAAAAAGCCTGCGCCGAGGCCGGGGTCAAGGCCCTGACCGGCAAGATCGCCACCGGCGACCTGTTCGTGGGCGACAGCGAGACCAAGGCCGCCATTGAGGCCAAATGCGCCCCCGACTGCGTTGAGATGGAGGGTGCCGCCGTGAGCCAGATCGCCGCCAAGAACGATGTGCCCTGCGTCATCCTGCGCGCCATGAGCGACAATGCCGACGAGGACGGCCACGAGGTGCTGGTGGTGAAGAAGTTCAGCATCGCCGAGTACGTGGCTACCGCCACCCGGATTGTGGCGGCCATGGTGGAAGCACTCTGAGCAGCCGGAGCCGCCTTTACAGAAACTGCTCCAGTTTCAGCCGGTTCTCTTCCTCCAGATCCTGCAGCTTCTGCATCAGGCGCTTGGAGCCGGGGGCCGCATCGGGATAATCCTTCTGGCTCTTGATGCAGTCCATCACGCCCTGACTGCTTCCCTCGCTGAGCATTTCGGCCAGATTGCGGGTGGATCTGTCGGTGAGCGTTTTCATGCCGATGCCCATTTTGGTGTTGAGCTTTGCCATGATGCTCTGGCCCTGAGCCGTGCCGCCGCAGGCCTCGATGGCGGTGTGGGCCTCCTGATTCAGTTCCCGGTAGAGGTTCCGCTCCCGCAGGAGCTCGGCCCGGAAGGCAGGGTCCTCGGTCATGGGCACGATCTGTTCCAGCGTGTTCTTGCCCATCTCCGTGTTCTGCACCACCGCTTCCAGCAGATTCAGGTTATCATTTTTCTGATTTTCCATACAAAAATCCCCCTTTGTGGCACTAGCTTGTCCTGCAAAGGGGGATTTTATGCATTCGGTTTATCTGCTGCAGATCTGGTCGCCGCCGGCGGTCTGGGCCGCCTTCAGGCGCTGCTCACACAGCTGATACAGTGCGTCCCAGTTTTTGCCCCGCACCTCGCCGGTGCAGGCGCAGCCGATGGACTGGGTAAAGGGCACCCGGCGCATCAGGCCCACCGATGCCACGCACGCGCGGGGCATCTCGGCATAAATGCCGTTCAGCTCCTCGGCCAGCTCTGCGCAGTTCTTATCCGCACAGCCGATGGCGAACAGCGTGTCCGTCAGGCGGCAGACCACCCGCTCTGCAGGGCGGTCGTAGTACTTTTTCCACTGGTTGGCCACAAAACAGACCAGCTGGTTCATCACGGCATCGCCCTGCCGGGTGCGCATCCCGTCCTCATCGTCCAGCGCCACCAGCGCCAGCGAAGCACAGCGGTGAGCATCCGTCCACTCATCCAGCCGGGTGCAGAACTCCGTTTCAAAATAACGGCGGTTGAACACGCCGGTCAGGAAATCGTGATTCATATCGTCCCGGCAGAGCTCCCGCTCCCGCGCGGTCATCCGATCCTCCGGCAGGTCGCTGCCCGCCAGCGGAGCCGTCATCTGCAGCTGCCAGAGCTTGCCGTCCGCCTCGATCAGGCGGCGCAGCACGCAGTCCACCTGCCCATTGCGCAGGACATAATCCACCTGCAGGCCATCGTCCTGCCAGGTGTCCGCGGCCTCCTCATCGGCTTCCGTCAGGGTCACATCTTCAAAGGCGGTCTGTGCGTTTTCTGCAAAGGCGCGCAGATCCTGTTCCGTCCATTCTTTTTTCATGCGTTTTTCCCCATTATCCGGTGCCGGACTCTCTCCCCTCCGGCACAGCTTTGCCACACGGCCGCTGAAAGCGCAGCCCCCATTACCGGAATTATACCATCTCGTGCCGGGCGTTTCCAGCAAAACGCACAAACTTTAACGTATTTTTTTACATTTTCGTCAAACTGCTAAACACACTCCGGATTTCCGGCCTGGTTATGTACGGCAGTACACGGCGCACTCTGCCAGAATGCGCTTGGCCAGCGCGGCAGTGTCGAACCCGTCGGCGGCGCGCCAGGTCCAGTTTCCGCCCAGCTTGCCGGGGCTGTTCAGGTGGGCTTCCTCGCCCAGGCCCAGCCACTCGGCCATGGGGATGATGGTGCGGTCGGCCACTGAACCCAGCGCAGCCCGGAGCAGCGCGGTGCGGGCCGCCTCTGTTCTGAC
>ERZ791607.1968-NODE-1968-length-12752-cov-2.098685_pt1 | contig 12752 bp, 19 predicted proteins | sample MGYA00509964_ERZ791607 | MGnify/ENA primary metagenome ERZ791607 (study PRJEB30046, sample SAMN00791907) | human gut metagenome | study: EMG produced TPA metagenomics assembly of the A metagenome-wide association study of gut microbiota in type 2...
TGGAAGAGAACAAGTCGAACTTGTTTCAATAAGAGAAGCTTAGGAGTTTAATATGAAACAAACATATAGTATTTTACAAAGACAAGTGAATTTACAAACTGGGAAAGTTGCTGTTAGAGTTTGTAAAAAAGGAACAGAAGAAGAACTTTCTAAAGATGTAAACTATTGCAAATTAAGAAGCATCTTCAATCAAGACTTAACTTACTATCTTGTTAAACAAGAGAATGAAAAAGAAGTTATTAAAATCTTAAAAAAGAAGGTTGTCGAAGAAGATGATCGTTATGTAGAAATTAAATAGAGGAGGTTAAAAATCAAATGGTACACGTTATGGATAACTACTACTTTGATGCTGATAGCAACTGTTATACAGCTCTCGAAGATACTTTGAAGAAAGATAAAGACGATAAACCAGTTTATCGAACAATCGGCTATTATCCTTCGGCTAAAGATGCTGTAAAAGGAATTGCTAAATACATTCATAAGAAACTTGCAGGGAATGAAGAAAGCTCAAGCATTGAATTAAGCGAATATATCAAAAAATGTGAAGATGTAAGCATCAAGCTACAAACAACACTTGACGATATTTTCAAAGCTGTTGACTTCTAAACAGATGAAAGGTAGGACATAGGGTCATGAACACATTAGAGTGGATTGAAGCAAAAACAAGTCTTATTGAAATTCAGCTAGAGGACTTCTTTAAAATCAACCAACTAAAATTGCATATGATCAATACATATCCCATCATCTGCAATTATTTGAGTGTCAACAACGACATTGAAGGATTAGAGCAACGCTCTTTTGAAGATTATAACGTTTTATATCAAGCGTTTATGAAGTATCAAAACATCATTTCTAAAATCAATCTAGAAGTCGTGTTTGTAGCATCCAAAGAAAATTTCTGTTTCTTCATGGGATGGACTGCAAAATTCTATGATGATATGTTAAATAGTACAAATGATGATATTAGAGCAATGATGGAAATGATTAATGACTATATCATTGACTCTCAACTTTCAGCAGGTCAGCGAGGATTTATTAAAGCGAACCTTACAAAGTTCAGAGCGCAAACAGCAGGAGAGCATGGTCATTCGTTGATAACTCAAAAAGAACAATTAAGCTCAGGTGGAAAGAGCACAGAGCTTAAATCCAAAGAACAGTTGATAGCTGAATTAGAGGGAATGGGACTCAACAAACAGTTAGTAGGTGGGACATACCCTCACGGTAAAAAATCAAAATAAAAAAGGTTGTGAAATTAAATCACAGCCTTTTGTTTTCTAAACTTTCAAGCAACAATGTTAATTTTGAAGTTATTGTGTCTAACTTCTTTCTTTCACTTTTAGTCATTCCGTTTTGCTCGTCGTTTTGTTCGCTCACTAGCATATTAAAAGCTTCCCACATTTTTTCTAATGAATCATCATTGATTTTAGCCATTGTTCATCCTCCTATGCATATTGCTTCTTGATCTTGCAGACATATTGTCTAGATTTACCTGTTTTGAATTGAATTTCTCTCGTTGAATAGCCTTCCTTTGCCATTTTAACAATTAGATTTATAACTTCTTGCGCTTTTTTTGTTGCAGGTCTACCAAGTTTAACACCTGCTTCTTTTTTTGCTTTAAGAGCATCTTTTGTTCTTCTCGCAAGTTTTTCTCTTTCATTTTGAGATGCAAAGCAATAAGTATCTAAAACGATTGATTTAATTAACTTGATATTCAAGTCAACTGTTCCATCTTCTTTGTAGATTGACATAGAAAGAGTAGGAACTTCTAAAATGATGACATTAACAACGTTATCTTCAAACCATTTGTATTCTCTTTTAATTCCGTCCCAATCACGACCTAATCTATCAACTTCGGTAAAGTACACGGTATCTTCTCCACTTTTGACAGTGTCTTTTAATTTTGAAAATTCGGGTCTATCAAAAGTCTTACCAGTAATAACATCTACAAACCATGCATCAATATGAATGTTATTCTTTTCAAAATAATCTTTCAAAATGTACTCTTGTCTATCAGTATGTTGTTTGTTTGTACTAATTCTCATGTATGCGTAATTCATTTTATATTCCTCCTTGAATGAATTGTTTAGTTTCGATATTTACCGTCATATATCGAGAACGCTCCTATTTCTTTGTGAAGCGCTGTTCACAATATTTTTGAATAAGTCTTAACCTTGCTTAAAACACTTCTCTACGAGTTTTTATATGTGCTGAATGTGATGTGATTAATCGACATCTGTTATATCATCAGTATCCAATTTAATGACATCTTTATTCTTGCCTTTGTCTCTAATAACAATTTCTAGATCAAGATAATCACAAATCTTAATCAATTCATCAGCGGTTATAAACCCACTTCTTATTTTATTGCTCAACGCTTGTTTAGAAGACATTCCTAAAACATCTTGCAATGAATTTTGTCTGACATTCTTATAGCCTAGCAAAAACTGAATTTTATTCTTTAACATTTTTTTCAACCCCTCGCCCCCTAAAACAGATGCGTACCTAGACATACCCCCATACACACCCCCCTTAGAGTTAATTCTTTGTTCTCTTTATATATAACATAGTCATTTTATAAAGTCAATAGAAAATGAATAAAAATGATAATTTAATATTTACAAGTACATTTAAGAAATTTACAAAAAAGTATTGAAAAGTAAATAACATAGGTGTACTATATGGGTGTCAAGAGGAACGGAGGACAAGAGAAATGGCAAAAATTAGAAAAGTAGAAGTTAAAACAATCTACACAATAGAATACACATGTAAGGAGCTTTTAAATATTATCGTTGATGCTCCAAAAGACAAAACAAATATAAACGGTATCTTTGATGACCTAGGCGGTGAAGATTGCAAATTGAACAGAGTCAAAGACATTTATAAAGGTGAAGAAATGCTAACCGCTGATGAACTTACATATATAGCAAATAAGCTAGGTTTTGACGGTTGGGAGTTTGCAGGAACTTATAACAAAGAAAGAAAAATAAGAACAATAACCGTTTATAACAACGGTGATACAATCAACATTTAACAGAAAGAGAGGAACAAAAAACATGGCAAGAACAATATACCAAGACCCATATAACTCAATAAAAACATGGGAAGTAACAGAATTAAGCGGTGGGTATTACCTAAAACAATTTATCAAGGGGAAACAATTTGGCAGAGGTTCAAGAACTACCAAAAAACACCTTAAAGAAATGGGGATTTTTGAAATGGAATGCATAAAAGTTATAGATAACTGGAAAGAAGGGAACGGAACAATGAAAGCAAAAGTGACAAGAGAGTTAAGCTATTTGGATTGTGTGAAAAGAGTGTGCGGAGATAAATATATCTTATGCAACAACCTTGAAAAAGATGTAGATTTTATGAATGCGCTATGTATTGCTCTAGAAGAAAGAAAAGACTTCACAATTAATCAAATGATTGAAGGTATTGAAGTATTAGAGGATGCTGAAAAACTCATGCAAGAATATTGTATTGAAGATGATGTTATTGAGGATTGTGAAACCCTTGACGACATCAAGGAAGCGTTAAATGAAGAACTTCAAGAGGTTTTAGACCATGAAGACATCTACCAATACTATTTAACAGCTTGTACTGGTTTTGATGTTGAATACAATGAAAAGCAATTAAATAACGCTTTATTCTTTGTTTACAACGAAAAGCTAGATTTATATGTGTTATGCGTATCACATTGTGGAACACCTTGGAACAGTGTTCACGGCACAACAATTAAGGAGGATTAAGGAAATGAAAAAGAATTTTAAAGTGTTCGTGGTTATGGTGTTATTAATTTTAGGTTTTGCGGGTTGTTACATGATGGGGCGCAATGACGGGGCGCAAGATGTCATAAACAATCAAATAGTATCAAGTGAAGACCATAAAAGGGGATTCTATGAGGTCGAATATGATGGACAATTATATCGCTATTGGTATGAGTAACCAAGGGAACGGAAGCATGAAGGGAGAAAGAGGAACATGGAACATTTTGTTTTATTTGAATGTGATGGGGCTGTTGGCATCTGCGACAGTCTCCAAGAAAATTTATACATTTTAGACTTACAACACGGATTTGTTGAAAAAATTGGGGATGTATGGGAAGTGTTTGGCAGTTATGACAATCTAACATGGAACAAGGAATATAAAGAGTTGCTATTTAACGGTTTAGAAGATAATGGCTTTTATATCGATTACATAAGCAAAGAGGGAAACATAACAGCTTATAACAGAGATATAGAGCATTATATCTTTGTTAAGATTGAAGGAGGGGCAAAAGATGAATAATAACATGTTATTGTTGTTGATCATTGCGCTGTTGTTTCTCAAATTCGCATTGATTGGGCTGTATAATATCAAAAAAGAATGTTATAATTCTTTTAAGAGAGAAGAAAAAGAAAATGAGCTTTTCAAAAAAATAGAAAGAATGAGGGTATGAGGGCATGGAAAGAAAATGGCTAGAAAGACTAGATAACGAGCATGTATTGCATCATGATTATATCGCTGAAAATGTATGTTTTAGTTCTATTGATTATATGAGTGGCACTATTGAAAAACATAATTCAAATGCAACGTTTAAAATTAAATTGTCATTAGGCAAAAAAGAAAAAACAATAGCTAAAAATTTAAACGCACTCGATATAAGACTTTATATTGATAAAGATTTAATTAACGCTAGAGTTATTCAAGTTTACGAAATTGATGATGAATATACATTTATTGTTAAATTTTAAAAAAAAAGAGAAAGGCCGAGGGGGGATAAGAAAAATGATTTATTTAGGAGAAAACGCAAAGCGATATATTTTAGATGCAGGAATTGATGAAAGTAAAATAAGCGAATATATCAGCGTGGACAAATTCAAAGAAGCGTTAGAATATGACAAGAGTAAATATAATTTAGAAGCTTTAGAAGTTTCAAAAGATGATAACTACGACTGGAGCGTATCGTATAATAATGATGAAACTTTTGAAGTTATTGAAGGGGTAGAGGTGTTATAATATGTGGACATTATTTAAAATTTTCTTTTATATCGTTGTATTACCTATTAGAGCTATGTGGTGTTTATTCATGAGCTTAGCAGGTATGTATAAATAGAATCAACTTGAATAGATGATAATAAACTAGGTTCAAATATAAAGAGCCTAGTTTTTTGTTTATAGATATTTAATACCCTTTTATTGTTCTTAATACTTTAATACTTAAATACATAATACGTATTAATATATAAGAGCCTAATATTGAATAAATGCAAATATAAGCCCATATAAAAGACTTTTGCTATAATTGGTATAATTAGCCTAGAATATATAAAACGTGCGTACAATCGGAAATATAAGCTATTTAAGTATATGTTATGTTATTTACGTATATAGATATAATTAACCACGAAGCATATAAAAGCCTCGTATAAGCGAATATAAGAGCATATAGAGGTATCTAGCAGGGCAAGGCTTTGTATATTTGTTCTTGCTGCACTTGATCCAACGAATGCAGGAACAATAAGAAACAACCGAAAAGCCTTTGCTTTTAGTTCTCTTGTATATTCCCGTGGGGTGGGTGTATCGCTGTTCTTTTTCTTTTCCTCGCCTTTATATTATTTAAGTAAACTATCTTATATTTATACTTCTATATTACTAATAACTTTAATACTTAATACTAATACTTAATTATTAATACAATACTATATATAAGTATTATGTATTAATATAAGGGTATTGTTTCTATAGGGGGTATATATTCTTTAGGTTGGTATTAGATGTCTTTATTATTTAATACTTAAATAAATAGTAATGTAACTAAAGGAAAAGAGAAGAGAAAGAGGGAATCGAGAAGAAGCATAAGGGCAGATGAAAGCCTATATAGAGAGTTAAAAAAGTTATATAAACATGGCACATATAGGCAATATAAGGGCTTCATATATCCCAAAATATTGTAATGTAAATAAAAACGTTCGTTTTAGTTGACACTTTAGAGCTATAAAACACTATACTTTTTATTCATAGCCCACCCCTCCCTATTTTGCCGAGATCGGTACGGGGGTTAGTTACTCCACCATCCTACACACAAAAAATTTTCAAATCATAGAGCTTTTTATTTTTAAAAACACAGTATAAATTATATATTTTTATTTTTGCTAGGTTGTCTTGACAACTTGACAAATCGAGCGTAAACTCATGTATGTAAGTGAAATAGCACTCAAAAGGGGTTTCTCCCTTCTTTAGCGCCCGTTGTGGGTGCTTTTTTATTTACAAATTTGCAAAGCCATTCTTTAGCTTCTTATTAAATCATAAGTCCATCAAGCCTAAAGCTTGTAAAAGCACCGAGTACAATGACCAGAAGGTTGAACACTAAACACAGCAATGGTGGTGGTGAAAATAGCTGAATTAGTGTCGCTAAATACTTTACATGCATAACATTTCAAAAAAAGGAAGATAGTTGACGTAAAACAACTAGGGGAACAAAACGTTCCCTTATCTGCACATTTACCCAAGAGGTTTAAGGGGACTGTTTGCTAAACAGTTAGTAGATGTTAAATCTAGCGCAGGTTCAAATCCTGCAATGTGCGCCAAAATCTATTCACATTACCAAAATAAAATTTTAAAGATAGGAGGAAAATTCAATGCGAGGAACTGTTAAAAACTTTGACAATACAAAAGGGTTTGGTTTTATTATTCCTGAAGGTGAAGGAAACGACATCTTTGTACATTACACTCAAATTGAGGGTGAAGGATATAAAACTTTAAGTGCAGGAGATCAAGTAGAATTTGATGTCAAAAACACAGAACGTGGTTGTCAAGCTCAAAAAGTTAAAAAAATCTAGAAAAAGTTAAAAACCTAATAAAGAATTATATCATGACCTTAAAGTGGCTGTATTAACATTTCCATATGAATTCGACTGGTTTCATTTGTTATAATTTCCTTCTTGAAAACTATAAATTGTACAAAAAGCGTAGTATTCATAATACAGTCAAGAAACATACGATTAGTGGATGTTTGTTGTCTTTTCAAACTAATCAACTTGGAAGATAATCGGAAGCATATTGGTGTTGGCAATTGCGGAGGTTCGAGTCCTTCATCTTCCACCCCTTACTCTATTATTTACAAGCTAGGATTTAAAAAGTTTATGTCTTTTTATTTCCTAGCTTTTTTTATTTATACAAAAAAACAAGGAGGTTGAGAAAATGCTACATTTAGACGGTAGACCATGGGCTTTAAAACCCTACAAAGATTACAAAAATCAACCCGAGAAATATCAAGAAAAAGCCGTTGGGATAAGGCCTAAATTTGGAGAGTTCCAACAATTCCAAGTTCATGACGTCAACTTCTCACAATTAAGGAGACCGATCTACGGATTTGTTTATCTACAGATATTCGGTTGCGAGATAGATTTAAGAGCAGGGGATTGTGTTACTGTCGACAAGATTTTGTATATCCAAAACAAAAACAAGCTTACGACTATTGGATGCACAATCAAAGAGAGGTCACCATTTCAAAGTGATTATGAAGTTGGAAATCAAGAAGAAAACGAGCCAACATTTTAGGAGACATCTAAATATATATGGCTGAAAATATGTCTAAAGTAATCAACGATTACAAGATTGCTTTACGAAATACGGGAGCTTCCACTTCAATTCAGATGTTAAAGATTGCTAACAATCTATACGACGCAATGCTACAGCATTACGAATATTGCGAGGAAATGAATTTAACCAAACATGAGTATCGCATCTGCCAGTTAATAGACGAGGAGGTTCTTCCAAAACTTGACAAGGGAATAATCGGCACGAACAGCTTAAAGGTTGCTAACAATCTGTTTGGCATAAGAAAGAAATTCTTTGCTTTGTCTGCAAGAAGAATTCTAAAGAACTTTGCCTTGTACATAGAAAGTTACAAGAAAAAGAAGATTTGGGACAAGACAATGGAGACGGTAGAGCCAGTTTTTTATTATGCTGACCAGTTTATTGTCAGCGATACTTTAAATCTGATGCGTGTATCGTGCATGCCCGGACTTGGTAAATCGTATATGGGCAACTTGCTTCTAGCAAATGCCTTTGGGAACAATCCTAATTTGAGTGCTTTAAGAATTACATTCTCGGACGACTTGGTTAAAATCACAACAGCCCAAACAAAAACTATTATGAATTCACAAGCATACAAGGAAATATTTCCAAGATATGACGACCCCAATGTATTACACAAAGGAAAATACGTCTTCAAAAAAGATGACAACCATTCGTTTTGTTTATGTGATTGTGAGGACGAATTCAATCTATTCGCTGTTACAAGGGACGGTCAAGCGACTGGAAAACGTGCAAAACTTGTTGTTATCGACGACTTGCTAAAAGGAGAAGTTGAAAGCACAAACGTGACCCTTCACAATCAACTCGTAGATAGATACGACTCCGACTGGTCTTCACGTGCTGACGACGACAACCAAAAAACATTGTTGCTAGGTACTATGTGGGCGAATACGGATTTATTGAATGTCATGTACGACAGAGCTTCAAGTGGTGCAGAAGATTTGATTGCTGACCATAAGCATAGATTTACCGAATTGACGAAAGATGGAAAGAGTGTGTTTATTGGAATACCTGCTCTTGACAAATACGACAATTCGACATGTCCTAAACGTTTTTCTTCCGAGTCATTGAAGAACAAACGAAAATTCATGTCTAAATTCCTATGGCAAGCGGTTTATATGCAAGACCCTATTGCTCCTGACGGGTTGGAATTCAACTATTCGGTATTACAGACATACAAAGAGAAGGTTAAAAAACGTTCAGATATTAGATACGGTGCTCTTGACCCTGCAAGACGTGGTAAGAACTATGTTTCAATGCCTATTGTCTACGGTTATCCAAGAGAGGACTCAATGGATAATATCTTTTATTTGGTCGATTTCTTGTATCAGAAGAAAGGAATGGATGATTTATACGACCCTATTGTCGATATGATCATCAAGCATCAATTAAACCAACTCGTTGTAGAAAACAATACAGACACCTCTCTTAAAACTGTTTTAGAGGAGAGGTTACACAAAAAAGGTTACTACGGTTGCAATATCGTAGAAAAATATTCTACTCAAAATAAAGAGCAGAGAATTAAAGATTATCAATCCACGGTTAGAAATAGCATTGTTTATCCTGCACAGAATTTATTCAGTCCAATCACGCAAATGGGTGAAGCTATGGAGTCAATCACTTCATATTCTTTTAATTATCCAAACAAATTTGATGATGCGATTGATAGTATCGTGCTTTTATGTATGGAATTTATAAACAATAGATTGAAATTTCCAACTGTTGGAAGCTTTAAAAGAGTTAATTTTTGATAGGAGGTAAATATGGAGACAAAAAATGAAACCTCAATGTTTAAAAAAGGCAATTATCGTTTCGGTAGAATTGTTATTAGAATTCCAGTTTCTAAATATTCTTTGAATGAGAATGTCATAAGCGCATATTTGCCTTATATCATGAGGATGCATGCATCAAATGTTGCCGACTATATGCATTTAGATATGGTCTATCGAGGAAATTCCAATATTTGGCAAAAAGAAAGGCAATTTGTTGATGATGCAAGCGAAAAAATGAATGCAATCGTAGAAGAAGGCCATCCCTTTTCAATGGTTGAATTCAAAAAAGGGTATATGTACGGGGATGATGTTAAATATTCATGTGCAGACGATACAATGTGCACAGACGATATTACAATCATCAATAGATACATGAAAAGTCAAAACAAATCATCTAAAAATGTTGAAATTGCACAAGATGTTTATGTCGCAGGAAGTGGAAATCGTATCGTTTTACCTAAACCGTTAGGTATTGACTACGATATTTCAAGAGACGCACCATTCGATATATACAATCTTGAGTATTGTAATTCGTTTATTGTTTATTCAAGTAATTTTACGAAAGAAAAACTGTTCGGCGGAATTATCACAACGATAGACTCTACAGATCCAAACAACGTTATTTATCAATTGATGATTTACGATCATATGTGGGCCTATGAGTTTTATATCGGTGGAAATGCTACTGGATTTTATTTTGACTCGGGACGTTTTGTTAAAAAAACAAGACATTACATAGGAATTTGCCCATTCGTTGAATGGAGAATTAACAAGGTGAGAATGGGAATTGTTGAAAGAGTAGAGTCGCTATGTGATGCGGTCAATACGATTTCTTCAAACAGTGTTGATAACGTTGTTGACTTTGTAAATTCAATTTTAGTTGTCTACAACCAAAACATTGATAAAAAAGCAAAGAAAGAAGTAGACCAAAACGGAGCAATGTCTCTTAATACAATCGACCCAAGCAGACCTGCTGATGCAAAATATCTAACTAACTTATTAAACAATGCGGATGTCAACACAAAGTACGAAGCGTTGGTTAAAGTTGCTTATGCATTGGTCGGTGTTCCACAAGCAAATACTCAAACTACCTCGGGTGGAGATACTGGAGAAGCAAGATTGCTTGGTGGAGGTTGGGCAAGAGCTGATATTGTCGCTAAACAAGACGAGATTCTTCTTAAAGACTCGGAAAGAGAAATGCTTGAAATAGTTATCAACATTTGCTCAAAACATCCACAATGCGAAATAAATGATATTTACGCAAGTGACATTGAAATTAATTTCAGTAGAACTAAAAACGATAATCTTCTTGTTAAGGTTCAAGCTTTAACTCAATTAATTCAAATGAACGTTCCCAAAGAAGTTGCTTTAAATATCGTTGGACTTGTAGGCGACCCTCACGAGGTTGCTCATGCATGGGAAGATGAAGTTAAAAAAGCTCAACAAAGAAGTCTTGAAATGATGCAACAAAAACAAAGTAACCCTAACAAGGATGATAAACAAAATAACCAAGATGATTTAGAAAACAAACCAAAACAAGACGAAAAAGACACTTTATAGCAAGTGTCTTTTTTATATGTCAGAGAAGACACTAAAACGCAGATTGTGAGAGAACACAAGCCATAAAAAACGCAACACGGGGCGGAGATGCCTACTTAACAAGCGCAAGGAGAATATTTATGAATACAGAATTTTTAAGAACTTTATACGCTCCAACAGAAGGCGGAGCAAGTGGCGAAGGAGGAGAAGGTGGAACTCCTGCTAATGGAGAAAATCCAACTAATGAAGGTAGCAATCCAACAGAAGGAGGAACAAATAATCCAATATCCAACCCACAGCCAACAGAAGAAAAAACAATTTCAAAAGCTGAATACGATAAGCTTGCAAGTGAGTTAGCAAAGTTCAAAAGAGAAGCGAAAGCTAAAGAACGTGAAAAAATGTCAGAAGAAGAAAGACAAAGAGCTGAATATGAAGATAACAAAAAAGAGTTAGAAGCATTGAGAAAAGAAAATTCTAAATCTAAAGCTATCAGCAAATTAAGCAAGACAAAAGCAAGTGATGAACTTGTAGAAGGCTTAGCAGAAGCTCTAGTTTCAAATGACACAGAAACAATTGTAGAGTCTATTGTCAAATTGGTTGAGTCTGTCACAAGTGCGACTAGCAAGGAATTAGAAACTGTTAAGTTAGGTGCTACTCCTCGACCACAACAAGGAGATAACACTACAACTAAAGTCCCTAGTGTAGAAGATTACAAAAAAATGACAATCGACGAAAGAATTCAATTAAAAATTTCTAACCCACAATTATATGCAGTCTTATCGAACAGCCAATAAACGATAGGAGGAAATAAATATGCCAAGAGAAGGTGTTTTTAACGGTGTAGTATTTGATCCCAATATTTTTGCGGGATATATGCAAGAACAATCGTGTTTAAATACAGCGATTATTCAATCAGGTATTTTAGTAGAAGACCCAATTATTAAAAAAGCGTTAGGGAGTGACGGGAATGTAGGAACAACTCCATTCTTCTTACCAGTGGATGAAGAAGGAGACGCTTTAAACTATGACGGTAAAACAAACAACGTCCCTAGTGAATTAAAAAATAGTAAGCAAATATTTATGGCTATTGGTAGACAAAAAGCTTGGAAAGAAAATACGTTTGTTCGCTATTTAAGTGGTAAATCACCATTACAAAATTTAGCAGACCATTTAGTTGTACCTTATTGGACTTTCCAATGGCAACAAGATTTATTAGCAATCATTAAAGGTGTTTTAGGAGTAACTGAAATGAAATCACATATTACTGATTTATCAGTAGCTAGCGGTTCAATCACAGATGCAAATAAAATTTCTTTAGAAACACCTGTAGATGCAGGACAAAAAGCTTTAGGAGATAAAAGAAAAGAATTCTCTTTATTTATCTGCCATTCAGTTATCGCAACTCGTTTATTAAAATTAAACATTGCTGAATATCGTAAATTCACTGTTGCGGGAGCCGTTGGAGAAATTGAATTAAAATGTATCGGTAATATGATCATTTTAGAAACTGACGACGGAACTGTTGACAGTACAACACCAAACTTCCCTAAATATCATTCATATATGTTAGGTAGAGGTGTTATCTTAACAGCTACAAAAACAGTGGATAGACCATATTATCCTGATTATGACCCTGAAACTGATGGTGGTATTGATAAGCTTTACACTAAACAAGCTAGAGTATTCCATCCAAACGGTTTCTCAATCAAAGCAGATAACATTGCAACAGAGTCTCCAACAAGAGAAGAATTAGCAACAGCTTCAAACTGGGAATTAAAATTCAACCACCGCAATATTCGTATTGCTGAAATCATTTCAAACGGATAATTTTTATGGCATACATATTAGTAAAAGAAAAAC